>SXGQ01164915.1_pt1 | contig 19753 bp, 17 predicted proteins | sample 3178371 | NCBI WGS metagenome assembly SXGQ01 (sample SAMN11356859, study PRJNA531348) | freshwater metagenome | isolation source: freshwater sample F1-20 | place: China: Fuxian Lake, Yuxi | collected 2017-12-25 | reverse complement strand
CGGTGCCGGTGCCGGTGCCTCGCTGCTCGACTGGACGAACACGAGCGCACCGATGGCCGTCACGGCGAGCAGGATGCCGGCGGCAGGCACCAGCACCCGGGCCGACAACCGGGACCGGGTCGTGGCGATCGTCGCGGCGTCGGCCGCCATCAACGTCCGCAGCTCCGACTCGATCGTGAGCGAGTCCGTCCCGAAGGCGTCGGCGAGGACCTGCATGTCCTCGATCCGCAGCGTCAGGTCCTGACCCGGGGTGAGGTTGCGCATCTGGTACACGAGCGCCAGGTAGCGACGGAGCGTCTCGCCGCGGTCCGGGTCGAAACGGATCGCGGACCGGGTCCGCTCGTCCTGGATGACGCCCTCGGTCAGGTCGACGATCAGCCGGCTCCGCATCGGGACCAGGGTCCCGGTCTCGATGCCGTAGATCCGGGCCAGCTGCTCCACCTGGCGGTCGTCGATCCGGGCCCGGCCGGCCTCGACCTCCCGGAGGTCGATGGCCACGTTGTTGCGGGCGAGCTCCTCGGTGACCACGTCGACCGAGACGCCACGGGACTCGCGGGCCTGGGTCAGGAGTTGGCCGAGGCGGCGGGGTGGTACGAGATCTTCCACGGTTCCTCCACTGGTCCTCCGCGAGGGCCGGCACGGACATCGTACCGACCGCTCGCGTGTGCGACAGGGTTCCATCGGTGGTTCCGGCCCCCACGTGAACAATTGCCCAGTGCCTCTGGTGACACGAGGCCGCCGGGACCCCGGGGCGGCCGGAGCGGCCGGGCGCTGAGGCCGGGCGGAGGCCTGAGGGAGAAGGACGTAGTCTCCGATCCTGTGAGCCCTCCAGCGCCCTCCCCCACCGGCGGGTCGACACCGGCGTCCGGCCCGGAGTCGGCGCTCCCGTCGGTGCTCGCCCGGTCGCTGGCCTTCGCCTCGATCCTCCTGGGCGGGTTCGCCGGCGGTTTCATCGGCTACGCGTTCGGCGAGCTCGGCGGGTTCAGCCGCCTGGCCACGGGCGTCCTGCTGCTGGTCTCGGCGGCGGCGGCCGCAGGTGGTGTCGCCGTGGTCGCCGTGTTGACCCTCCGGGCGCTCGGCGAATGGCAGACCATCCGCGACCGGTCGACGTGAGCACCCCACCCGGTCTCGAGCCCGAGCCCGACCCCGAGCCCGAGCCTGTCCCCGAGCCCGATCCCGATCCCGGGGCGCTGCTCGAAGTGGCGCTGGACGCCGCGCTCGCCGCCTCGGAGCTGATCACGAACGGCCGACCTGCGGACCTGGAGGCCGTGTCCAAGTCCTCGCCAACCGACCTCGTCACGGTCGTCGACCGCCGGGCCGAGGAACTGGTGGCCGAACGGATCCGCCGACGCCGGCCGCAGGACCGCATCGTGGGCGAGGAACGAGGCGAGTCGGCCGGCGACGGGTCGACCGACTCGCCCGTCACCTGGTGGGTCGACCCGATCGACGGGACCACGAACTACGTCTACGACCACCCGGGCTACGCCGTGTCGGTGGCCGCGCAGGTCGACGGCCGGATCGTCGCCGGAGTGGTGGCCGACCCGACCCACGCCCGTGTCCACCGGGCCACCCTCGGCGGGGGCGCCTACTGCGACGACGAGCGCACCGGCCGGACGACGCGCCTGGAGCTCGGCGATCCACCGCCCCTCGCCCGGGCGCTCGTGGCGACCGGCTTCTCGTACCAGCCCGAGGTCCGCACCGCCCAGGCCCGGCTGCTCGCCGAGCTGATGGGCCGGATCCGCGACGTCCGGCGGATGGGCGCCGCCTCGCTGGACCTGTGCGCCGTGGCCGCGGGCCGGGTCGACGCGTACTTCGAGGCCGGACTCGAGACCTGGGACTTCGCCGCCGGCGGGCTGATCGCCACCGAGTCCGGGGCCCGGTTGTGCGGCCTGGACGGCGGCGAGGTGCGTCCCGGCTCGGTGCTGTGCGCGCACCCGGACCTCGCCGAGCAGCTGCTCGCCGCGCTGGCCTCGATCGACCCCCACTGAGTGCCCAGCGCCCGCTGGCAGGCGCGGGGGTCCCGGATGGGCGAGAATGCCGCCGTGGCAACGCGCATCCTGACCGTCGAGGACGACGAACGCATCCGGACCTCCGTCAAGCTGGCCCTCGAGGACGAGGGCTGGGAGGTCGAGGAGGCCGAGACGGGCGAGCAGGCGATCAGCTCGTTCACCCGCGACCCGGCCGACGTCGTCCTGATCGACATCATGTTGCCCGGGGTCGACGGCTTCGAGGTCTGCCGGTCGATCCGGCGCCAGAGCGACGTGCCCATCGTGATGGTGACCGCCCGGGCCGACACCCACGACGTCGTCGCCGGCCTGGAGGCGGGGGCCGACGACTACCTCACCAAGCCGTTCGTCCCCAAGGAGCTGTCGGCCCGGATCCGCGCCCTGTTGCGCCGGGCCCGGCCGGCGGTCGCCGGCAACCCCCGACTGCGCTTCGGTGACCTCGAGGTCGTCCCCCAGGAGGGTGTCGTCAGCCGGGGCGGCGAACCGGTCCACCTCACCAAGACCGAGTTCCGGCTGCTCGTCGAACTCGCCAACCATCCGGGCACCGTGTTCTCCCGGGAGGACCTCCTCGACAAGGTCTGGGGCCACGGGGTCGACGGCGACAGCCGGTTGGTCGACGTCCACATCCGACGACTGCGGACGAAGGTCGAGTCCGACCCGGCCAACCCCCGCCACGTCGTGACCGTCCGGGGCCTCGGCTACAAGCTCCAGACCTGAGCCGGTGAGCGCCGCCGACGCCGAGGCCGAGCCGGACGGCACCGCCCCCGTCTGGTCGGGGGTCGGCGCCGGTCTGCGGACCCGCATCACCCTCGCCGTCGTCGGCGTGACGCTCGTGCTCTCCGTCGTGCTGGGCCTGCTCACGATCACCATCACCCAGCAGACGCTCGTCAACCAGCGCGAGGACTCGATCTCCCGTCGCGCCGTGGCCAACGCCCAGGTCGTCGACGGGGCGCTCGGCGACTCCGCCGACGTCCAGGGGGTGCTCACCTCGCTCGCCGACGCCGGCAAGGCCTCGGTGGTGCTCACCGACCCCGAGGGCCAACCGGTCTCGGTGTCGGTCGACCCTCGCTTCGGGGTCGACGTCCTGCCCCGGCAGCTGAAGGACCAGGTGGTTGAGGTCGGCAACCCGGCGATCATGCGCTTCGAGCTCGAGGACCAGACCCTCGTCGCCGTCGGCGTGCCGCTCAGCGGCCAGCGGTCGGGCTACTTCGAGGTCTACCGGCTCGACGACATCGCCTCGGGCCTGCGCAGCCTCCTCATCACCCTGGCCGTGGCGACCTTCGCCACCACCTTCGCCGCCGGGGTGCTCGGCTACTGGGCGAGTGGCTACACGCTGCGGCCGTTGGGCCGGGTGAGCGATGCCGCCGAGGCGGTGGCGTTGGGCCAGCTCGACACGCGCATCGACGAGCGCGAGTACGCCCGGGACCGCGACCTGGCGCCGCTGGTCAGCAACTTCAACGCCATGGTCGACGCGCTCGAGGACCGGATCGACCGCGACGCCCGGTTCGCGAGCGACGTGAGCCACGAGCTCCGCTCACCGCTGACGACGCTGAACGCCGGGCTCCACGTGCTGCAGAACAACCGGGACGAGATGCCGGAGCGGGCGCAGCACGCGCTCGACCTGCTCGCAGCCGATGTCGACCGCTTCACCCAGCTCGTCGAGGACCTGCTCGAGATCTCTCGCTTCGACGCCGGGGCGGTCCGCTACGAACCGGAGGAGGTCGCGCTCGTTCCCCTCGTGCAGGCCACCGTGGCCAACCTGGGCTACCCGGACGTCCCGATCGACACCGACACGGACCTCGACGACGTCGTGATCACCTGCGACAAACGACGGCTCGTCCGGATCGTGGCGAACTACCTGCACAATGCCGACCGCTACGCGGACGGGGCGACGGGAGTGTGGATCGAGCGCCACGACCCCGATCCGTTCAACCCGTTCGACGAGCTCACGATCCGGATCGGTGTCGAGGACTCCGGCCCCGGCGTGCCGGAGGCCGAGCGGGAACGCATCTTCGACCGCTTCAACCGGGGCGACCAGGGCGGCAGCCGCGGCGCCGACGTCGGCGTGGGGCTGGGCCTGGCGCTGGCGGCCGAGCACGCCGCCCTGCAAGGAGGCCGGGTGTGGGTCGAGGACCGGACCGACGGAGGACAGGGCGCGTGCTTCGTCGTGGAGCTCCCGCTGGTCGAGCCGACCGAGCGCGAGGACGAGGAGGACCTGTCGGCGGCAACCCCGGAGGCGGCCAGCGCCCTCACCCTGACCGGGGAGCACCAGGCCCTGGACCTGTCGGCAACCGCCGGCGACGGCGGGGTCGAGCCGAGCGACCGGGAGCCGACCCCGTGACCGGCCACCGGCTCGCCGCCGTGCTCGCCGCCACGGCCGCCCTGGTGCTGGCGGCCTGCGGCATCAGTCCGGACGACCAGCCCCGGGCCCTGCCGATCCCGCCGACCACGACCACGCCGTCGGCCCCCGTCACGACGGGCGGCAGCGCGTCGGCGGTCCTCTGGTACGTCGACGACCAGAGCCTCGTGCCGGCGTCGCGTGCGCTCACGGACCGGTCGCTCGGGACGGCGCTCGGCGCCCTGCTCGAGCCCGGTGCGTCGCTCGAGGGCGAACTGTCGAACTCGATCCCGGCAGGGACGCAGCTCCTGGAGCTCCAACTGGACGCCGGGGTGCTGGGGATCGACCTGAGCGGATCGTTCGAGGAGCTCGCGGGCCCGGCCCGGCAGCTCGCGATCGGCCAGCTCGTGCTCACCGCCACCGAGGACCGGGGAGTGGAGGAGGTCCGGTTCCTCGTCGACGGCGAGCCGGTGCTGGCGAGCTCACCGGAGCGGGGCGACGTCACCTCGGTCACGGCCTGCGACTTCGCGCCCCTGCTCCCGAGCGCCGAGGAGGCGGCCGCGGCGCAGCTGTCGTCGACGACCGTGGAGCGACTGGACCAGCGACGCTCGGAACTGGAGCGGGACTGCCCGTCGTCCTGAACACGGCTGACGATCCGGACGCCGTCGGCGGTCAGGAGGCGAAGAACGGCCGGGCGACCTGTTCGTAGAGGTCCAGGTCGACCGTCTTGCGCCGGCCCGCCACCTCTGCGAGCGGGACCCGGACGATCCGGTCGCTCTGCAGCCCCACCATGACGCCCCAGTCCCCGTCGGCGGCGGCCGACGCCGCCGCGACCCCGTAGCGGGTGGCCAGCACCCGGTCCTGGGCCGTGGGGGTGCCGCCGCGCTGGACGTGACCGAGGATCGTGACCCGGGTCTCGATGCCCGTTCGCCGTTCCAGGTCGGCGGCGAGCACCTGGGAGATCCCACCGAGCCGCTGGTGCCCGAACCGGTCGACCTCGTACTCCGTCCCGTCGAGCGATCCGGCCACCGGCTGGGCCCCCTCGGCCACCACGACGATCGAGGCGTAGCTCAGCCCGGCGTGACGACGGGCGATGGCGCCGGCCACGGCCTCCATGTCGACCGGCACCTCGGGGATCAGCGTCATCGTCGCCCCACCCGCCAGACCGGCGTGCAGGGCGATGTGGCCCACGTGACGGCCCATCACCTCGACGAACATGACCCGGTCGTGCGACTCCGCCGTCGAGTGCAGCCGGTCGATCGCCGAGGAGCAGATGGCCACGGCCGTGTCGAACCCGAACGTCCGCTCCGTGCCCACGACGTCGTTGTCGATCGTCTTGGGGACCCCGACGCACGGGACCCCGTCACGCTGCAGGTCCGCGGCGCAGCTGAGGGACCCCTCGCCGCCGATGACGACGAACCCGTCGAGCCGGTGACGGTCCACCGCCGCCCGCACCAGGTCCACTCCGCCGTCGGTGGCGTAGGGCTGGACCCGGGAGGTCCCGATGATCGTGCCGCCGCGGGGCAGGATCCCCCGGCAACGGGACACGTCGAGGACCTCCCAGTCGTCCTCCATCACGCCGCGCCAGGCGTCCCGGAAGCCGATCACCGTGCCGCCGTGCTCCCGTTCGACCAGGCGCACCACGGCCCGCAGCACGGCGTTCAGGCCGGGGCAGTCACCACCCGAGGTCAGGACGCCGATCCGCACGACGGTCAGGCTATCGGCGGGGGGTAACGTCGCTACCATGTCGGTCGTCATCGCCATCGACGAGGGGACGACGGGCGTCCGGGCGTTCGCCGTCGACGCCTCGGGTCGCCCCGTCGCCAGCTCCTACCGGGAGTTCACCCAGCACTTCCCCCGACCCGGCTGGGTCGAGCACGACCCGCTCGAGATCCTCGACGCCACCCTCGAGGTGCTGGCTGCGACCGTGGCCCAGCTCGACGAGCCGGTGGCCGCGATCGGGATCACCGACCAGCGGGAGACGGTGGTCGCCTGGGACCGGCGGACCGGCCGCCCTCGGCACCGGGCACTGGTCTGGCAGGACCGGCGCACCACCGAGCGATGCGACGAGCTGATGGCGGCCGGCGAGCTGCCCCGGATCCGCGAGCTGACCGGGCTCGTGCTCGACCCCTACTTCTCGGCCTCCAAGATGGAGTGGCTGCTCCGGCACGGCGACGTGGCGGTGGACGACGACCTGGCCCTCGGGACCATCGACTCCTGGCTGGCCTGGAACCTGACGGGCGAGTTCGTCACCGACCCCTCCAACGCCAGCCGGACCATGCTGTTCGACCTGCGGGAGCGGACCTGGTCGGCGGAGCTCTGCGACCTGTTCGGGGTGCCGATGACCGCCCTGCCCGAGGTCCGACCGTCCGTCGGCGAGTTCGGCCGGACCAAGGACGGGCTCCCGGTGCCGGCAGGCGTCACGCTCAGCGGCATCGCCGGCGACCAGCAGGCCTCGCTGTTCGGTCAGGCCTGCATCGAGCCGGGCATGGCCAAGAACAACTACGGCACCGGGTCGTTCGTCCTGTTGAACGTCGGCGAGACCTGCCCGGATCCCTGCGACGGGCTGCTCACGACCATCGCCTGGGAGGTCCCGGCGAGCGCCTTCGGGGTCGGGGGCGGCGGCACCGTCACCCACTACGCGCTCGAGGGGGCCATCTTCTCCACCGGGTCCGCCGTGCAGTGGCTGCGGGACGGGCTCGGGCTCGTCGAGGACGCCGCCGAGTGCGGGCCGCTCGCCGAGTCGGTCGAGGACACGGGCGGGGTCGTCCTGGTGCCGGCCTTCACCGGCCTGGGCTCGCCGTGGTGGGACCCGCGGGCCCGGGGGGCGGTGCTGGGCGTCACGAGAGGAACCACCCGGGCCCACGTGGCCCGGGCGACGGTCGAGTCCATGGCGTTCCAGACCCGGGACGTCGTCACGGCCATGACGGCGGCCTCCGGAGAGCCGCTGCGCTCGCTCCGGGTCGACGGCGGGGCGGCCGCCATGGGGCTGCTCCTCCAACTGCAGGCCGACCAGCTCGGCGTGCGGATCGAACGGTCCGCGATCCAGGAGACCACCGCCCTGGGAGCGGCCTACCTGGCCGGCCTGGGCGCCGGGGTCTGGTCCGATGCAGCCGACATGGCCGCCACCTGGGCGGCGGACGCCGTCGTGGAACCGGGCCGCGACCCCGCCACGGCGGACGCGGCGGACGCCGCGCACGCCCGATGGCTGGAGGGTGTGCGCCGGTCCCGGGACTGGGCGCTGGACTGACCCGATCGCAACGTCACGCTCACGGTTGCCGGAGTCGCCGGTGACGTCACCGCGGTGACGTGGACGGTGCGACGTGGACGGCGACGTGACCGGTGCAACCTGAGCAGCAGAACGTCACCGCGGTGACGTAACCGGCGACGTGAACGATGCGACGTGACCGGCGCGACGTGGACGGTGACGTGACCGATGCGAGGTGACCGATGCGAGGTGACCGGCGACGCGGACGATGCGACCTGACCAGCAGGACGTCACCGCGGTGACGTGAACGGTGACGTGGACGAGACGGCGCGAACTCGTCGCTGTCGCACCCACCTGCTGAGCTTCACGATATGGAACACATGTTCGATTTCCCCAACCCACGCACCGACCCGCCCGCCGGCCCGTCCGTCGACCCGCCCGCCGAGCAGTTCACGGACCAACCCGCCGCCGACGACCTGGCCGGGATGCCATCCGAGCGACTCGAGGCCGAGATCTGCTCCACCGCCGCCCACCTGGCTGCCGGCACCTGCCGATTCCTCCTGCTCGTGGCCGAGTTCGACCGCCGTGACGGCCACGCGACCTGGGAGTGCCGGTCGACGGCGCACTGGCTCAACTGGAAGTGCGGGATCGGGATGCACGCCGCCCGGGAGCAGGTTCGGGTGGCCCGACGCCTCATCGAGCTCCCCCACGTCCGGGCCGCGTTCGCCTCCGGTCGACTCTCCTTCTCCAAGGTCCGGGCGATCAGTCGCGTGGCACACCCCGGCATCGAGGCCGACCTGGTGCGCATGGCCGAGCACGCCACCGCCCAACAGATGGAGGACTCCTGCGGTGCGCTCCGGCGTTGCCGGGACCTCGCCGAGGCCGAGGCCGAGTTGCACGAGACCGAGCAGCGGACGGCGGCGCGCTCGCACCTCACGCTCCGCCATCGCAACGACGGCCTCGTCGGCGGGCTCCGCCTCACTCCCGAGGACGGCGAGATCCTCCTTCGAGCCGTCGACCTCGCCGTGCGTCGCGCCGCCGAGGGTCGGCCCGACAACGAGCCGACCTCACCGATCGACCACGAACGAGCGAGTGGCCTGCTCGAGTTGGCCCGCGCCTACCTCGCTGACGACCGGAACAGCACCGACGGCCCGCACCCGGAGATCGTGGTCCACGTGGACCTCGCCGTGATCGAGGCCGCACGACAGGCCGGATCGCCTCCGGCGGGCCATGGCAACCCTCCGCCGCATGGTCGGGAACAGCGCACCGGCAGCAACGGCACCGACATCAACGGCACCGACATCAACGGCACCGGCATCAACAGCACCGGCATCAACAGCACCGGCATCAACGGGACCGAGCTGCTCGACCCGCTGCACAGCTGGCGTTGGCCGGTCGCCACCGGCTCGGGCACCCACCTCAGCTTCGCGGCGCTGGCCCGGCTGACCTCCGATGCCGGGATCCGATGGGTTGCGGACCTGCCCGACGGTTCCCAGCTCGACCTGGGCCGACATCGACGCACCCCCAACCGGCAGATGATGCGGGCACTGCGAAGCCGGGACGGCCACTGCCGCTTCCCCGGGTGCTCGAGCCGGCATCGCCTCCACGCCCACCACATCCGGTGGTGGATCCACGGCGGCCCGACCGACATGGACAACCTGATCCTGCTGTGCGCCAAGCACCACCACGCCGTCCACGACCGCGAGTGGACCTGCACCGGCACGGCGGCAGCACCGGAGTTCCGCCGGCCCGACGGGCGGGTGGTGGCTCAGCGGCCCCCGGTCTGCTCGGGCACCTATGCCGAGCTGCTAGCGGCCCACGAGCAGGCGGGGCTCGACGTGTGCGTGGACGCTCCGGGAGGCCGGTGGGGCGGCGAGCGCATCGACTGGGACTGCTTCTTCGCGGCGTTCGCCGCCCCCGAGCCGGTCGATGGGTGGGCGGGTGGGTAGGTCTCAGCCCAGACGGGCGAGCAGTTCCAGGAGCTCGCGTTCGCGACCCCGCAGCGGGAGTCGTTCCCTCGACACGACCAACACTGGGCCATCGCTGGGCAGGGGAACGACCGCCAGCTCGCGGACGTCTGCGGCCACGCCGTCGGTCAGCGCACCCCCCACGAACGCAGCGAGCCACCCGGCGCTGGGGACCCCGTCGCCACTGGCGGCCACCACGTGGCCCCCAGTGGGTTGCACGAGCGCGGCCCAGTCGGCGTGCAGGAGCGATCTGGCCCCGGCGGCCAGGATCTCGGCCCGGTTCTCCTCCGCGCAGCCGTGGAGCTCGACCGACACCCGGAGCGCCGACACGGCGGGATCCTCAGGCGGCCCGTCCAGCGGTCGGACGTCCTCGACATCCACGCCCTCGACCTGCGACACCTCCTTGAGGAGCAGGTCGAGCGGGACGGCATCCGGGACATCAACGGTGAGTTCGTCGACCGCCCGGCCCCCACCCCGCTCGATGATGTCGATCCCGACGAGGTCACCTTGGACCGCACCGACCCGACTGGCGACGGATCCGAGTGCGCCCGGTCGGTCCGGGAGCCAGACACGCAGGACGTAGGCAGCCACGCCCGGACCCTAGCGGTGCTGTGTGTCGGCCCCATGTCGTGCGCGTGAGCGGAGTGGTCGTGAGCGGAGTGGTCGTGCGCGTGAGCGGAGTGGTCGTGCGCGTGAGCGGATGCGACACCGGCGCCGCCCCGGGAGCCGGGCCGGGACGGCTGCTACCGTCACCGCTGTGACGCAGAGCGCCGCCGCACCTCGGCGTCTGACCGCCCGGGGCGAGGAACGGCGGGCGCAGCTGCTCGAGCTGGCCACCACCCGCTTCGCCCGGGACGGCTATCACTCCACCTCCGTCTCCGACATCGTCAACGGGCTGGGGGTCGGCAAGGGCGTCTTCTACTGGTACTTCGACTCCAAGGAGCAGCTCTTCCTGGAGATCCTGAAGTCGGCCCAGCGCGACCTGCGACGCTCCCAGCAGCGGGCCATCGACGGGGTGGACGAACCGGTCCGTCGCATCGCCCTCGGCGTCCGGGCCGGCGTCCTGTGGACCGCCGAGCACGCCGAGCTCCGACGCCTCGTCGACTTCGCACGCACGGAGGCGTCGTTCGCTCCGGCGGTGCGCGCCGGCCAGCGTGCGCTGGCCCAGGATGCCGTGGCGCACCTCGAGGAGGCCATGGCGGCAGGGGCGATCCCCGCTGGTGATGCCCGGGCGCTGGCGTTCGGGCTGCTCGGTGTGACAACGACGATGACCGACGCCCTGGTCGAGGAGGGACGCCACGACCCGGAGACGGTCGCCGACCTGGTCGTGTCCTTCTGCCTCGGCGGGATAGGCGCAGCCTCAGCGGGATAGGCGCAGCCTCCGGCCTGAACCGACGGTCAGCCCAGCTTGGGCAGGGCCCGCTTCAGGTTCCGCACGGCCTGGTTGATCCGCTGCTCGTTCTCGATCAGGGCGAACCGCACGTGGCCCTCGCCGCCGGGGCCGAAGCCCACGCCCGGTGACACCGCCACCTGGGCCTCACGCACGAGCATCGAGGCGAACTCCACCGACCCCAGGTCACGGTACGGCTCGGGGATCGGCGCCCAGGCGAACATCGTCCCCATCGGCGGCTCGATCTCCCAGCCGATCCGAGCCAAACCACCGCACAGGGCATCCCGACGAACCTGGTAGACCTCGTTGACCTCGGCGGGGTACTCGGTGGCCTCGTTGAGCGTCACCGTCGCCGCGATCTGGATCGGTTGGAACGTCCCGTAATCGAGGTACGACTTGAGCTTGGCGAGCGCCGCCACGACCTCCCGGTTGCCGACCATGAACGCCACCCGCCAGCCGGCCATGGAGAACGACTTCGTCATGGAGTACAGCTCGACGGCCACGTCCTTGGCGCCCTCGGCCTGCAGGATGGACGGCGGGACGTAGCCGTCGAAGCCCAGGTCGGCGTAGGCGTTGTCGTGGACCAGGACGACCTCCTTCTCACGGGCGAAGTCGACCACCCGCTGCATGAACGCCAGGTCCACGCAGGTCGTGGTCGGGTTGTGCGGGAAGGACAGGACGATCACCCTCGGCTTGGGGTGTGAGTACTCCCACGCCCGCAGCATGTTGTCGAAGAACTCGTCGCCGGTGCCGAGGGGGATCTCACGGACGTTCGCCCCGGCGAACAGCGGGGCGAAGATGTGGATCGGGTAGCTGGGCGCGGGCACGAGCGCCGCGTCGTGCGGCTGGACGAGCACCCACATGAGGTGGCTGAGCCCTTCCTTGGCGCCGATCGTGTTGATGACCTCGGTCTCGGGGTCGAGCTCCACGCCGAACCGGCGCAGGTAGTAGGCGGCCGCGGCCTCGCGCAGGCGGGGGATGCCACGACTCGCCGAGTAGCGGTGGTTCCGGGCGTTGTGCGCCGCCTCGGTCAGCTTCTCCACGGCGATGTCGGGCGAGGGCAGGTCCGGGTTGCCGAAGCCGAGGTCGATGATGTCCTCGCCCGAACGACGGGCCTGGACCTTGAGCCCGTCGATGATCGTGAACACGTAGGGCGGGAGCTGGTTGATCCGGCGGAAGTCCATCGGCGCCACCTTACGCCGCGGGTTCAGACGCCACGGAGGAGGTTCCGCCGTCCGGCGAGCAGTGCGGCGCCGACCGCTCCCGCCCGGGCGCCGAGCGGGACGAGCTCGATCCGAGGGGTCGGCGGGCTCAGAACGACCGCGTGGTTCGACCGGAGCTGCGCCGTCACCGCCCTGAGCAGGACGTCACCCATGTCGCTGATCCCCCCACCGATCGCCACGAGCTGCGGGTCGAGGAGGGCGATGATCCCGGCGATCCCAGTGGCCACCCGGGCTGCGAACCCGTCCAGCACCGCCGCCGCCCCCGGCGCACCGGCACGCACCGCCGAGGCGAGATCCAGGCCGGTACGGCCCGGCACGAGGTCGGCCGCCAACGTGCCCCCGTCGACTGCGTCACCGATCGCCTCCCGGAGCGCACTCCCCGATGCGTAGCGCTCCCAGCACCCGCGTTGGCCGCACGGGCACGGAGGGCCGCTCGGGTCGATCACGACGTGGCCGGGTTCGCCGGCAAAGCCCCGCGCGCCGCGGACCAGATGGTCCCCCACCACGACGCCACCACCGATCCCGGTTCCGAGGGTGACCGCCACCAGGTCCGCGGCGTGCGGGTCGGACCACTCGTGCGCCGTCACGGCCCCGCAGTTGGCGTCGTTGTCGACGACGGGGTCCAGTCCCGTCCGCCGACGGAGCTCGCCGGCGACGTCGACGTCGACGAGCCCGGCGGCGTTGGGCGCAGCCCGGACCCAGCCGTCGTGGTCGACGAACCCGGCCAGACCGACCCCGAGCGCCGGCGCCACTGAGGAGGGGTCGCCACCAGCAGCGAGCAGGCGGTCGACCACTGCGACGACCACGTCGACCACATCGGGCCGATCGGCGCTCGACGGCAGCTCGATCAGGTCGACGATGCGGTGCCCCGAGGAATCCGGACGGAGCCGGACACCGAGCGCCTTCGTCCCGCCGACGTCCACGCCGAGCAGGTCCGCGCCCGCCGACAGCTCGCTCGACGTCGGTCCCGACGGTCGCGGCAGGTCCGCGTCACCACTCGACGACACGCCCGGCATCCTCGCCGATCGCCCGCCATGCTGGCGAGGCGGGCGGGGCGACGACGACGCACTGGACCTGCGAGGCCGCCTCGAGGACCCGGACCTCCATGTCGGCGGTGTCCTCGTCGACGAGCAGGACGAGTGGCGGCCGGCCCGGCCCGGCTGCCGCCCGCAGGGCCGCAACCCGGTGGACCAGCTCACGAACCCACGGCCCCTCGCCCGCCAGGCGACCGGCGAGCGGAACCCCGACCGGTAGCCCGCCCGCACCTCCGGACGGCCGTGCCGCCTCCGCCGACGCCGCCACGAGCACGTCGAGCAGTCGTTCCTGCTCGGCGAGCAACCCCCGGAGGTCCGCCGCCCGGCGACGCAGGTCGTCCACCTCGGGAGCCGCGCCCTCCTCGGGGGTCGGTCCGGCGCCGCCGGCATCACCACCGCTGACTTCACCACCGCCGGCATCACTGCGGCCGGCGAGCAGCCGGCGGGCTGCGGCCAGGACCTCGATCGGGTCGCCCGTTCCCGCCGGGGGTGCGGCGCCCACCTCGACGAGGGCGCGGAGCAGCCGGGCCACCGCCGCACCGAGCCCGCCGTCGTCGGGCGCCGCGCCGCTCCGCTCACCGATCAGATCGGCGACCTCGTTCGCCGTGAGCCGTCGGACGACCTCCACCGGGATCCCCAGGAGCCCCGCGGCCTCGGCCTGCAACTGGGACCGCTCACGCTGCGACGCCCGGGCGTCGACCTCGCCGGGGAGATCAGCCCGGAGCCGGTCGAGCTCGGCCTGCAGCAGACGTCGGCGGGCCTCGAGCACCCGGTCGCGACGAGCGGGTCGAACCACGGAGCCGTCGTCGAGGAGCAGGTCGACGTACCGGCCGTAGCCGAGCTCGCCGAGCAGCACCGCGGCGCGTGCCTCGAGCTCCGCCCTCCGCTCCCGGTCGCCCGGCGACACCGCTCCCCGGGCGTCGAGGGCGAGCAGCTCCGCTCGCAGCGCCTCCAGCTCGCCGAGCAGCATCGAGTGCTCGGCGCCCCGCTCGAGAGGCCCCAGGTCACCCTCGGCCAGGTCGGCGGTGAGCTCGTCGATCCGCCAGGCCGTCGCCTCGGCGCGAATGGATGCGTCGTCGGCCGCCGCCACGAGGGCCCGCAACCGACGTTCGAGTTCGGTCCCGGCGCCCCCCGGATCGTCCTGGAGCAGTGCCAGCGACACCTGGTCGGCCGCCGCCTCGACCTCGTCCAGAGCATCACGCCGGACGGCCCCTGCGGCCGCATCCGCCGCCGCCAGCTGCTCGAGCTCCACCGCCACCCGGAGCTCACCCTCGACGAAGTCGAGCTCGGAGCGCAGCTCGTCGATCCGGCGGGCGGCGACCCGCCGGGCCTCGGCCCCCGGGTCCACCCTGAGGTCCGGCCGATCGACCCCGAGGTCCGGGAGCGGCGGTGGCCGGTGATCCTCTCGCAGCTCCAGCACCGGATCGGGCCCGCCGGCGCCCAGGGCTCGGATCGGGCCGAGCATCCGATCGATCTCGATCAGGCCGGCAGGCGCCACGACGGCCGGGTCGCCGATCGCCCGGGCCGCGGCGACCACGGCGGCGACCGTCGTCACGGGTGCACCCAGCAGCACGGTCAGGCCGGGGTGGAGATAGAGGTCCTCGACGGCCGGACCACAGCCGTCGAGTCGGATCAGGGGCATGCGCCGTCTCCGTCGGCATGAGCCACCCGAATGTGAGGCGTCCGGGGGTGAGGCGACCGGGAGTGAGCGGCGCGGTCAGTCCAGGGGGATACGACGCACCCGACCGGACCGGGGCCGGCCGGGTTCCGGTGTGGGCCCGGCTTCGCCATCCGCGCCGGCGACAGGACCGGCATCCGCGCCGGCGACAGGAGCGGCATCCGCGCCGGCGACAGGACCGGCATCCGCGCCGGAGGCGGGACCGGCATCATCGACCCGGACGGCCCGACCCCACGGGGTGCGGTCACCGCGGGCGGACTCGGCGAGCTCGCCGAGGAACCCCGTGAACGACTCGGCCAGCTCACCGAGCCGGGCCCGGTCCTCCACGACCTCCTCGACGGCGTCGAGCAACGACCGCGCCGCCGCCAGGAACTCTCGCCCGGCAGCCTGCAGGTGCTCGGCCCCGGCGGCGGCCGTCGATGCCGGCCCGTTCGACTCCCCCGGTTCGTCCACGGGTGCATCTTGACCGAATCCGGCCCCGGCGGCCACGCCGGGCCGCAGCGCCCGACCGCACCAACCGGCCAGATCACCCGGCCGCACCACGCCGGCCGCACCACCGGCGCGAGCGTCGGGCCCGACCCGGCGCCTCAGCTCGCCGGCGCGTCGAACCGCACGCGCAGCTCTCCGTCGGCGAACCGCGCCGAACGCACCTCCCGGCGACGCAACGACGCCGGCAACGGAAGGGACCGCCGCAGCGCCCCGAGCGTGACGACGAGGTCGTCGCCCACGATCGCCACGTCGAGCTCGTCGGCGTCGGCCTGCGGCAGTCCCACCACGAGCACGGGGCCGTCCGGACCCTCCTCCACGCGGAGCGGCCGGCCCTCCACCAGCTGCGCGGACGGATCCACCTCACCCCAGGTCCGGGCCGCCAGCGCCAGCAGGTCGTCGATGCCCCCGAGCTCGTCGGCGGTCAGATCGGCCCGGAACACCGGGAGCGGGTCGAAATCGGCTCGGATCCGTTCGAGGTGACGGGCCTGGGTCCGCCGCCAACCGTCGAGGAACGGGGCGTCGGCGTCGTCGGGCAGGACACGGTTCACCACCACCCCGTCGACCGAGTAGCCGAACAGCGACAACGACGCCCAGGTCCGGCGGGCCTCGGCCAGCACCATCTGCTCGGGCTGGACCACGAGCCGCACCGAGGTGGCCGTCGGGTCGGCCAGGGCGATGCGGACCGCGTCGATCCGATCGAGCAGGTCCGAGCCCGCGACGAACACCTCGTCGCGGGCGATCGGCAGGTTGGTGAACCGGCCGAGCACCGGCCGGGCCAACCGGTGGAGCCGTCGGGATGCGCCGAGGAGGCGATCGCTGTACCAACCCAGCAGATCGGGCAACGAGAGGAGCCGGACGGTCTCGGCGGTCGGTCCGCAGTCGACGACGATGACGTCGAACTCGCCGACCGACCCGAGCCGCTGGATCTCCAGCAGGGCCACCAGGTCGTCCAGGCCCGGCAGGACGGACAGCTCCTCGGCCTCGACCGAGCGGACCCCCGCCCAGTCGAACACCTCGAGCAGCCACTCCCGGACCTCACCCCAGTGCTCCTCGAGCCGCTGGCGGGCGTCGACCTGCTGGGCCCACAACCCCGGCACCACCTCGCGGAGCTCGGTCGCCAGGGGGACGCCGAGCGCATCGGCGAGCGAGTGCGCCGGGTCCGCCGAGGTCAATGCGACCCGGCGACCGGCATCGGCCAGGTGGAGCGCCGCGGCGGCGGCGGTCGTGGTCTTGCCCACGCCACCCTTCCCGGTGAACAGCACGACCCGGGTGGCCCCGGGTCCGGTGTCGGCGCTCACCGGGGACCGGCGTCGCGCCGGGGTGGGAACACCCCGTGGCGGGCGCCCCACAGTCCGCACCACCCCAGTCCGAGGATCGGCGCCAGCGTGCCGAACGCGAGCGGGGTGAAGGGCCGGACCGCTGCACCGGCCACCACGACGACGACCTGCACCGCCAACGACGCGAGCAGCGGCGTGCGCACCGACGACGGCGCCGAACCCGCCAGGAAGAACAACCCGCCGATCCCGATCTCGACGGTGCGGCTCCGGCCGGCGGCGAACAGCACATCGACGATGAACAGCGCGCAGCCCCCGACGAAGCAGCCGAGCGCCACCACGAAGAACACGAGTACGAACGTGTCCGGCCACGCCGCGGCCAGCGCGGTGACGACGGCGAGCACCGCCGTCGAGGCCAGCGAGGTGCGCACGATCCACCGGCCGGGCACCTGGTCGCCGAACGCCTCCCGGAACCGCTCCTCCCGCTCGGCCCGGTCCTCGTCCCGGCGGGCCTCGACCCGGGCCCGCGCCTCGGCGGCGGTCTCTCGTTCGCTCACGGTGCGCCATCCTCCCAGCACTCGAGCTCCGCCGCCACGACAGCCCGACCGGCGACGCCCGGCAGGTCGAGCAGGTGGTGCAGCCCGAGGCGCAGTGCAGCCCAGGCGGCGTGCTCGGCGAGCAGGTCGTCGTCACGCAGGTACCGGGCCAGGACCTGTTCGGTCCGCTCCCGGGCCACCGCCGTGCCGACCGCCGGACCCCCGGCGTTGCCCAGCGCCACCAGGGCGTTGCGACGGACGACCCGGAGGTCACGGTCCGGGATGTACCAGTGGCCGACCACCGCCAGCACCTCGTCGTCGCCGGACTCGAGCAGCCACCACAGGTCGATCAGCCCCGGCCGTGTCGGTGACAGCACCCGGCGTCCGCCGACCCGCTGGTTGGGGGGGCACACCTCCTGGCAGTCGTCGCAGCCGTACAGGTGCCCGCCGAGCGCGGCCCGGTAGGAGCGCGGGAACGAGCCGGGGACCTGGACCAGCCAGGCCAGGCACCGGCGGGCGTCCAGGACCCCGGGCGCCACGAGCGCTCCGGTCGGACACCCGTCCAGACACCGCCGGCACGTGCCGCAGCCGTCATCGACGGGTCCCGGGGCCGGGGCCAGCCACGCATCGGTCACGACCGACCCCAACACGAACCAGCTGCCCTCGCCGGGCAGGAGCACGTTGGTGTTGCGGCCCGACCAGCCGAGACCGGCGCGGACCGCCACGGACCGGTCGACCATGGAGTTGTCGTCGGCGAACACCAGCGCCCGGTGGCCGGCGGCGCGCAGCGTCGACGCCACCTCCCCCAGCGCCGCCCGGAGCGGCTCGTACGCGTCGACCCGGGCGTAGCGCGCCACGGTCCCGACCGGGGCCGTCGCTCCGTCGCCGGCCGACGGCGTCGCGCCGCGTTCGGCGTAGCGCCACGCTGCGGCCACCAGTGACCGGGCTCCGGCGAGGGAGCGACCGGGGTCGGTCGACCGCTCGGGGTTGCGGTACGTGAACTGCATGCCACCGTGCAGGCCGTCGGCCTTTCGCTTTTCGAGGATCTCCCGCGTAGCGTTGAAGGGGTCAGCGTCAGCGACGCCCACGTGGTCGATCCCAGCGGCCGCAGCAGCGTCGAGGACACGCCGGGTCAGGTGGTCATCGGGCCCGGTCGGCAACGAGGAGTCAGACGTGGGCACGTCACCATGGTTGCCGCTCTGGGGCAGAGCGGACGACCCGAACGAACTCATCCGACGCGGGCGCGCCGCGTACCCGGCAGGTTCCCGGTGAGCGTCCCGGTCGCAGCCGCCGTCATCCTGGGCGCCATGCTCCTGCTCGTCGTCGCCACGATGCTGATCGAGCAGGGCGGTCGCATCGTGCAGCGGGTCCGTCTGGCCGCACCGAGCAGCCCTGCGGTACCGGTGGTCGAACCGGAAGCGGAGCCGGTCGTCCAGCAGCCGGCGGCAGTTCCCGAGCCGGTGGCCGCGGTTGCCGCCGTCGAGCCTGAGCCTGAGCCGGTGCCCGAGCCGGTGCCTGAGCCTGAGCCGGTGGCCGAGCCGGTGGCTGCGGTTGCCGCCGTCCAGCCTGAGCCTGAGCCGGTGCCCGCCGGCGGGGTCGCCCGCGGCGCACTCGTCATCGGCAGCAGCTCCATCTCGGTGCGCGACCGGGCGAGCGTCGACACGCTGACGGGGGTCCTGCTCGGGGCCTACGTGGCGTCCGGAGGCCCGGCCGCCAAGCGGGCGGCCGCCTGGGTCACCGCGGCGGCGACACCGCCGAGCCTCGATGCCGACACCTTCGCCGCAGGCGTGGACCTGCGCGGCCGGATCGGACGGGTCACGACCCTGCTGCGCTGCGACGACCGTGACGTCACGTGGATCACCCGCCGCCACGACGTCGACATCGAGCTCGGACTCCGGCGAACGCCCGTCCAGGACCCGGTGCTCGAGGGGCTGCTCGTCTGGTGGCGCTCGACCCGTTCCGTGCCGGTGGTCCTGAGCACCGCCCAGGCGAGCGAGCTCGCCAGCTCCATCGCGGCGGTCGAGGACCAGCTCGACGGGCACCCCTGGGCCGACGTCGTGACCCGACTCCGCACGGCGCTGCTCGACGGGGTGGTGCACGAACGCGAGGTCCTGCTCGACGTGGCGGGCGAGAACGCCGCCGGGGACGGGGCCGAGACGCAGGAGGACGCGCCGGGCATCCCGGGTCGACCTCCGCTCAGCGCGAGGCGCGGGCCCACGCCAGCAGCTCGGCGCTCCTGAGGAGGTTCGCCCCGAACGGGCGCACGCCGTCGCGCACTCGCCGGTCCGAGCTGACCACCACGACCGGCCGGTCGACCGGGAGCGTCGGCACCACCCCGATCAGCACGTCGTCCGCCTCCACGCCGACGGGACTGAAGTGCGTCCGGACGCCGAGGGGCACGTGCACGGCCGGCCGCTCCCCCACCTCACCGCCGTCGAACACGACGTGCACCTCGGCGCCGGTCCGCGACCGCAGATCGGTGAGCAGTCGGACGACCTGGTCACGCTGCTCGGACGGTCCCAGGTCCGGCCAGGCCGACATGGACAGGTTGTAGCCATCGACCAGCACCACGACCTGCGGTGCACGGAGCAGCTGGTCGACCCCCTCGAT
>SXGQ01526569.1_pt1 | contig 19756 bp, 35 predicted proteins | sample 3178371 | NCBI WGS metagenome assembly SXGQ01 (sample SAMN11356859, study PRJNA531348) | freshwater metagenome | isolation source: freshwater sample F1-20 | place: China: Fuxian Lake, Yuxi | collected 2017-12-25 | reverse complement strand
CCCGCAAACCGCGTAGATACGCGGGACTATCAGATTGCCGATTGCATACTTTCAGTTGGTGATCGTGGCTGAAAACGCGATATTTAACATTTTTACGACCTAGTGCACAATCCGAGGGGGTTAGTGCGTTACATAGATACACAGGAGAGGAGAAAAAATGGAGTATCCAACACAGGCACGAGTCACCGTATATGACTTCGGCACTTTAACTATGAGCGTGCATTGGCACAACACTTATAGGCAAGCAGTAAAGTTCGCCAAGTCACTCGGCGGAAACAAAAAAATAGTGATCGGTGCTATTGACATTATTGAAGTTAAATAACACCTAGATAACTTTAGATGTTTTAGAACAATGTCGGTGCGTCATCAAAGGCGTTGCGTGATTCGGTGCAAACCCTATGCGCATAGCCAAGCGGAGTTGAAGGGTTGCGTGGCGCACCGATATATCTACCATCTTTATGTTCTAACCACCCGAGTATCTTCACGCAGTAGGAGGTATTCACCGTGTCAAACTCAATGTTGCAGATGGAGCAGGAGACTTTCACGATCAGATCTTATCTATTGCGCAGTCCCGTTGCCTATGTGGGGGCGCGGGACTAACGAGATTAGTTGCTTGTTCCGACGGAGGTGAGTTTTTCTGTTGGGGTTTGCAGTTCACACAACATACGGAGGTCTAAAAGAACGTCAATCATTTCCGAAGATGCGACGAGTTCGCGACCCGAGATCGTCTTTATGGTTTTGTCTATGAGTTCAATCGTGGGGGTCATTAAGTTCCTTGTCTAGATAAATAGTTTACATCATTACTCTACAACACCGATATACTACTATGGTAGTAATATAAACCTAGACAACAAGGAGAAAATAGATATGGAAACACTAGAAGAAATGTTTGAAGAAGTCAGAGAAGCAACCAAGACCGCGAAACTGATCGCGTTTGACGGTTGTCATAAAATATATATTGCAATGACCGATCACGACGCAAACTGGTTTTACGATAACGGCAGTTACACATTGGTCAGACAATCACCCGAGTCAATGTTCCACCAACTAGAGAAGTGGTATGACAAGTCTTGTGGTCTCAAGTTCATCAACGCGGTGCACAATGAGGACTTTATCCAACTTGTTCCACAAGGCGCGGAAAACCTGAGTGATGATGACGACGACGATAATGAAGATGAGTAATACCCGCAACTAACCGACTAACGAAACCCCCACTTTATGGTGGGGGTTATTCGTAGAACGGGTTAATGGGTTTATTTTTTGGTTTATTGCGACCGAGTTTGTTTATCTGATACAACGCAAAGAGAATAGGCACACCAAAGAACGCCACCAACAATGTCTTGATAGTTAGTAGAACGCCTACAGTGCGTTTACGCACTTTCGCTCAGTAGGTTCAATGCTTCGTCTATCTGCATATGGGTTTTAACGGAGTGATCGCCGTCGTATGCAACCGTTACATAGTTCGCGCCCTGTGAAGGGTTTTTCGCTAGGTCGCATATTTCTGCATATGCCTGTGCGATCGCGTCTAGGTGGTTGTCTGCCTCGTAGACCATTTCCCAACGGACTAAGTATGGTTTAGTTACACCCACGCTTCCGCCTGCCACTTGAACATAGGTTTGACACCGAGTTCTTTTTCAACGGTGCGGTTAGTTACATCAACATCAACCTTGTATTGCTCCAAGTATGCGAGTTCTTCTGCTAGTTCTAACTTCGCGGTCTCTATTTCGTGACGGAGTTCGTGCACGCGGTTTGATGTTGTTTCGTAAGTGCGCTTCTTTTTTCTTAGTTTCATAATGTTTTCCTTTTTAGTTGATTTATGTTGTTTATTACTTTAGTGGGTGGGTGTAACAAAGTGGTGGATATTAGAACGGTTCTTTAGTTCTTAAAGAATCGGGGAGTTTTAATCCACATTGTGCGTGAACAATCATACTTTCCGCCTGATATAAGATTTCACGGAGATCAACCAATGTTTTAATATGAAGTGCTGAACGTTGATCTATCTTACGTGCGACTGTTTCACTGATTAGTGTGTCAATGGTTTGACCCAATGATTTATTTATACGACCAAGACTTGCCGAATCCTGATCAAAGATTTCCGCAACAGACTGTTGCTGTATTTCTTGCATTTATTTGTTCACCCCTTTAAGGTTTAGTTTTATTTAACAATACCATTATATGGATAGTTATGTCAAATAACAACTTTCCCCCAAACAAATGTTTGCACCAAACATATGTTCGCCTGTTTTATTTTTATATACGCCACCGTTCAGGTTGGGGTGTTTGGTGATCGGTTTACTTTTGGGGGTTCGGTGGCTGAGTTGGGTAGTCCCGCGGTTTTCTTCGGGGCGCGGGACTTTGATTTTGTTTTTACTTGCATTTTTCCTGATCTCTGCTTAAACTATAAAAAATACTAAAAATGAGGCAAAATGGTTCAAGAAGAACTAAAAGTTTTACAAGAAGTCAGCAAAAAATGGGTTTTGTGGGCAAAAAACAACAAAATCCGTCAAAGTTCCTGCATTTTGGCAAGCAACTTTGCGCATCAAATCTTGATGCGTCTTAACATTGATCACGAAGTTCTCCCCATCGGGACTACGGTGTTCAATAAACGAGGTTGGGAACTGTTCGGGATTCCTGCGCACCAACTACCCGACGACGCTTGGCAAGTAAACTGTTCTAGTTATTCATTAGGTTCGGGTTTTAGTGGACACGTTGTAATCCAAACGAAGAACTATTTTTTTGATCCGACCGCCGTGCAGTTTTCACGACCTCAACACAACATTTTTATCGGGGGAACTTTGATAGTCCCGTTATCGGAGATGGAAGTTCATCAGCGGGGCTCTGAACCGCACCCAATACATTTACTTTACAGAACCAACGAGTTCCGAACTTTTCCGATCGGTTCGGGTTTGTATTCTTATTTTTTGGAGAAGTGGAATACTATTTACCGAAAAGCACCCGATTGGCAAATATCACCGAAGGAGTTAGGCATACCTGACATAGTGGCGGAGATGCGTAAAGGTATTTAACTTTACAACACCCAACACATATGATGATACTTGTAATATAAACCTACTAAACAAGGAGAAATGAAGTGAGTAAATACATAGTGATAGCCGTAGAGCCAACCGACATAGACCTAGAAGTCTTTACCGAAGGGCATTACCAATGGAAAGAGTTTGCGCAATGCTCAAACTTAACCGAAGCAACCGAGACGGCTAACGAGTTTCGTCAGTCGTTCAATATGGTCTCTATCTATCCGATAGGCGAAAAACTTTAACCGACATATGGGCAAGGTGCTTGACTTTACAACACCTTGCCTATATACTTATATTGTAATATAAACCTACTAAATAAGGAGAAACTAAATGAGCGAATATACAAGTTACATAGTTTTAGCAACCGAGCCGATAGATAAAACTGACATAGCGTTCAAAGACGGTTACTACCAAGAGTGTGAGTGGTCAATCTTTACGGGCAAAAACGCATTAACCCAAGCAGATTACTCTGCAAAGAAACTGCGTGAGTATTTTCGTGAAGTTCAAGTACGCACCGTAGGCGAACTTAAAGACGCATACAAGGTAGGTGCGTAATGAAAGACGGTTTTAGAGACACTTTATTGTTAGCGTCAGTAGTTATCGGACTAGCAATAGCGTTCGTGTTAGGCGAAAAAATCAGCAACGACTTCACTTGTAATCTCGCACCTCATACCGTTCAGCAAGGCGATACCTTGTGGGCAATAGCGGAGCAAAACTGCGAAGGGCACATACAGCGAGTAACCAACATACTCGTAGATGTTTACGGAATAACTATTCAGGCAGGGCAGGACATTTATCTACCCGAGAGTGAAAACTGCAAACTGAAACTTGAATACGGTCAGGTATGGGAGGACTGTTAGTGATAGATAAACTATCTAAGTGTCAGAGAAACGCCTCTACCTAGCCGACGACGACCTAATCTCTACCTCGCCGTATGACCGAGACGAGGTAGAGCAAATAAAAGCGATACACGGTGCTAAATGGGACAAAGTAGCCAAAGTGTGGCGTATCCCTATTAGTTCAGTCGTGGAAGCCCGAGAGTTCGCTATGCGCAACGGGTTCACCATAGACCCTCAGGTAATGACTTTTGACCTACCCGCAAAACTAAACCCGACATTTGGCGTAACCCTCAAAGACGACTTTATCTATATGTCATTCGGCTATGACCCCGTCAAAGTTAAAGCCGTCAAAACAATACCGAGCGTAACTTGGCACGCAAAAACTATGGCGTGGAGAGCACCGATAGCAAGTATCGCCGAGTGTATTGAGTGGGCAAATAAGTTCAACCAACGAGTTCCTAACAATCTGACACAAATCGCCACCCAACTAAAAGAAACACACGACGCATCAGTTCAGGAGTCCCGATCCGTAGATGCGGATTTAGAAGTAGCGGGACTACCACTTCTCCCATACCAGCGAGCCGGAGTTAAATATGCATCAGCATCAAAAAGATGCTTTATCGCCGACGATATGGGATTGGGAAAAACGTTGCAAGCAATCGCAACTTTAGAAAACACACCGAACTCGTATCCTGCTGTTGTTGTTTGCCCACCGAACTTGGTTTTGAACTGGCAAAAAGAATACGGAAAGTGGCTACCTGAAAGGCGTATCGTAACGGTTGTAGACCGAAAGACTTTTCCTGAACATAAAGACTTTGATGTCCTAGTTATTGGATATTCTAACATTTCTCATTGGAGAAAACAAATCACCGACTTCAGATCGTTCATTTTTGATGAATCACATTACGTCAAATCACCAACGTCTCAACGAACCAAAGCCGCGATCCAAATCGCACGCACAGCCCCGCTTGACGGCATCATTTTGTGCCTGACTGGAACACCCGTAACCAACCGCCCGGCTGAATACGCCAGTCAACTGGACGTTCTTGGAAAACTCAACACGTTTGGTGGGCTTTGGGGTTTTTACCGACGATATTGTGGGGCTTTCCGAGACAGATTTGGTCAATGGAACATAAGTGGCAACTCAAACTTAGATGAACTTAACGAAAGATTGCGTGGGAACTGCTATATACGGAGAACCAAAGACCAAGTTTTGAAGGATTTACCTCCTGTGCGCCACGCCAACATTATTGTTTCAGGCAGCCCAGCGCAGATGGAAGAATACCGAAAAGCAGAGCGGGACGTCGTAGAGTATTTGGTTGAACGCGCCAAGCAGATCGCGTTGGAGATCGGTAAATCACCTGGGTCGGCAGCCGTGATAGCCCGGATGAAGGCAGAATCAAACGAACATTTAGTTCGTATTTCCGTGTTGCGTAGGCTGGCAGCGAAAGCCAAGATGGACTCGGTTGTGGAGTTCATTGAATCCCACCGAGACGTAGGGCTGAAAGTTGTGGTCGCAGCACACCACCGAGAGATTGTTGATGAACTTGCCAACAGGTTTGGCGGGTTAAAGATTCAGGGCGGTATGTTGGTGTCGGCTGTGGAAGATGCGAAGTCCCGTTTCCAAGAAGAGTCCGCCGAAGACGCACCCGTGATCGTTCTCTCTATCCAAGCCGCCAAAACTGGGCACACTTTAACAGCCGCCCAAGACGTTCTTTTTGTTGAACTTCCGTGGACACCCGCAGATGTAGACCAAACCTATAGTCGTTGCCACCGACTAGGACAACAAGGTTCGGTAACTGCAACATACCTTTTATGTGAAGGAACAGTTGATGAAGAGATTTACAATCTGATTAGCCGTAAGCGTGGAGTCGTTGATGCGGCGACTGAAGGCGGGGCTGTTGGTCGTAACCAAGAATCGGTTGGTCAGATGATCGTCGGATTGTTCGCCCAACGGGGACTTGGCGGATCACCAAACCCTTAACCAGTAAGGGGTTTATCTAATGTTTGCTTTCACGGACACCCATTTGCTATACTAGAAACATAAGATTACTTGACATAGACGGGCACAAGAGACCCGAGACCTATCCCAAAACCGAAGGACAATCTTTTGATACGCAAAGCAACTTTAATGATTTTTGCTATTTATACGGTAACTTTTTTTGCGACCGTAGCCGAAGCAACAGCGCCAGATGGATCATCAAAAAGCGAGTTCGTTGCCTTAGCCCCGCTATCAACTCCGAGCGCAGATCGCATCAAAACCCCTGAAAAACCTGTGGTTTTTAAGCACGGAGACGTTAGTTGGTTACCGAAACTTGCTTCGGAAGCAGGTTGGGAAGAACGAGATTTCAAGAAACTCTCGGAGATTATTCTTCGGGAAAGCGGTGGTTGTCCGAACCGACGGGGTGGCGACAAGGTTGATAAGAACTGCAACATTACTGGGGTGTCTGAGTGGAATCACCGATCCGATACGGGGCTGTTGCAAATCAACGGCGTGAACTGGAACCCTGAGCGCAACAAATGGGCGATTGCGTGCAGGAAAATGAATATCTGCACCCAAGAGCCTTTACTTGACGCAGTAACTAATCTGAAGGTTGGGAAGTTATTGTTTGATGAGGCGGGCTGGTCTCCGTGGGACGTTTGTTCGTGGAATCCTAAAGCAAAGGGCTGTAAATAAAGGTTTTAATCGTAATCCTGCTTGTTTTTCAGGTTTGGAAGGTTTCGCTTCTTTTCAGAGAATAGGAGTTGCTTTCCCTCCTGCTGTCATATAAACTATTGTGTATAAACTAATACGGAAACCGAGGAGGAATCCAAATGGCAGCAAACATAGAAATAAACAAAAACGGAACAGCACGATTCGCATACGCAGGCAACCAAACACCGTGGCACAGACTTGGTAAGTCAATGAACGGTCTCCAAACCATTGACGCAATGTTGGAAGAAGCGCAAGCGGACTACCAAGTCATACTTACCAAGATCGCAGTCGTGGACGACGAAGGCAACCTCATCAGAAACCCTGACGGCACACCCGTAGTTCTTGAAAGCGACAAAGCAACAGTCCGTATGAACGAAGACGGTTCGTTCTCACCGTTCGCAACCGTAGGCAATCGTTATGATGTGCGACAGAACCGAGAGGTTCTTGAGCGAGCAATGGCAGTCGTAGGTGCGTCTAAAGGCGACGCAGTTATTGACACTTGCGGAGTTCTTAAAGGCGGAGCACGATTCTTTGCAGGTATTGACTTGGGAACTCTCGTCATTGACCCGACAGGTGTAAACGACAGAATCGCACGATATTTAGTCGTATCACACGGGCACGACGGTTTCTGGCCGATTCGGTATGCGAATACTGATGTTCGGGCAGTATGTCAAAACACCGTAGTTATGGGTATCAAGAACGCAGAGCGTCTATTCACCGCACGACACACCCGTAACGCAGACGAGTATCTCAACACGGCACAAGAGGCGTTACAAATCTCTACCGAGTGGGCAAAATCGTTCAAGATTATGGCGGAACAAATGTTGGCGATTCCTGTCCCTCAAGCATCACAGCGGATAGATAAGGTTCTCAACACAGTATTCCCAATCAAAGCGACCGAAACCGATTCGCAACGACGTAACCGTGAAGACATTACGGGAACTGTTCGTGCGTTGTATGGTTCGCAAAAGAACGCAGGCGGTTACGGTTTCAACGGGTGGAGTATCTATAACTCCGTTGTTGAATACCTAGACCACCACCGAAAAGGTGATGCAAGCGATCGTGCGTTAGCAACCATTGAAGAAAACTCGTGGGTAACAAAAGCAAAAATCACAGCACAACACGCAGTATTAGCACTCGCATAAATCTCACATCTCCTTGTTGAGAACTTGGATACCACCCGACGCTTGGGTGGTATTCTTGTTTTATGACCGACGAAGAGTGGGAAGACCTTAAAGGTAAAAAGATAGAACTACCACCCGTATCCATACCGAGAGACTTATTGCGAGAGTTATCCGAGTTTATTCAGAACGCCCTAGAGAAAGAAGGGGAACTAGTGAGCCTTACCACCGAAGTATTAGATGAGTTATACCGACAAATAAACAACGACGACATTGCTTCTTCACACATCATCTCTTACATACAGCGACGACACCATTGGGACGTAGAACTACTCGCCGAACGCCAAGATGTAGACGAAATACTGATGAAAAAATACAACATTTTTGATGAACATATGTGGGACAAAGTTATGAACACCACAGCGATCTCCGACCTGCACCACGAAACGTTCAAACTGTCCCAAAAATATATTGCCCGTGCGATCGCAGAAGTGTTGGCTAAAGACGGAACTACTGAACAACCAGCGTTCTAAAGAAGGTCTGCTTCCTCCAACGGGTCGCCCTCAATGAGTTCAAAAGTCGCCGAGAACCGAGTTCCTTCTTCGTTGTCTACGGAAGTAATGTTAAATCCAAGCGAATCAAGCATCAAATCAGCCACTCCACCCATATCGTCCTCAAATGTGGCAATCTCGTCGTCGGTGGTTTCATCATCAACAGCGAGAGACACAAGAATCTCCATCAGCAAATCACGAACTTTTAGGCGGGTTTCTTCAGGTGTGGGCATAGTTGAAATACTAGTCCCGCTTCGGCTATAGTGTTAGCAACTACCCAACCATCAGGGTTGGGATTTACATTAGGAGGATACGAAGTGAGTGGATCACCCGTAACATTGGTCGGAAATCTGACCGCAGACCCCGAACTGAAGTTTTTACCGACAGGAGTTGGTAAGTTGGCTTTCAGTATCGCAGTAAACCATTATTGGACTGACCAAGATGGTGAAAAACAGGAGAAAACCTCGTTCTTCAACATTGTTGCTTGGCGCAACCTTGCCGAAGATGCCGCGAACGTGCTCGCAAAGGGTGTCCGTGTTGTGGTAACGGGACGGTTGGAACAACGTTCTTGGGACGACAAGGAGACAGGTGCGAAGCGATCAACAGTTGAAGTTCTCGCAGACTCCATTGGGTTGTCGGTTGGGAACATTGAGTCGTTTGTCAGAAAGCAAAAGGCTGAAGGTTCTTACACACCGAAGGCAGTAAAGACAAAGACTGCAACAGTTTCAGCGCAACCACGCAAACCACAGCCAATGGCTCAGTTGGTAGTTGAAGAAGAAGAGGCTTGGTAAACAGGTAGTCCCGTTTCCCAATAAACTTCACCCGTGAGTGGGTTTGGGAAAGGAACTTACTCTATTGTTTGTATTTTGAAAGAAGTATCTATTTTGTCCGCTAACGGTTGAAGATTTTTTTTCGCTTCTTCGTTTGTGTTACATCTTGTGTAAAGTTCTATTGTTGCTTCGTCTACTGCAAAGTCTGCTTCCGATCCGTCCGCTGATACACGACTGAGAACAACATCACCGACAAGAACTTGATTGAATAGATAAGTCATTGCGACATTTATTTCTTGTTTGAGAAGTAAACCTTCGTCGTGAACGTATGCGTGAAGGTCGTTTCGTAGTGGGTGTCTGACGACATCAAACCACCCACCAACCATATGGTGAACCATTATGTGTGCGTCTGCGACAGGTAGGTCAATATGACGCACCTCGCCGTTCGCTTTAACGAGTAGTGCTGTAGTCATTTTTAGTTTTCCTTTATTGTGTGATCGTATTCTTTTTCTAGGTTTTCTAGTCGTTCGGGTAAATAGAAATCGCCGTAGTCTCGTTTGATGTGGGGGTTGCGTAGTGGTTGCCACACGATTTTTACGCCGTGTGGGATAGTTCTATACCACTCGCCTGCTTCCATACCGTTTTTGAACGCACCAAACATTTTCATTGTCGTATCCATATACAACACTGCCACCAAAGGTGTGTCAGGGAAATGCTCTGCGAGTTTTTGTGCGACAACCTCTACTGCTTTGTCATACACGTTGTCATCTACAAAGGTTTCCCACTCGTCGTAGTATTGGTCGTCTATCGTATTGCCCACGCCCACTCTTTTTCTGATATTTCTTGTGGTTGCGGGTTTGCTACCACAACGGTTTCGGTTCTTGTATTGTGCGCTACTACTCTGTCGTGCTGAATAAGTAGTGTGATATCACCCGAGAACTCGTAGTAGTAGTCGCCCAAGTCCAATGCGGTGCATTTTGTATCTGCTACAAACTGCGCATACGCAAACAAACGATCCGCCTCTGTTTCGTAATCGTCTGTCGGACGGTCAGGTGGTAGTTGTTCTTTCATTACTCAAAACTTTCAAGTAGTTGATTGAACTCTACGCCGAGTTGATAGTTGTATGCGTGCGTGTTTGCCGACATTGGTTCGTCATCTTGTTGAGACAAGTCAAGTATCAACACGCTGTCCGCACCCATACCGTCTCGCCCGAGAACATTTACTTCTGTGTCTCCGTCTATCCAAGTTTCACGAACGTGGTGGTGTCCGCAAATGTGAAACTGTGGTGATACTTTGTCAAGGATTTCTTTGACAAGGTGTCGCTGTGCGATAGATATTTGTAAGTCGTCTTTGTATGTGATTTTTTCGCCGTTGTTATACGGTGCTTCGTGCGTCATTAGAATATCTACGGGGTAAGGGGGAAGTAGGTCTACGTCAAACGGGTTGATAAGTTCGCCTCTCCACCAACTTTCGCCTTCCACACGGTCTAACCAATCAACAGAATACGCACCGCCATAACCCATAAGTGTGTTGCCTGCGATAGTGAAACGACACCCACGAGGGATATATTGACACCACTCGTTAGGTGTGTTGATCGGTTCGTGTTTGCCGAACTTGTCGGTTAGGTCACGAAGTATGTCGTGGTTTTCGTGGTTGCCGTCAATCCACAAAAACTTGATTTGTGCTTTTTCTGCGAGTTGCGCTACACGATTGACGAACTTTTCGCCACGAGGTAAGTGAACCCAATATCCGAAGTCGCCTACGGAGATGATGTGTGTGCAATCTTGTTCGCTCGCATATTTGATTACCCACTCTGCGTGTTTCGTGTCGCCGTGAATATCGCCTGCGAATAGAACTCTTTGATTTAGTTGTTTAGTGTTGTCTAGTTGTTTCATACCTATAGTATATACCCGTATTGTTATATTTGCAAGCCCATAAATGCCTTATTTTAGAGGGTTTCCGTGATATATCTCAGAATAGGGTAGGCTATTTGTATGGCTACAACCAACTCAATAATCAAGAGAATACCCGAAGACGTGGTTGAACTGATCGCCCGTGTCTTGGGCGACAGCGACATACGCAATGATGACAAAGATGTCAAAATGCTTCTCCCCTCTAGTCCCGTTGTCAATGTGATTTTGGGGTATATCGGGGTTGGCGATCCCGTCAAGCAATCGGATTTGGATCAGTCTGAAGCGTGGCTTGAAGAACAATACAAATGGCAAGACCGTGCGTCATCAGTCAAGGATAAACTACAAGAACTTCAACCATTTAACGAAGAACAAGCGTTAGAGGGGAAAATACCGCTCTGGATGAACGCTCCGTGGGCGCAAAAACTATTGTTTTCGTGGTCGGACGGTTTAAGAGACGCAGTTATTGAGGCAGAGGAGTATGTGGACGGATTATGAGCAACATTGAAAACACACCCGCAGAGGACAATCTTGAGACAGCAATGGACAAGGTTGCCGAAACTTTAGAACCAACACGTTCACGTTTGGTTGGCAAAAAGAAGAAGGACAAAGACGGGACTGAACTTTCTTCAACAGCACAAGAACAAGTCCTGTTCCGTGCGTCTACTGAAGACAAACAAAAGTGGGAGGAGTGCGCCAAACATTTAGGGATTTCTATGGCTGAGTTTCTTCGTGTTTCCGCTAATGAGAAGGTTGAGAGAAGCACTTTAGTTTGTGAGCACCCTAATGAGTTCCGAAAAATATACCCGTGGAGAGAAGATTGCCTGAAATGTGGGAAAAATCTGCTGATTAAGAACGACAACACCAACTTCGGAAATCGCCGTTAGTTGAAACCCCGTAAACCGCTTAAACGATCGCCCCTCAAACGGTCTACGAAACCGATTAAACAAAAGTCGGCGAAACGAGAAGTCGCCGACGTTGAGAGACGTATCTTCGTCGCAATGATGTTGAAGAAGCACCCGTATTGTGTTGCGTGTCCTGTGTTCGCTGAGCACGACGGCTTGGTCGCTTATGTCCGCAAGCCTTCTCGTGATATCCACGAGTTAGTGCGACGCTCTCAGGGCGGTTCTACGGTGAGTGAGGGTAACTGTATTGCTGTGTGTCGGGATTGTCATAATCGGATAGGCAACTACCCGCAGTTGGCGTTTGATTTGGGGTTGGCTAAGCGGTCGTGGGAGTAGCACCCGTAGGGCTGTGGATAACCCTGTGGAAAAATATTTAATAAAATAACTTAAAAATAGTTGCTTTTTTTATTTGCGCTGACTATAGTGGTATATGTAAGGAAATAAACCAACTAGACAAGGAGAAACTAAATGAAGACTTCAACCAAAATACAAGGAATATGGCACAGCGAGAACTTCCTTGAAGCGTCAGTAGAGATTGAAAAGTTATTTGCTCAAGCAAAGCAAGTAGTTCGTGGTCTTGAGCAACTTAACGAGGACGGCGACCTCGCATTGGTATCAAAAGACCTTCAAACGAAAGTTCAGTTTATGACTGAGTTCGCACAAGGGATTTTGTCGTTCAAGAAACTCAATCTTGTTGAGGACTTGAAAGAAGTTCTCTAAAACGAGAAGGTTGAGGGGTGGGGGAAACTCCACCCCTCTTTTTTATACCCGTAAGCACCCGTAGCACTTTTGAGCCATACAGGGTAAGGGTTACAGGCGGTCGGATCTCGCTATATTTCTACAATGCTTCGCTAACGGCATTACTATCTCGGGTTTTTTGGGTTCAAGGTTTTCACCCGTGAGGCTTTTTGGGGTTTAAGGTTTTTACTAGGTCGGGTTTTTTGGGTTTGAGGTTTTTAGTAGGTCGGGTTTTTTGGGTTTGAGGTTTTTACTAGGTCGGTTTTTTTCGCTGTGAGGTTTAGTCCCGCTCGTTTTTTCCGCCGCGAGGTCGCATTTTTTTTGTGTTAGGTATTTACAAGGTCGGGTTTTTTCGCTGTGAGGTATTTACTAAGTCGGGTTTTTTCGCTTCAAGGTATTTACTATCTCGGGTTTTTTCGCTGTGAGGTATTTACTATCTCGGGTTTTTTGAGTTTAAGGTATTTACTAAGTCGGGTTTTTTTGGTTTAGAGTATTTACTAAGTCGGGTTTTTTACGTTTAAGGTATTTAGTAGGTCGGGTTTTTTGAGTTTAAGGTATTTAGTAGGTCGGGTTTTTTTGCTTTGAGATATTTACTAAGTCGGGTTTTTTGGGTTTAAGGTATTTACCCGTGAGGCTTTTTTGACTTTGAGGTTTTTACAAGGTCAGGTTTTTTTGCTTCAAGGTATTTACTAAGTCAGGTTTTTTACGTTTGAGGTTTTTACTAAGTCAGGTTTTTTACGTTTAAGGTTTTTAGTAGATCGGGTTTTTTGGGTTTAGAGTATTTACTATCTCAGGTTTTTTGGGTTTAAGGTTTTTAGTAGGTCAGGTTTTTTGGGTTTAAGGTTTTTAGTAGGTGAGAGTTTTTACGTTTAGACTTTTTACTATCTCGGGTTTTTTATACCCGTAATCACCCGTAGCACTATTTTTTTTTGCGACCATATTTGCGGTCATATATAGTGCCTCTGCGATACAGATACACGCCTGTCAAAAACAATACAAGTCCTAAAAAGATATTCATTGAGTGTGCTTCTTACAGAAGTCAATGTAGTGAGACATAACAAAGTCTACGAAATCAGATTTCATTTGTGCTTCACCTTGAAACTCTGTGAACTCAGGTAAACCTTTATCGTTATAGATATATGTATGACACTTACCTACGCTTTCTCCGTTATACCCGTAGGTCGCTACAGTCAATGCCTCAGAAACGGGTGCATTGGGGTTGTTCTTGTATTCGTTCTCTAAGTCGCCACGTTTGTAAGTCGTTGGATCATCATTGGGGGTTAGACGAACATAACTATCAACAATGAGACTTACAGTATCAAACTTTGATAAACCATCATTAAATGCGTCTGACAATACGTCAGGCAACGATTCAAATGGGTGACCATTTTGACCGCTTTGACGACACTCAAACACATCACCTCTCTGAAATACAACGAACGCCTGCATATCAGATACACCATTATCTTCTTGACATATCTCTGTCTTACGAAGTTGCGCTATCTTGACAACTTTCTCTATCTCTACACTTACGTCAATCATTTTACTTGTGTGCTCCTTTTCGTTCAATGCTAAGACACTCTCTATATGCTTCTTGTCTAGTGTTATGAGATGATACAGGTGAGTTATTGTTCAACGTATCTATCACTAACCACTTAGTAGAAGGGTATCTATCAGGGGATATATCGTATCTATCTCTCATCTAACTCTCTTTCTTTAGTAATCTAAATAGAATAAACATAAGTATATAAGTCATATATAGTTATGTCAAGTATTGTTTATAGTCATACTAGATACCCCTCTACTTTACCCGTAAGCCACCCGTAGCACTATTTCAAAGCCATATAACATAAGGGTTCTAGCCCTGTGGATAACCCCTCTATTTCTACAATGGTTCGCTCAGAGAAAAAAAAGTTGAAAACCGCTGACTATATAAAACTTTTTTTTGAAACGAACTCCACTATATAAAACTTTTTTTTGAAACGAAGTCATACCATTAAAACTTTTTTTTGAAACGATACCTGTTATACAAAACAAAAAACGATAAAGTAAAACCACAAATCAAGAAAACCCCTACAACATCAACAAAATGAACAACAAACACAAACCACAACAGTTGGCAAATCCAATATACGATTACCATTACAAACAACAAAGGAAGAAGCACCCTCAAAGCGAACACCTGTTTGACGAACAAACGTTCGTAGCGATCACACAATGACAGTCATAAGAGTTATGTAAAGTTGAGTAAATGATAAGCGGGGCTGTCAGGGTTTTAGGGGTGATTTTGCTCTGTGGGCAGTAGTGCGACAAATTTTTAGATTGTTTTTTGTTGTTTGGGTTTATCTGGCGGGGGGCTGTTGAGTTGTTTTATTTCTTTTTGGAGTTGTGTTATTTCTTTTTCTAGTTGTTTGATTTGTTGGTCTAATGTTTTTTTGGGTTTTTGTGTTGTCATTGTTTGTGCTTTCTGTTTGGTGGATCATGTTGATGCAGGTTAGGTAGCCGATGGCGTCTAGGAGTGTGTCGTAGTGGAGTTGTCCTTGGTCTAGGTTGGTTTTTAGTCTTGCTAGTTTGACTGAGACCATGAATAGTAGTGCTTCGGTGAGGGTGAGTTTGTGTCCTGTGAGGGTTTGGAAGATGTTGGTGACTTTGGTGTAGTCGTCTTTGGGGTGTCCGTAGGTGTTTTGTCTGTCTTGGTTGACGATTTGGTGGGCGTGTAGGAGGATTTCGGTGCCGTGGGTGGGTTGTTTTTTATTTTTGTTGGGCATGGTTGTTTTAGTTTATCTGTTCTGGGACTGTTGGGGTGTTTTCAAAATTTTCGCGCGGCGGTTTTGCCTTTTTTAGGGTTCTTGGTCGTAAAGTTTTTCTAGTGCTATTCGGTTTTCTAGCATTGTCCAGTGGAATGCGTCCATGAAGATGTCGCGTTTTGTTTTGTTGCTTAGGACGCGGGTTGGGAATAGTCTTTCGGCTCGTTGGCGTGCTTTTTCTGTTTCTGATGCAAGGTAGACGATCCACCAGTCGTCAAATTGGTTTAGTGGTTGTGTGGTTTGTTTTGTGGTTTTCATATGTTTTTAGTTTCCCCAATTTGCGTAATGTTTGTTTATGTTGTTTGTTTCTTCTCTTTTTTTTGCGTTTCGGTAGGCTATTGCTCCTGTTATTGTGATTGTGGCGATCACTGCTCCGTATAGAAATAGATATGGCGTGTTCATTTTTGTCCTTCTTGTGGTTAAATTATTATATGTTCGGCGTTTGGTTAAGTTTATCTAGCGGGGGGCTGTAAGTGGGGTTATTTTGCTACAAAGTGAGATATGGTTTCATCCCACTTGTTGATGCACGCAATTTTTATACCTTTTAACTTAGGTTCGTCCGTATATTGATACCCAATTTTGCCTGAGTCTTTTAAAACTCTCAATGCATAGTAAACATCAGACATTGAATATCCCGTAAAGATTGCTAAGTGTTCACAAATTACTTCTTTATAATTTGATGCTTGACATTCAGCAATCTTGGCGTAAACCGCTTGAACTCTCTTCTCCACAGATGCTTGTGTTCCCCGTGGTTTTTTTGATACGGGCATCATGGGTGTCGCCACAACCAATTTACTTTGAGGTTTTGATTTTGTAACTGTTTTCTTTGGTTTTTTATTACCGTCATGCACGATGATTTGGTCAAGGAGATCGCTGATCGCCGATGTGTTGTAGTCGTTTGACCCGCTTGCCCTGATGTCCAAACATTCCGTGAACAACTCATCTAACAGTTGTCGTCGTTGCTTTCCCTTGTTTGGTGGTGGTGCGTCATAAACCTGTTCGTCTGCGAATTGGTTGCGACATAGATGTGATACATATAGATGGCAACCATCTTTTTTTGTGCGCAACATGAAAACTAACTCAAGTTGATGTAATCCATTTAATGCTCCACTGATTTGTCCGTGATGCAGGTTGAGAATTTTTCCTAATTGTTTCCATGTTAAGCCGTCTGTACCTTCGTACATTAACGCTTGAAGTATTAGACGCTGTCTTTCGGTTATCGCGTTTTTGTATGGCGTCCAAAGTTCGGACTTGTTGCGTTTAAAGTTGTTTAATTTACTTGCTGATTGAGTATTCATGATATGTCTACTTTCCGCCCATCGCGGGCATTGGTTTATGTTTAGTTACTTTTGTGCTTCTCTGTCTGCTTTTGCGTCACGGATTTCCCATAAACCTTTTTTGAGTTTACGGAAAGTTGGGGTTTCCTGCAAATATTTGAGAGTGGTTTGATATGAGAAACCGCTTTGCTCGGTTAGTTGTTCGGTTGTGTATTGCTCAAAATGGTGATCGTTTGCCCATTTTAGGAATTTGGTGAATTTTTCTGCTCGTGATGGTTCTCGGAGTTCTTCAGGTTTTGCGCAGGTTTGTTTGCCTAGGTATTCGGTTACGAGTACGGGGATCACCTGTTCGTGAACGCTGTAACTGTTCAAAAAGATTTCGGGTGCGGTCTTTGTGCCTTCGCTTTGCCACTTTGATAAGACGCATAAACCTCTGTAAATTTCGCTAAGGAATGCGCTTTCTTCTTGATGCTCTTTCCGCCATGACCAACCATCACCATATTTTGTGGTTCGTTCCGCAAAAAGTGATTGAAATGTCTCGTTGACGAAACTGTCGGTTATTTTTTTCATTTCTATCTCCCTGTATAAATATGTTTATTTGTTACAGATGTCATTCTAGTGGTATTATTTATAAAAAGCAACTCTTTATTTGGTTTAATTTATACAGCAGGGGACGTTTAGGAAGAGAAAAAGGGGTGGAACGGCATCCGACAGTCTGTTTTTGCGTTAGGTGTTATTTTTATTTCCCATCTAGTGTCTTTAAAAAGTTCAGCAGCGAGGTGCGCGTCCTCACCTGATAGATACATATAACTGTGATTCTTTGAACCAGATTCAAGAGTTTCGTAGTAACTTCCTTCAAGCCTTCCTTCCACATATTTTACTTCTAACGCATCCATCAAAAGACGCCAATCTTCTACTTCTTGAACGCTGTTTAGAGTATTGAAATCTATATACAAACCTTTGAAGTCGTATGAGCCAAATATTTCCCTTGGGGCTTCAAACGCTATTCCTCCTGTCCCAACACAGATTATTGTGTCGCATTTTTTTACAAGATCTTTTAAGGTCGCGACTGTCCGAAGACCTGCTCTTTCTGCCCACTTGATTGTGTCGTGTTTCCGCCGATATCTAGCAAAATACGTTTTGTGCCCTTTGGCGTTCAGGGACAAGGCAAGTGATCGCCCCATTCTGCCGGGTGAAACGATACCTATGCGATTTATCGCCATGGCGTTGACTCGTCTCGCGTTTTTTGTAGCGCGCCGCTAATTGCAAGATTTTTACCGAAAGTGTTTAAAGCGTGTATTACTCCAAGTGGATCGGGAAACCCCATTTTTTTGGCGACTGTTTCCAATGTTTTGTGTTCTATTTCTTTCCAAGCGTTGAGTACTGCTTGAGCGCCTGTGGTATTTTCGTCATAATAGTTGTTGGCGATTATATCTATACCTTGTATCTCCCAAAGTTCGGGGTCGTGTTTTGTTGCCATCTGTACTTCGGTAATTTTTTCGGTGCTCATCTCGTGTTGCTCACTCCGCCGTCAACGACAAGGGTTGACCCCAAAACATAATCTCCCGCCTGCGATGCTAGATACACGACAGCGCCGACAATGTCTTCTGGTGTTCCTGTTCGCCCAACGGGAATGTATTTTGCTGTCTCGTATGGGTAGTCGCGGGCATACTGGTTCATGTTTGACGGGAATGCGCCGGGGCAGATTGCGTTTACCGATATGCCTTCTTTGATGAGGTCTATTGACATTTGGCGTGTCAGATGCAGTAATCCTGCTTTGCTTGCGTGATATCCGTAAGAATGATCTTGGTCTAAGGTGAGCCCGTTGACGGACGAAATATTAATAACTTTTGCTAAACGATTGTTTTGCTTGTATGACTTTGTCAATAATTTATGAAATCGCTGTGTAAGAAATAGCGGTGTTTTCATGTTTATATCAACCGTCGTTTCCCAGTTTTCTTCTGTGTATTCCGTAAAACTTTTTGAGCCTGCACTGCGACCAGCGTTATTCACAAGAACGTCTATATAGGTTTCTTTTTCTTCTATTTGGGAAACCGCATTATTTATTCCGTCAATAGTTGAAAGGTCTTCTTTGATATATGTGACACGAGTTCGTTCTTGAATTGGGTCATGTATTGAAATATTGTAAACACGAGTGCAACCGAATTTAACCAACCCCCTTGAGATCATTTCACCGATTCCGCTTGAACCGCCTGTTATAACGGCTACACGACCTTCAAGAGAAAATAAATCTTTCATCCTCTTATCTCAGAAACACCACCGTCTACAACTATGTGTGTGCCCACGCAGTAGTCGCCCGCGCGCGAGGCGAGATATGTGATAGCCGCAACGATGTCATCTTTATGTCCAAGGCGTTTTGCGGGAATTCGTTGCGTGACCTGTAGACGGTTTGCTGGATTGACTTCGTTGGGTGTGGTATTGAATAACCCTACGGTTATGGAAGACACAACTATTTTGTGACGGATATATTGCACCGCAAATGATTTTGATGCATGGTTTATTCCTGCATTACTTGAACTAAAAGCAAAGTTAGATATTTGAGGCGGGTTGATGCCATCAACAGTAGAGATGTTGATTACTTTTCCATAAAGTTGTTCAGTTGAAATGCTTGTTCCTTCATCGGGGTTGGTTGATGCTTTCAGCAGCGGAAGGAATTTTTCAGTGAGTTTGATTGGGGCTTCCAAGTTGTATTTGATTACCTGATCCCAATCTTCGGCATTATAGAGCGATGAGTTGACAAGAATATTGATGTATGGTTCAAGGGTGCTTATTTCGCAGAATAGTTTTTCTCGTCCTTCTTCTGTGGTTATGTCGCACTCTATGTGGATGATGTTTTTGTAAATATCGTTCAGTTTGGCTTGTTCTTCCTCATCTATAACAGTCCGAGGGGTAAACGCTTCTTTTTCAGCAACATACACACGAGCAACACCTTGCTCTATTAAGCCCTCAGCGATCATCCACCCGTAACCAGCAAATCCACCAGTCAGTAGGGCTATACGGTTATCTAATGAAAATAGCGTGCTCATTTTGCTCCTATTTGTTTTGTATTAAGAACTTTAGTTCTTTTTTGTGTTTATTCCAGCGAGT
>SXGQ01342764.1_pt1 | contig 19759 bp, 17 predicted proteins | sample 3178371 | NCBI WGS metagenome assembly SXGQ01 (sample SAMN11356859, study PRJNA531348) | freshwater metagenome | isolation source: freshwater sample F1-20 | place: China: Fuxian Lake, Yuxi | collected 2017-12-25 | reverse complement strand
GTCCTGCCTTGCGTTTCTTGGCGTCGAAGCCGTGGCAGGCGAAGCAGTTGTCGGAGAGCAGCGGACGGATGTCCCGGTTGAACTGCACCGAGCCCGGCGCGGCGAATCCCGGGATGGAACCCAGGACCAGCAGGGGCAGGAGTGCGCTGAGGCGTCGCCAACGTGGAGTCATCGGATGGATTTTTCCATGATCGGGATCGAATTCAAACCCCGATCCTGGAATTTGGGGATCCGACGCAGGGGGCCGGCGTAAATTCGGATCGATCGGGTCGGACGGGGCTCTGCGGCGATACAACCTGCGCCAAGGTCCACCCGTGGACGGGCCGGTTCGTTGAAACTGCCCGGAATTGTTACCAGGAATGTGTTGCCACCGCAGAAGCCACTGAAGGACGGTCATGGTTGGTAGAAAAAAATGATCAAACCCCACCTCCAACTCGTGTCACAACATCCCGCATCCCTCGGCATCATCCTCGCCACAGCATTGGTTGCGAATGCGGCCACCGGCGACCTCATCGACCTATCCTACTCTCCGGGCCGTGCCTTCGGGAGGGTGGACTACGCGATTCCCAGGCTGGCGCCAACGGTGACCGGGACGGCGGACACGTATTCGATCGATCCGGCTCTGCCGGAAGGCCTGACGATCAACCCCACCACGGGTGAGATCAGCGGAACGCCCTCCGCCTTCTCGACAGGCCTCTACACGGTGACCGCCTCCAATGCCAGCGGCAGCACGAAGACAACCGTGACGATCTCGGTGATCGTCCCGCCGGTCGATGCCTTGCCGGGCTATGTGAAGAGCTTCGGCCTCAACGGCCCGGACGCCTCCGCCACCGCCGATCCGGACCTCGACGGACTGGACAACACGACGGAATTCGTCTTTGGAACCGATCCCAGCAAGGGCGGAAGCCGTGCGACGACACAGGGCAATCTGGCGAACGGAACCTCGGTGGGTTGGCTTCAGCGGAGTGGTGTGACGTATTCGGTGAAGTCCACCGCGGATTTGAAGGACGGATTCCGGGACAGTCTCACCCCTGCCAGGGTTGTCCCACGGCCATCGGGACTGCCGGCGGGATATGAGCAGTACGCGGCGCGTCTGACCAACGGGGCTTCCGGATTCCTCAAGGTGGAGGGGTTGCCGTTCCGGAGCACGGACGTGGGGCAGTTGACCGTTTCCGACTCGATCCGGGGGAGCTCAGGCCCCGAGGGGATCGCCCTGGGCCCGGATGGCAACCTCTGGAGCACCTTGGCGACAGCGAACAAGATCGCGCGCATCACCACCAACGGTGTCGTCACCGAATTCCCGATTCCGACGGCCGCAGCCGATCCGACGAGCATCAGTGCAGGTCCGGATGGGGCCATGTGGTTCACCGAGTATTCCGGCAAGAAGATCGGCCGGATCACGATGGCGGGCGTGATCACGGAATTCGCGCTACCCAACCCCCGTTCGATCCCCTGGGGGATGACCGCGGGTGCGGACGGGGCCATGTGGTTCACCGAACGGGCAGGCCGAAAGATCGGCCGCATCACCATGAACGGAGAGGTCACCGAGATCACGGTCCCGGTTGAGGGAGGCGGCCCCCGGGACATCGCTGCAGGTCCGGATGGGGCGCTTTGGTTCACCCAGCTGTTCGTCGGCAAGATCGGACGGCTCACCACCAACGGCGTGTTCACCGAGTTCCAGGTTCCGACGGAGGCTTCAATCCACGGGGGCATCGTTGCCGGACTCGATGGCAACATGTGGTTCACCTATTACGGCGGGGACAAGATCGGCCGCATCACCACCAACGGCGTCGTCACGGAATTCCCGGTGCCGGCAGGAGGCGTCTGGGGCATTGCGACGGCGGCGGATGGGACGGTCTGGTTCACCCAGCAGTTGGGGAACCGGATTGGGCGGCTGGCCCCGGATGGGGTGGTCACCGAGTTTCCTGTGCCTACCGGGTTCTCAACCCTGTGGGGCATCGTGGGCGGTGCGGATGGCAACATGTGGTTCACCGAGTACAGCGGGAACCAGATCGGACGGATCACCGGGTCCGGCGGGATCACGGAGTTCCCCCTGCCGACGATCGGAACCCTCCCCGGCAGCATCGCAAGCGGTGCCGACGGCAGCATGTGGTTCACCGAGCAATCCGCCAACAGGATCGGGCGGATCTCCATGAGTGGCGTGATCACCAACTTCATGGTGCCAACCCTCGGTGCCGTCCCGGTGGATATTGCCGCGGGGTCCGATGGGGCCATGTGGTTCACCGAATATCTCGGCAACAAGATCGGCCGCATCACCACGGAGGGCGTGATCACCGAGTTCCCGGTTCCGACAACCGGTGCGGTGCCGCTGAGCATCTCGGCCGGGCCCGATGGAGCCTTGTGGTTCACGCAACTGTTCCTGAACAAGATCGGCCGCATCACCACGAATGGCGTGATCACCGAGTTCGTGGGGCCGGCGGGCGGAGCATGGAATCTCGCAGCGGGACCCGACGGAGCCATGTGGTTCACCCCGGCGAACGGGACGAACATCGGCCGAATCACCCTTCAGGGCGTCATCACCGAGTTCCCGTTGCCGAAGGCTGGTGCGACCCCGCGGGATATCTCGGCGGGGCCCGACGGGGCCATGTGGTTCACCGAGAGGGCAGGCCACACGATCGGCCGAATCTCCATGGACGGGGTGATCACCGAGTTCCCGCTTCCGACGATCAAGGGCACCCCGTGGAGCATCGTTCCCGGACCGGACGGAGCCATGTGGTTCACCCAGTTGACCGGGAACAATATCGGGAGGATCTCCATGGACGGTGTCGTGACGGAGTTCCCGTTGACGACACTCGGCGCGGGCCCCCTCGGTTTGGCGGCAGGTGTCGACGGCAACATGTGGTTCACCCTAAGGAACACCTCCCAGGTCGGGTCGCTCGGCACAGGGCTTCTCCTCGGCACCTCCCGCTGACCTCTCCGCGAGCAGCCCACACATCGTCAAGGCCACCCACCACCATGAGGGGTTCACCGCGATCCCAGGCTCTCCTGCGGACCGGCGACCGGTTCCAGGCGGACCGATCGCGGTGAACCTCCTCCGGTCCCCGCTGCCAGGAAGCGTGGACCGGTGGCCGGACACCTTCGCTTCCCTTCCCTTCGCAGGACCATGAAAGCGGCATATGGGCAAGGATCATGGCACCACCGGACGCCGCACGCGTCCATTTGGGTCCTGTCCCGAACTCCCGGCTTGCTTGGGTCTGCGGAATCCAGCGACCGTTGAGGACTGAAGTGACGCATGAATCTCGGAGACATCCTCAGCCCGCAGCAGATCGTGCCCGAGCTCAAGGCGACCACCCGCTGGGAGGTCATTGACGAGCTCATCGGCACCCTGGTCTCCAGTGGCCACATCCCCACCGCCGACCGCGAGGCCATCACCGCCGTCGTCAAGAAACGCGAGCAGTCGATGAGCACCGGCATCGGCTTCGGCATCGGGATCCCCCACGCCTCCACCGATCTCATCCCCGCGGTCGTCGCCGCGTTCGGACGCTCCAAGGCCGGCATCCAGTTCGATTCCCTCGACAACCAGCCAGTCCACCTCGTCACCCTCTTCCTCGTCCCGCAGGGCCAGTTCCAGAAGCACCTGCACACGCTCGCAGGCATCGCGAAAGTCCTGCGCAAGGAGGAGTTCCTCCGCGGACTCGATGCCGCCCCGGATGCCACCGCGATCATGGAGGTGATCCGGCAGCATTCGTTGTCGCGCTAGGCGGCGACCGCGTCCCGACGGGGAAGCGGCCCCGTGCCCGGGCCGCTTCTCTCCCCTGCCCCCTTCTCCCCTCCCCTTCCTCCGATCCCGCCATGCTGCACCACTCCCTCGAGCAACGCCTCCGGGCCGCTGTCGCCGCCATCCTGCCCCAGGCCGACCTGTCCACGGTCCAGGTCCGCCCCGCCGCCGACACCAAGTTCGGCGACTACCAGAGCAACGCGCTCATGGCCCTCGCCAAGCAGCAGCGGCTCAACCCGCGCCAGCTGGCCACGCAGGTGGTGGAGAAGCTCGACGTCTCCGACCTCTGCGAACCGGTCGAGATCGCTGGTCCGGGGTTCCTGAACTTCCGCCTGCGTCCCTCCGCACTCTCCGCCCGGCTCGCCGAGGCCGCGCGGGGGGAACACCTGTTCTTCCGCCACACGGAACATCCCAGGACCATCGTCATCGACTTCAGCAGTCCCAACGTGGCCAAGCCCATGCACGTGGGCCACATCCGGTCGACCGGGATCGGCGACTGCCTCCAACGCGTCCTCCGGCTCCTCGGTCATCGGGTCATCAGCGACAACCACCTGGGCGACTGGGGCACCCAGTTCGGCAAGCTCCTCGTGGGCTGGAAAGGGCAGCTCGACCGCGCCGCCCTGGCATCCGATCCCATCGGCGAGATGGAACGCCTCTACCGGGTGGTCAACGCCGCCTGTGAAGCCGACCCCGCGGTGCTGGAACAGGCCCGACAGGAACTCGTCCGACTCCAGGCCGGCGACCCGGAGAACCTCGCGATCTGGAAGGAGATGCTGCGGCTCTCGCAGGACCAGTTCGACACGCTGTACCGCCGGCTCGGCGCGACCTTCGATCACACCCTCGGCGAGAGCTTCTACAACCCACAGCTCGGAGCCGTGGTGTCCGATCTCCTCGCCCGTGGGATCGCCCGTGAGAGCGAGGGCGCGGTCGGCGTGTTCAGCGAGCGGACCCTCCCGCCCAAGGAGGATCCATTCCTGGTGAACCGCGACGGTGAATGGATCGACGACCCGGCCCTCGTTCGGAAGAGCGACGGTGGGTTCAACTACATGACCACCGACCTCGCCACGGTCGATCATCGGATCCGGACCTGGTCGCCCGACGAGATCCTGTACGTGGTCGACGACCGTCAGGCGCCGCATTTCCGGAAGCTGTTCCTGACCTTCGCCCGCTGGCAGCCGGAGGCGGCGGCGCGGGTCGGGCTGCGTCACATCGGCTTCGGCAAGATCATGGGCGACGACGGTCGACCGTTCCGCACGCGGAGCGGGGACACGATCCGTCTGGCCGGTCTCCTCGACGAGGCCGAGGAACGGGCCCTCGCGGTGGTCCGCGAGAAGCGGCCCGAACTGTCGGAAGCCGAACAGGCCGCCATCGCACGGGTCGTGGGCCTCGGCGCGGTGAAGTACCAGGACCTCCTGCCCAACCGCCAGAGCGACTACGTGTTCTCGTGGGACAAGATGCTCGCCCTCACGGGCAACACCGCACCCTACCTCCAGTACCAGTTCACGCGCGCACACAAGGTGGCGCGCGATGGCGGCGCCTACGACGTCGCAGCCCTCGACCGCGTGGTGCCCGAGGATCCGGCCGAACTGGCCCTGACACGTCATCTGCTGAACTTCGGCCTCACCCTCGAGGCGGTCGGCGAGGAGTGCCGTCCGAACTACCTCTGCAACTATCTCTACGAGCTGGCGGTGCTGTACTCGCGGTTCTACGAGAACTGTCCCGTGCTGAAGTCCGAGGGGGACCGTCGGGTGCTGCGTCTGGCCCTGTGCGACCTCACCGCCCGCGTCCTGCGCCAGGGCCTCAACGCCCTGGGCATCGAAACAACCGAGGTGATGTAGGCCATCCGTCCTGTCACGGATGGATCTCGTCGGGATGCGGCTGCGAGGTGAGCTGGGCCGACCAGAGGATGCCGCCGATCACCATCACGGCGCCCAGGAGGCCGACCGGCGTCAGCAGATCGCCCCAGACCCAATACGCAACGCCCAGGGCCACCACAGGTTCGAGGGTGGCAATGGTGGCGGCGCGGGACGGTGGGAGCCGCTGGACGCCATGGGCATAGGCGAGATAGGCGCCAAACGTGCAGAAGACCGACAGGAATCCCAAGGCCAACCAGACCCGGGGTGACAGGATCGTAAAGGTGGCGAACGGGGCGAGGGCAACGGCACCCACGGCCAGCGCCCAGGCCAGCACGCGCGACGGTGCGTTGTGGGCGAAGAGCGGACGACCCATGAGGTAGTAGAGGGCGTAGGTGATCCCCGACAGCAGTCCCCATCCGAGGGCCCTTCCGTTGAACGGGATGTCGGCGCCGCGGTCACCCGAGGCCAGAGCCACCGTCGCCACACCCAGCAGCGTCAACAACAGCGGGAACACCTCCCGACGCTGCGGACGTTCGCCCCAGCCCAGCCATCCCCCGAGCGCCACCCAGAGCGGTGCCGAATAGAGGAGGATGGAGGCCAGGTCGACACCCCCGGCCCGCACCGCGCTCAGATACGCCAGGTACATGATCGCAACACCCCCGATCCCAAGCCCAACCGCCCGTCCACGATCCTCGGCCCGCAACGGCTCCGCCCGCGAGATCCAGGCATGCAGCGCGAACCACACCGCGCCCAGGGCGGCCCGCCAGAAGGCCACGGTGGTCGGCGCCACCGACTCGGCCATCGCCACCCGTCCTGCAATGCCGATCAGCCCCCACTGCAGGGCGGCCAACACCATGAATCCAACACCCGCCCGATGCGCGCGGGACCGATTCATGAGGTGCAGACTGAGGCCATTCGCGATGGAACACCTCAACATCCTGTCGAGGCAATGTTGGTCGTGGCCCCAGGCACACCGCAGGCCAGGGTTGGGTGGGTGCTCTCGCACCCAGTGCCGCAGGGCACCGCGGCACCCACCACCTTCGGCACCCACCACCTTCGGCACCCACCACCTTCGGCACCTGCCACTTTTCAAAACCGATCACCTTTCGGCACTCCGGCCCTCAACACTCAACTCGTCCCCATCAGCTCCTCCACCGACGCAAGGCCGCGTGCAGGACGAGGAGCATGGCAACGCCACCCGTCAGGAGAAATACAACCGATCTCAACGGTCCCAGCATCGCCGTCATGGCCTCGCCCGCGGTCATGGAGATCGACCGCGGTTGCGTGGCCGCACCGAGGACCCCCAGTCGGTCCGAGAGCTGTGCCACCGTCCGGTCGAACGTCTCCACAGTCTTCTCAAGAGCCCCCAGTCGGGTCTCCAGATCCCGACTGGTCTGCATCAATCCGACGATCTCAGGCTGGTGAACGAGGGCCGCTGCCAGGCGCTCCGGCATGGCATTGAGGGTCGACTGGACCCGGTCGGATTCCGAGGTAAGGACGGGTTCGAGTCGCTCAAAGCTCTTCAGGGACTGCACGGCGTCCCCGACCTCCTTCTGGGCCAGGGCGGCGGCCAGGGCGGCTTCGGTGTGCCATTCGATGAGCCGGGGCATCCGACTGATCTGGAATATCATTCGCTCGCCGAGGAGGATGGCGTTGTAGAGGCGTCCATCGAGCGCCCCGAAGAGACCCCTCGGGTCATCTCCAACGTTGCCCAGGGTCCTTGCGATCTCATCGGTGGTGGTATCAAACCTCAGGTAGGTCGCATCGAACTTTCCCGGATGGGCTGCTCGCCAGGACTCAACTCCCTTCAGGATGCCGGTGATCTCCGCCTCGGAGCAGTAACGACGGCATTCGATCAGCAGGCTTTTCTGGATCTGGGTCAGGGCCTGCTCCAGGGGAGCAGACTGCGAGCCGAACAGGGAAGCGGCCTGTCCCTCGGTCACCCAGACCCGATGGACCATCGAGGACAGGATGGTCATGCCGACGATCTGGGACCGGGGGGTGATCCCGTTCATCAGCGACATGCAGGAAGAGCCGAAATTCGCGCGAAGCTCCAGGACCTCGAACCGGGCCTCGGGCGACGTCGTTGCCTGCGAAACGTCCCAGCACGCCCCGGCCACCCGAGCCAGGATCCACTCCGCGACATTCCGGTTCTGAAGCCACTCGGCGATGATCTGCTCGGAGGACTGGGATGCGGCGTCGGACCGGATCACCGGCGAGGACCCGGCCGATGTCGGTGCCGATGTCGCTGTCGGAGGACGCATCGACACACACCCACTGGCCACAACCGCGATGCCCACCGTCAGGCATGCCAGAAAACGCCGGACTGGGGTCTCGACATCAAGGGATCGGGGCTGGTGCATCATGGAGATCGTCGGGATGCGGCAGGTTCCTGTTGGCCCGCGCCTCCGGTGTTCCGCAGCAACAGGAGCGGCCGACCACTCTTCTGCCATCCGTCGAGCAGCGCCGTGGGAACCGGCGTGGGCCCCTTGATGTAGGAACCCAGCAGGATGTCCTCGGCCCCGTCGCGGTCGAAGTCACCCGCATCCATGGTCACCCAGCGACCGGTGGCGCTCTCGCGGAAGGTGGAGGCCGTGAACCGGTCCCCTCCCTCGTTGCGGAAGTAGACAAAGCTGCCTCGCGGCGCCTTCTGGTACTCGGGGAAGAACGAGATCGAGGCAATGTCGGTATCCCCGTCCCGGTCGAAATCCCGCGCCACGCTCTGGTAGGCACCGTAGAGCGGCAGGAAGAAGGACTCCTTCCATCCGCCCGAGGGCTGGGAGGCATGGAGCCGCACGCCGTGCACCCGCTTGGCCGGGGAGGAGAACTCCCCGTTGTCGCCATTCGTCACGAGGAAGTCCGGACGGCCATCCCGGTTGAAGTCGACCACGGTGAAGTGGCTGTGGCCCCAGTAGGGCGGACGCTGGAACACGGTCGACCGCGTGAACCCACCCCTGCCGTCCCCCTTGAACAGGAACAACGCCTCGGTCTCCTGCGCCACAAGCGCCGCGATGTCCAGGCGACCATCCCCATCGAAGTCCCCGATCTCGGTCCGGAGCGTCCCGGGAATCGGCAGGAGCTCGTGTTCGCGATGGGTCCCGTCGGCCATCGACTCCCACCACGACAGCCGACCGAGGTTGTTGCCGAAGCAGCTGACCACAAGGTCGGGTCGGCCATCGCCATTCAGATCCGCCTGGTTGGCATCCGTCGTCCGAGGAAGGCCCGAGAGCACCGGAGGCGTGGCCCTCCATCCATTCGTGGGCCGGAGCCAGAACACGCTGCCACCGCGTTCATCGGTCGGCATGAAGCTGCCGAGTCCCGCCGCCAGCATCCCACCGTCGATCGAACGGAGGGATCCGACCGACGCCCCAAGGGTCACGCCACCCGCGACCCGTCCGTCCGGGCCAACCCACTGGAGCGATTTGCCGAAGTCGTCGGCCAGGAGCGCTCCGCCCTCCTGGAGGATGCGGACAGCGGTGACTGCGGGCTGGGGGGAACGGATGGGAAGGATGACCGACTCGAACCCGGGCACGCCGAGTCCGATGGGCATCGGTGACGTCTGCGGCAGCGGCTTCTCCGGCGCATTGGCCAGGTAGTAGGCACAGAGGTCGAGCCACTGGGCCTCGGTCACCACCGGCTCGAGCGGGATGCGACGGTGCTGTCGGAGCGTCTGGATTTCAGGGCTCCGATCGAGTTCCGCCGTGGTGAAGCCCAGGCGGTATTTCATCCGGGGCAGGATCTGCTCGAACCACGTGGTGCGGTCGACCGCATCGGGCTCGGGGAACAGATGGCAGGTGGTGCAGTAGGTGCGGGCGAGCTGGGATCCGCGAGCCACCGCGAGCCGGTCGTCCGGGTTGGGGAGCGTGGTGCCGCCGGAGTCAGCAGCCCACCCGGGGCGGGCGGCACCGAGCAACGCAAGGATCAGGAGGACTGGAGTGGCGGGACGCACCGGATTCTCCACTCAACCTATCCAAGGGCCCTCTGCGAGGGCAAAGGGCGAATGATCTCTCTTCCCGTCTCCGCTCCCCGCCCCCCCTGTCCCAGGCTCTACCCTTTGAGCTGCTCCTCAAGCAACCGGGTGACCTCGGCGAAGCGCTGGCGGTTCTCGGGCTTGAGGTCCATCAAGAACTGGTGGGCCTCGAGACAACAGCGGGTCGTCTCGGATTTCGACGAGGACGAAGGACTGATCTCCTCGACGCCCCCCCCGGGCATCCGGAGGGTGGTTCCTTCGATCACCCGGACCAGCGGCAGGACCCCGAGGTTGTCGAGCAGGTCCCTGACCCGTGCGTTGGGGTTGATCAGCGTGAATCGCTCCCCAGGAGATCCGGACGAGCAGGCCTCGGGCTCGCTGGCCAGTGCAGCCAGCACCCCGGAGAAGGTGCTATCCATGATGCGGCATTCCCCGAGGTCGACACAGAACTGGTGTATGCCTTGGGACTCCAGCCGTTGGATCAGCGTCCGGAACTGTCGGGCACCCTCCACCGCGGCGCGGCCCACCACACGGATGCAGGCCCGCGGCGGTTCCACCCACACGAGGATCTGGGACGCGCCAACGGACATCTCCCGATAGGATTCCGCAGGAGTCGACGTCGGGTCAAGGAAGCCGGGGACTGAATCCAAAAACGGTCGGGCTCCTTCGAGCCTCCCCACGTCCGGACACAGTCTGGGATTGTCGAAGCGCAGGCGATGCAGTCTGTTCTTGGCCGCACGCCGCATCGCCTATGCCCAAAGCCCCCGCACGAAGGAAGACGCCCCCGCCCCGCACGAAACGACGCCCCGCACGGGAGAAGCGACGCCTGTGGCTCACGGTTTCAGCCGACATGACCATGAAGCCGATCCTCTGGATGATGAGCCGTCGATTCGACGTCATCTTCAACATCCGAAATTCCTCGATCACGAACGAGGTCGGGCTGATCGCACTCGAGTTGGAAGGGGACCCGAAGACCGTCGAGGGTGCCATCCGATGGTTCCGCCGTCAGGGCGTGCAGGTCGATCCCGTGGAACTGTCCACCATGGAGGGCTGAGTCCGCGGCACCTCGGCACCCTGGACTCGCGGTCTCGCGGTCTCGCGGTGTCGCGGTGTCGGGATCCAGGAATCACGCCGGGATGCAGGATTCGAGGAAGTCGAGAGCGCGTACGTCACTCCAGCAGTCCCCGCAGGCATCCGGCGCGCTGGCAAACGCAACGTGTCCCCCGTGGCGTGGAGCCTCGATGTGGAGGTGTGGATGCCTCCCGGCCAGATCGAAAGGGAAGCACTCCGGAGCGAGCATCGGGTCATCCAGGGCGTTGAGCAGAAGCGTTGGGACACGGATCGCGGGCAGGAACCGGAGCGACGAACACCGGGCCCAGTAGTCCTCGGCCCCACGGAAACCATGGAGCGGGGCGGTGAAGGCGTCGTCGAACTCCACAAATGACCGCATCCGACTCCAGTCGGACGCCGGGAACGCCGCGCCGAAGCGGCTCTGCTTTTCCTCCATCTTGGGACCAAGGTCCCTGAGGAATCGGCGCATGGGCCAACCGAATCCCACATCCGCGATCCGCAACGCCGCGGAGCGGAGGTCGCAGGGCACGGAGATGCCAACCCCGGCCCGGACGACATCCACCGCGGGCCAGTCCTCGCCGAGGAACTTCAGTGTCACGTTGCCGCCCAGGCTGAACCCGACGACGGCGATGGGAAGATCGGGGAGGCTTCGGGCCACATGATCGACAACGGCGGCGAGGTCGTCGGAGGCACCGCTGTGATAGCAGCGCATGAGACGGTTCGGTTCACCGGAGCATCCCCGCATGTTCCACGAAACCACTTCCCAACCTCGCCGCGCCGCAACCCTCGCCAGGGCGGTGACGTAGGGACGGCGGGAATGCCCCTCAAGACCGTGGCTGATGACCAGACAACGACGGCCACCGGAGCGCCACCAGTCGAGGTCCAGGAAGTCACCGTCCGAGAGCTCCAACCGTTCCCGAACCCAGGGACCGGCGGGCACGCGGCGTAGGAATCCCGCCCAGAGCAGCTGGATCCAAGGGTTCCGTCCCCACCAGGGGGATCGGTAGCCCGGAGGAAGAACCACCGGCATGAGCCCCCTCAGTCTGTCCGGACCGCGGCAGCGGACGGGTCGGTCACGCCGGTCTGTGGCGGTTCCGGAAGCAGGTCGGCATGGGTGATCCGTTCCCACCCGGGTCTCGACAGGAATTGGCGCAGCTCCGGGCTGGTCAGCGCTTCCAGTTCGGCCGCATGCGAATCCTCGTTCGGGTTCATGCAGACCTCATAGGTCCCGGGAGGCAGTTCCTCGAGCATGCGGAGGAGATAGCGGAGGTCGACAGGCCGGTCGGTCAGGCAGCCCAGCGAGTGATCGGTCGTGACCATCCCGGCCGCCGTGAAGAGGGGACGCGCACCGCGGTCGGACCGCTTCATCAGCCACCCCCGGAACAGACCCGGAAGGCTTCGCAGGGGAAAGAGCCGAAGGTTGGTCAGAAGGGGATCGTAGTGGGTGCGGATCACTGGGATCCGCCATTCCGCGTGATAGCGGGCCAGGAGGGAGGCGACGACCGGATGGCTCTGGAACCCGCCTCGTCCAGCGACGAAGGCCATCGGGAGACCCGTGGATCGGAACAGTCGGATCTGCGCCCCGATCTCCGACCTCAGAGGTGAACGGAGGCGGGGATTGAGGAGATAGCGCAGATAGCAGTCGAGGAAGCCGGTGCGGAACGAGAAGCGCTGGTCCACGAGGCCATGGACCTCACTGGGCTTGAGGGCCGACATGCCATTCCAGAGGACGAGCTGCATGCCCACAGCAAGACCAGGGTTCTCCTTCGCGAGGGCCACGGCATCATCCCGCGCCGCGGCACGTCCAGCGAGCGAGGCACCACTGAGCAGCCCTTCCCGGAACGCCCGGATCACAGCCTGGTTGTCCCGGGGGGAACGCCCGAAGTTGTCGGCCGTGAAGAGGACCCGCGTCCGCGGCTGGAAGGCCTCAAACTCCATAGGTGGCGAGGGGCAGACCGGTCTTGACCCGGGTCCAGGCCAACGCGATGCAGCCGAGCTTCTGCAGACGGTTCAGACGGAGGGGGTCGGGGGCCAGCACGGCGAATCCCGAGGACTCGAGGCGCAGCAGCAGCTTCCAGTAGACGGCTCCCATGATCTCGGCGGCGACCATGGACTGCCGCTCTCCCGCCGGCAACAGTCGACGAGCCTTCGCAAAGTAATCCCTCGCACGGCCGGCGAATGCCGCAGCAGCCCGGCGGAAGCCAGGGGAATCCCGATGCTGAAGGACATCCTCGACCGAAACGCCATGGGTTTCGAGCTCCGTCCGGGGCAGGTACACCCGACCGCGGACCGCGTCGTTGCCGACATCCCGCAGGATGTTGGTGTACTGGAGGGCCTTCCCCAAGGCATCGGCGTATTCCCGGCACCGCGGGTCCCGATACCCAAAGATCTCGATGCTCAGAAGGCCCACAACCGAGGCGACGCGGTAGCAGTAGCGGTCGAGATCCGGGTAGTCGGCATACACCGAAGGCTCGAGGTCCTGCTCCACCCCGAGGAGAAGCTCGTTGAAGAGTTCAAACGGCAGATGATGGCGGGCGATGAAAGGCTGGAGTTCCCGGTTTACCGGAAGCTCAGGGACTCCCCCCTCACAGGCCCGCCGGATGTCCTCACGCCAGTGTCCGAGTGCGGACCGACGCTCGAAAACCGGCCTCGTCTCCTCGTCCGCCACATCGTCCACCTCGCGACAGAAGGCATAGAGCGCGCTCATCGCGGCGCGGCGTTCGGGAGGCAGGACGACGAAGGCCAGCGCGAGATTGGAGGCGCTGCGCTGGGTGATCTGGTCGCTGACCTCGGTGCTCACAGCGGCGGCTCGTCGACATTCGCCGACCCCTTGGGGGGAAGCCCACCGGTCTCGGCCCGGGTCGGATTGCGGGAACGGTGCTCGCGGCGACGGCGGCGACGACGGCGCTTGCCGGATTCATCCCCGCCGGACGAGCTCTCTTCGTCCAGAATGATCCCCCGCTTCCGGTTCTTGGGGCGTCGACGGATGAAGACCGCCCAGACCAGCAGCCCGAGGACGATGCAGACGACGACCAAGATGATCGGAAAGAACCCCTGGAGGGAGTGTTGCGCGTCCGGCGCGAGACTCTTCGGCAGGGGCACCCCGTCGGGGAGGCTTGCGGCAACGATCTGTGAGGGGAACGTCATCGGGCAGAAGAGGTTGCCGGGGAATCCGAGTCGTCGTCAACGACCCCTTCCGAGCGGAGCTGAAGACGGCTCATGCGGTATCGCAGCGCGTGCCGGGACAGGTCGAGCTGCTGGGCGGCCCGGGAGAGGTTGCCGCCGGTGCGCTGGAGCGCGGCAAGGATGAGTTCCCTCTCGAACTGGACCAGGGCATCGCCGAGCGGGACCAAGGTCCCCGGGGCGGCTGGAGAGGCGGAACGGGCTCCCGGGGAACGCTCCGGTCCGGCGTTCCGGAGGCGGGACTCGATCTCGAAGTCCGGCAGACTGGCAGGACGGATCTGGTCAGCGGTCTCGAGGATGACCGCCCGTTCCATCACGTTGCGGAGTTCCCGCACATTGCCGGGCCAGGAGTGGGCCAGGAGGGCCGACTCGGCCGGTGGGGCGATGCCCTGCAGGGACCTGCCAAGGCGGACGGCGAACTGACGAAGGAACGACCGGGCGAGCAGCAGGATGTCATCCCCCCGCTCGCGGAGCGGCGGCGGACGGAACTGCATCACATTCAGCCGGTGGAACAGATCCTCCCGGAATTCCCCCTTCTGGATGGCCTCGACGATGTTCCTGTTGGTTGCGGCGATCAGCCGGACGTTCACACGGAGCTCCTGGGTGCCACCCACCCGGGTGAACGAGCCATCCTCGAGGAACCGCAGCAGCTTCGCCTGCAGCGGACGGCTCATGTCGCCGATCTCGTCGAGGAAGATCGTTCCCCCATCGGCCTCCTCCACGAGTCCACGCTTGGTCCGGTGCGCCCCGGTGAAGGCCCCGCGCTCGTACCCGAAAAGCTCGCTCTCGAGGAGCGTCTCCGGGATGGCCGCGCAGTTCAGCCGAACATAGGCCTTCCCGACGCGCTTGCTGAGCGTGTGGATGGACCCGGCGATGAGCTCCTTGCCCGTGCCGCTCTCCCCGAGGATCAGCACGGTGGCGTCGGTCGGGGCCACCGTCTGCACGAGCCGACGCAGCTCAATGATCTTGGGGCTGTCCCCGATGAGGTGCTCCAGCCGGTAGGGTTCCCCTGCCCTGGCCTTGAGGGCCGCGTTCTCCACCAGCAGCTGATGCCGCTCCGCACACCGGGCCACCGCATGGAGCAGCTCGCTGGGCTCGAACGGCTTCGCCAGATAGTCGACCGCCCCGTTCCGGATCGCCTCGACCGCCAGCTTGGGGGTCGCGTAGGCGGTGATCATCAGCACCGGAACCTGGGAATGACGCTTCGCAACCTCCTTCAGGAACTCGTACCCGCTCATCCCACCCAGCCGGGCGTCGCTGATCACGAGGAAGGGCTCCTCCACCGCAATCGCCTTCAGTGCTGACTCCGCCGACTCCGCAAGCCGCACCTCATACCCTTCATCCCGAAGCACTGTCTCGAGGGTCAGCCTCATGTTCTTCTCGTCGTCCACGACGAGCAATGGCGGGAGTTTCATGTCCGGAGACGCATGAGCGAGCGAGCTGGCAGGGTAATGGTGAACCGGGTGCCCTTTCCAAGCTCCGATTCCACCCCGACGCTGCCACCGTAGAGCTCCGTGTTGTTCTTCACGATGGCCAAGCCCAGCCCCGTGCCTCGGTTCTTCGTCGTGAAATAGGGCTCGAAGATCTGCTTGAGGCGATCCGCAGGGATCCCGGGACCGGTGTCACGGACCGTGACGACCACCGAAAAATCGGGCCCCGTGCGGGTCGCAAGGAACAGCTCGCCCCGTCCTTCCATGGCCTCCCGGGCGTTGGTGAGGAGGTTGGCGAACACCTCCGCGAAATGCCCCCTCTGCCCCAGCAGATGCGGCAGGCCGGGCGTGTAGTCGCGATGGACCCGGATCCCGAACTGCGCCCCCTCCGGAAGGACCTCCGCCACGGCCCGGTCGAGCTCTTCGTTGAGATCCACCCGTTCGACCCTTCCCTCGGAGAGGCGCGCGTATCCCATCAGCTCCGTGATGATCCGGTCCGATCGCCCCACCTCCTCCTGGATGATCGAGATCTGCTGGGTGATCTTCTTCCCCTCCTTCACGGTGCGTTGGAGCGTGAAGGCCGCGTTGTTGATCACCCCCAGCGGATTCTTCAGCTGATGCGCGATCTCCGCCGCCAGCCGCCCCGCCGCCTCCAGCTGCTGCTGCTTGATCTGGAACTCCCGCGCATCCAGCTCCCGCTGACGCTGACGATCCGCCAGGATCTGGATGCCCGCACAGCAGATCGTCAGCAACAACAGCAGCAGCATGCGGAGGATCAGCGACTCCGTGATGGGCGTGCCCCCCTCGTCGAAGAACCCACCCGACACCGTCCCTCGCCCGGTCGTCCGGATCAGCTCCAGTTCCGTCCCGGCCACCCAGTGGTCCAGGACCCCCGCCAGCAGGTATCCAAGACTCACCACCAGGTTGATCGTGATCTGCACATCCGCGCTCGGGATGACCGCGGCGTTGCGGACCACCAACCCGAGGAACGCCCAGTACAGGATGCTGTCATACCCACCCGTGACCAGGGTCAGCAGCGACAGCATGGCACCGTCGAGGATCGCCATCGCCGAGGTCACGGGGATCAGGAGCCGCGTCGACACCTCCTCCATCTCCCAGTGGATGAGTCCCGCCCCGACACTCAGGGCGAAGTACAGGAGGAAGAAGGTGCGGACGTAGCCCAGCACCTCCTGCTGGATCCCGGGGAGGTCCCCCAGCCAGCCGGAGAAGAAGAGGAGGAAGGTGAGGAAGACGAGGATGACCCCCTTGACGGGGATCCCGACACCGCGCTCCACGAAGCGGATCCGGTTGTGGACCATCTCCTGCGGCGGAGGCGGCACCGCGGCGAGGGACCGGAGCCAGGACCATACCCCGCTCGGATCCAGAAGGGATCGGGTCATCGCCATAGGATGGACACGGTGCCGGTTTTCCCAACCCACCCGAGGCATCTCCAACCTCTGGCAAGGATCCTCGCAGCACTGTCGATGCGGTTCATCCAGGAAGCGGGGTCATCTCGACCGCCTTCGACACGATTCCCTCCACCGGCCACAGCCGGCCAACCCCCTCGTAGCCACAGGAGAGCATCCCCTCCTCGGGCCCGATGAACTCCACCCCTCGGGAGCGCAGAGTCGCGACATGCCCCCGGGTCGCGGGATGCTGCCACATGCGGCCATTCATCGCCGGGGCGATCAGGATCCGGGCATTGGGATTCAGGGCCAACGCGATGCACCCCAGGGCGTCGTCCGCCAGGCCCAGGGCCAGCTTCGCGATCGTCTGCGCCGACGCCGGTGCCACCAACAGAAGCGCCGCCTCGTCCGCCAGACGGATGTGCACCGGACGCCAACCCTCCTCCTCGTCATAGAGGTCGGTCACCACCGGGTTCCTCGACAGCGTCTTGAACGGCAGGGGCAGCACAAACCGCTGGGCATCCCGCGTCAGGACCACATTCACCGATCGCCCCGCCTTCGTCAGTTGGCTCGCCACATCGATGGCCTTGTGGGCGGCGATCGATCCGGTGACACCCAGGACGACGAGCGGTGAGGAATCCATGACTCGGGGAGGCTAGACCTCAGTCTGTGAGTTGGAAATCCTGACGATGCCGTCGCAACAACTCGGCGTCATAGATGGCCCGCAGCCGTGCCAGGTCGGACTCCCGGGTGTCGCTCAGCAGCAGGTAGTCGAACTCCGTCCATCGCGCCGCCTCGGAGCGGGCGGCCTCCAGTCGACACCGGAGCGAGTCCTCGGAATCCGAACCCCGACCCCGCAGCCGCTGCTCGAGCTGGGACATCGTCGGTGGCGTCAGGAACACCGTCACCAGCGCCCGAGCCAGGACCGGATCCCCCTGCGCCTCCCGGCGGACCGAGGCGGCACCCTGGACGTCGATGATCAGCAGCACATCCCGTCCCTCGCCCAGCAGCTCGAGGACGCTCGACTTCAACGTCCCGTAGCTCCGTCCGTACACCGTCGCATGCTCCAGGAATTCCCCGCGTCCGACCCTCCCGGAGAAATCGTCCGGCGACAGGAAGTGATAATCGACCCCATGGACCTCGGCACCCCGAGGTGGCCGCGTGGTGCAGGTGGTGACCCGGCGGAGGTTCGGCGCATGGCCCAGAAGGGCCTCGCCAACCGTCGTCTTCCCGGCACCCGAAGGGGCGGACACGAGCAGGATCAATGGGGTTCTTCGGATCATTCGATGTTCTGGACCTGTTCCCTAAACCGTTCGAGTTCGGTCTTCAAGCCCACCACCTCGACCGCGATCTGCGCGTCGTTGGCCTTGGAGCCAATGGTGTTGACCTCGCGGTGGATCTCCTGCGCCAGGAAGTCGAGCTTCCGGCCAACCGGATCTCGACTGCGTCGACAGTCCTCGAACTGGGCGAAATGACTCTCCAGGCGCGCCAGCTCCTCGCTGATGTCAGACCGATCGGCGAACAGGACGAGTTCCTTCAGGAGGCGCTCGTCGTCGGCCTGGACCCCCTCCAGTCCCGCTGCATGGATCCGTTGCAGCAGACCTTCGCGATACCGCTGCTGGACCGCGGGAGCCCGGTCGCGGACTCGTGCGGTGGCAGAACGGAGGGCGTCGATGCGTTCGGTCAGATCCCGTTCGAGCGCCCCGCCTTCCCGTTCTCGCGTGGCGTTGAACTCCTGCAGGGCGGCCCGCAGTGCCGTCTGGATGGCAGGCCAGAAGGACTCGGCTTCGGAAACCGTGGATCCAGGGCGCAGGACTCCGGGACAGCGCAGCAGGGCATCCAGGGTCACAGCACCCTCCAGCCGGAGATCCTTGACCAGGGATCCGAGTTCCCGGGCATAGGCCTCGGCGAGCGGACGGTTCAGCTGCAGGGCAAGGGCACTGGCAGGGAGATCGAGATCGACCCGGACCTCGACCCGCCCTCGGGAGACCTCCCGGAGGGTCTCCTCGCGGACTCGGGACTCGAGGGGCTCGAGTTCGGGGGCCAGACGTGTCTGCACCTCCGCCTGCTTGCGGTTGACGGAGCGGATCTCGACCCCCACGCGGACCCCATCCGCCAAATGGACACCACGGCCGAATCCGGTCATCGAACGCATGAGAGAAGGCTGACCGGCAGCTCCGGCCAACGCGAGCGCGAACCCCGTGGGGGGTGAGCCTTGCAGACTACTTGGAGGTCCTCGGTGGCCGGATCCGGGAGGGGACTCACACGGTGACGCGGAGGCACGGAGGGACAACCGGGGAAATACAGACAGAGGCGATTCCGGTAGGGCAGTGCTCCGCCACGGCCCCATCTCGATCCGATGCGCGTTACTCACCCGTGAAGGGAGACGGGGTCGTCTGAAGCGTCAGAGGATCCCGTCTGGGCCGTTCGATCCACTCCACCCTCGCGGCGAAGATGGGGACGCCACGGAGAGCGTCCCTACCGGGGGGGGGGCGCTCCTGCGCCCAGTGATGCAGGGCACTGCATCACCCACCCGTGGATGCCTTCGGCATCTGGTCAGGAGCCAACCCCTAGGCCGCTCGTTTCTCCCCCTGCCGCTCCCCCGTCTTCCCTCCGTGCCTCCGTGTCCCCGTGTGAGTCTCCATTCCTCCGTGTGCCCACCTCACGGCCCGGTCACCACTGCGGGTGTTCCCGACCGCACCCGGAAGAACCGGAACGGTACCGGATCGCCACCTCCGGATTCGCCCGGGACGAACAGCGGCAGCTGATCGTAGAGCCGGGTCTGCACCGGACGCCATCCGCCGCGTGCCGCCTCGACGAGATCCGCCGCTGTCTCCACCACCAAGGTGCTCCCCGGATTGGCCAACACGTCCAGCTGGACCGTTCCACCGCTGTTGAGTCGCAGCCGCTTCACCACGGGGGTCAACACCTCACCCGTTAGACCCACAGCGCCGGACTGGATGGTCGCTGCCATGAGGGAATAGCCGTTCCCGGTGAACTCCACGTTCCTGAGACCGAACTCACCCTGCCAGTTCGCCGGCACGGTCGCTCCCACCCGGAACACGAACTTCGCGATCATCCCACCCGCCAGCACCTTGTTCGTT
>SXGQ01814762.1_pt1 | contig 19761 bp, 25 predicted proteins | sample 3178371 | NCBI WGS metagenome assembly SXGQ01 (sample SAMN11356859, study PRJNA531348) | freshwater metagenome | isolation source: freshwater sample F1-20 | place: China: Fuxian Lake, Yuxi | collected 2017-12-25 | reverse complement strand
TTCTCTAATGCGCAAAAAAGAATGCTCGAAAAAAGAATTATTTCCAGAATATATAGCTTCCCATTGAAGTTCTGCTATGTTCTCGATTTCCTGCGTATTTATAGCATTCATTATTAAAGTTCCAATTGTGTTTGAATGCATTAAACTTGTGTTGGTTTTTGAGATTAATTAAAAAATCATCAATACTATATCTTCTATGCCTAAGCTTGATACAGACATTACAGACTAACATAATTTCACCTGGAGTGTTTGAAAGAAGAGCTATTATTTTTGATATATTTTTTGCACCTTCTTCGGGCATATTAATCAAATCAGCGTTTACAATTGCGGGATTGAATTGATGTTGGTTTGCTTGCCTATTAATAGTTTTGAAGAAATCATCATTATAAAAATCAACATTTGGTAAAACATTAATATTATTATCATATATGTCTTTATCAATTTCAACCCCTCGAAATTGATTAGGCATTATTAATTTTTCTTGAATGATTTGTGAATATTCAGAATCTTGATTTATATTCCCGTTCTTGTCTGATATGTCTCCACACATAGTCCAATATTGTTTATCTTGCGGAATTGAATGTCTGTTATAGATTTTTCTGTATTGGTTGATGATGGTTTCTTGTCGGGCAATTTTTTTCTTATTGCCCGACCAAACCATAGATTGCATTTCTGACATTACAAAAGACCTTCAAAAAAGTGCTGAACATTTTTTTCCATAATAATATCAATATATTCTTGTTTAGTTTGATTTGGTTTTATTTGAGCATTCATCCAAGAATATAATTTCTTTTCATCTAGATGCTTGCCACGACATTTAGGTAACCTTTGGTTGCTAAATACAAAATCACAGAGTTTAATACATTTCATTCTTTGTTTTTGTTTATGAGAAAGAAAATTATCAAAAACATTTTTTGACTCTAAAAAATTATTTACAGAGTTGTATACAATTCCAACTTTACCTTGCAGAGCTTTACAATATGTCTTTTTCCAAGTAGCAATTTTTCTTTCTTCTTCATTAGAGTCAAAATTAGGTTCTTTACCATCATTAATAATTAGAAAATCAACATATTCTTTAGCATTTTTTAGACAATTTTTTTCCAAATCAACGTATTCAAAAAGTTCATTCAAACCATAACTTTCAGCAATAGTTTGCAAGATTGGATACCATCTATTGCCATCATTATCTATTTCACCAGAAGATTCTAATTTTTTGCATCTTTTCATAGTAGAAATCCAAGTAGCGTCTTTTTTGTCATCAATATTTTTGCTTCTAGATGTTGGTACTTTACCATTGTTATCAATGATTTTCTTACAAACATCATGACATCTTTTTTCTTGTTTTTCTAACAAGTTAATTTGTTGAAAAAGAAAATTATATTTATTATCAAGAATTAATAATTTTGCTTTTTCATAAATTTTGATACCATAATCATTATTTAAAGAAAAAATAATGTCATATCTTATCTTTCCAAGACTCTTTTCTTCTTGGTCAGAAGAGTATGGTGATGGAACTTTATTATTTTTCATATACCAAGCAAGAATATCTTCAATATTGATAACTTGTAATGTTTCATAATCAATTTTATCAAATAAGTTTTTGATCCCATAAACGGTTTCAGCAATATTCTCGTTTGATGGATACCATTTACCTAACGACAAACCATATTTATTTTCTTTTTGATGATGAATCCATTTACCCATAAAGGCAATGTCTTTGTCATTTGATGAATGACTTGGGATACGTCCTTGATTTTCGACAATCCATTGACAAACTTTATGACAAATTTCATTTGTAATGCTTTCACCTTGATTAAGCAAAGCACTAAATTGGCACAAAGAATCTTTCAATGCATCTTTTGTAATATCAAAACCTGCAAATCTCATCAAAAACCCAAGAGGACCAACAGCCTCTAAAAGTTTAATGTTTACGTCTGATAAATCTAAACCAACTTGTGATGAACTTGGAATTATTTTCCAAACCTTGTCAGCGAGTTTTTCAATGTCTTCTTTCGAAGCTTCAATATCATTATCTACAAGCCACGATTCAACAATTTCTGGCAACAAATCTTTGAAGCCATCTCTGTGTCCTTCAAGAAATTTGCTGGCTAATTTTTTATAAGATTTTTCAACTAAATCATTACGCTGGCTCAAATCAATTTCGAGATCATCAAAAATATTTGAATATGGTTGACGCACATTATTAGTCAATTGTCCTGTTGGTACTGATAAATCATTAGTTTGAACTTGAGAAGGAGCAATGACATCAAGAAGTAAAAAAGTCGCATAGAGGAATTTTAGACAATCATTAAGATTGCTTTCCAAATTTGGAGATGCAGGTAAATGTGGTGCAAAATCAAGCATATGGACAACTTTAACAATTGGCTTATTAGGAACATCTCTTAATAATCTTCCTATCATTTGAAAAAGTCTTGTAGTAGAATGCCGAACTCCAACAATTATCATCCCATCGGCATGAACCCAATCAAAACCTTCATTTGCTTTATTCATTGCTATGATGCAATCAACAGCATCTCTATTTTTATTTATATCTGACTTTTCGATATATTTTTCGACTTTGGCTCTATATGACTCAGTGACCAAATCAGCAATTTTATAATTAAGACCTGAGTCATTGACAATATGATAAATACCAGTTACGCTGTTGAACTTAATAACACCGTCAAGCTCTATTCTTTTTTGTTCAATAATGTCTTGTATCTCTTGATATTTACCATCCTTGCCAGTAGACATTCTGGCTTGTGGCATGGGAATAAATATAATTTGTTTACTCAAATTATGTTCTGATAAAATTGTAAATGCGTCCTTAATATCTTCAGTATATTTATTAACTCCAACAACAAAATCATATTTTAAACATTCCAAATATTTCATCTCTGCCCAATAATCATAAAATGACAAATTATATTTCAAAGAGTTGTTCAAAATCTTATCAGAAAGTATTCCTTTCTTATCCCCTCTAAATAAAGAGGCAGTCATTAAAACAATTTCATTACCATTATCAAAAGAATAATCAAGAACTTGAGCCAACTCATTCATTTCATAAATTTCATTGCCTTTTTTGTCCATTTTGATGTGGTGTGCTTCATCAAATAATATTATTAGATTTTTCCAATGAATCAATTTTTCTTCATCAGACAATGAATTAAACGCCTTTACTAAAGTTTGATTGGTACAAACACAAATCCTTGAGTTTGTGTAATATTTAGAATAAAATATATCTTCTTTAATAAATTCTAAAACTTGTTCAACAGTTTGTTTTTTATCTAATATTAGATTTTTTTCTGCTGACCAATCGACAATTTCTCCATTAGGTAAACTGAAAACTTTTTCACCAAAACCTTTACCTATAAGATTTTCTGGACAAGATATAATTGATTTTTTGTTAGAATCTTCTTTCAATCTATTATATGCAATCATACAAATAGTAGTAGATTTGCCAGAACCCATAGGAGAACTAATAATAGATGATGGATTAGAACTTCCTAAATAATTAAAACACTCAGATTGCCATTTACGTGGTGGATGTACAAAACCAATTTCTTTAGGTTCCATAACATCAACATTAGTGCGGAACCAATTAGAAGTGAAGCCTGTGCGAACATTATTTGAGGACATTTACGCTCTCCGAGAAGTCGATACCCCATTAAATCATTTTGTCAATTAACTGTCAAGAAAGAATGCTCGAAAAGTTAGTTGTAGTAAAAGAGTAGAATATATATGTATGTTTAATAATCGTTTACACATAACTGCAATGAGAATGAAGAGATATACCAGACATTTCTATGACGAATTGCGAAAAAGAGATAGTTATTTTGATCCAGAAATGTTTATGGCTGGCTACAATAATTATTTAAATTACGAACATAATTTGGATGAAGATGAAAAAGATTATGCTTTGACTTTTGCTGCGGAGTTAGCATTAAACAAAGATTCGATATATTACTTGGATGAGCTATATTATATTATTCAATCTTTAGGATTAGATGAAAATATATTAACAACTATAGCGTTAAATATAGACGAGGCAGTTTATATATATACGATGAATCATTTTTCTAAAGTTATTGGTCCTGAAGAGAGTTTAGAATTTGATACTATTAGTTTCTTGAATCAAAATGATACTGTAAAGAGAAATTTTGTTAGTTCTAATAAAGATAATATTCTTTTGGATAACAATCATAAAGTTTCAGAGATTTATATAAAATTCAAGACGATGAATATTTATTTAAATAAGATGTTTGATGGTGACATTGAAAGAGCTGTGAATTTGACTAAATATTACAATCAATCTAAGGATTATATGTTGCCATTAGTTTATCACAACAAAAAAACTCATAAGAGTGAAAAGTATTATAGAGAAAGAGCTATAAATTCGAATAAGTTTATAAAGATTGTTTCAGATTATATATATGAAGATGTTTCTAATCGTGTAGACATTATAAAGAGTTTTGTATCTCAAGAAAGATTTGAAAAAATTTGTAATGAAAGCTATCCTGATTTATTTCTCAAATTGCAAGAGTCGGGGATTAGTTTGGATGAATCTGGTTATAAGATAAGTTTTTCTAAATTAAAAGATATTTTTGCTGGATTTGAAAAAGTTGAGAATAAAAGACAAAGTAAATATTTTAAGGAATTTTCTCTTCCTAATTCGAGTATTGAAGAGCGCAAGGTATTTGATAAGTTAGAAAAATTAGGTTTATATGCAATTCCAGCAAAGCAAGCGGGAAACATTAACTTAGTTGATGATGAGGGGCAAATGTTTGGTTTTAGGATAGACTTTTTATTGCCTTGTAATGTGCGAGAGTATGATGGTGAAAATTATACTTTAAGAAGTGACATTATATTTGTTGGTGAATATTTTGGTTATTATGGAACAGATTATGAAACTAAGAAGAAGCGCAAGATAATATGGCAAAATAACCTCGAAAATGCGTTAGATCAGCGTTGTTTGCATATTGATGATAAAACTGATTTTTGTGCTGTTTTAAGAGAGAAAAATATAGATAGTAAGTGTTATCCTGATTTTAGTGGTGAATTATATAGTGTCAAGAGTGATAATCAAAAAAAGACTTATTATTTAAAGAGTCAAATACAGCATTTCTTATATCAGTATTTAGTCAACGAATTATTGTGGGAAATAAATTATGATTATAGTTTAAATACTTTGGATAACTATAATCGTGTTAAAGAAAATAACGGTGTTTATTTAGATAGATTTGAAAGGCTTTTATTAAATGTTGAAAAATATGGTCCAAGTTATTTAGTTGAAGAGTGTGCAAAAATTGTAGATGATTATAAGAAAAATTTTGATAAGAAGAAAAGAATTAGACAAAAAAGTTTAAGATTATCGTTTGTATATAATTACAAAAAATCCCTCGAATAAGTCGGGGGATTTTATTTTTATTTAGAATATATATAGTATGAAAGATTTATTGCGTATTGCTTCGTTATTAGATAGTTCTGGGGAATATTTTTTATCAGATAAATTAGTAAAGATATCTCAAAAAAATATGCCAGATGATTTATCAGAAACTGTTGTGATGGATGCTAGTCAATATTATGATAATCCATATACTCCCAAAGAAATTTTAAAATTGAGAAATCAGTTAGCGCCTTCAGATTTTAGGGGAATGATAAAAAAATTTGAAAGTGGTGAAGATATTGACAATAGTAGTAGTCCTGAAGAGTTTGTGAATAATTTATGGGAATTTAGTAAGAAGAATGGTTTTACGCATTTAGTTGATGCTTTAGATGCATATGCTGATATTAATGCAAAATACAATGGAACTTTGATAAGGGACATTCCTGTTTTACGTCAGTTATATTTGGGAATAAAGAGTTCTCCAAGAATGTTCAGTAAAGATGAGATATTACGATTAGTTAAAAGTATATTGTAAAAAATTGAATCCCTCGAGTTAGTCGGGGGATTTCTTTTTTAGTGATTAGAGAAGAAGAACATTATTTGTCCTAGCAATACATAAAGTGCGCAGAAAGAGAAGAACAATCTTTTATGTTTTCCTTTTGCTCGAATTGCTCTTGTAATTAGGAAAATAAATATTGGTGTTGCGGAGAATGCATAAAGGATAGATAAAACGTTCATAGTTTTATTTTATCATCTTTCTTATTTTGTATGATTGTACTTCTCTAATTGCTGGTTTTGCTGTTTCGGATTCTTGTTGTAGTGGTGGTAAGTTATAGTAATTTCTTATTAGGTTAATTACATATTTTTTAAATTCACTTTGGAAATTATATCCTCTATCATTTCGAAATCCTGGAATTCTTATGCAGGGAATAGGAGTGACGTTTCCTTTTCCATCATCATTAACTTCACGGGCAAAACGATTTTTAACTTGATCTGAAACTATTTTTGCAGTAGGCGAGTTTCCAAAGCTTCCATAAAAATGTTGTGTTCCGTCAAATTCTATAATATATTGTATTTCTTTTTTATCATTTACAAGAACGGCATCAATTGTATATGCGTTTTCGTTCATTCCTATATTATGTTCAAATGTAAATGGTCTGGTAGTGATGTGACCTTTTTCGCTTGGAGTTTTTGATTCTCCTTTCCATAAGACGCATTCATTATTTTCTGCATTTTCGCACCATATTGAAAATTCGTATATTTTGTCAGGATGTTTATCGTCTAATAGCATACGAGTTTTCCAATCACCATCAGGAATTTTTTCGAAATAAGTATTAGAAAGATTGAAACAATATTTTTTACGTCCATCTTCTATTTTAATTTTCACAAATGATTTTATGCTACTGAACAAGAACAATCTGGGGCTTCTTTCTCTTATTTCACTTTCAATTTCATTAATTTCTTCTTCACTTGCATCTTTGGGAATTTTATAATATTTGCGATCAATAAATTCATTCCATCTCGGATCATTCCTGCAATTGAAAAATGTTTCAAAAGTTAATCCATAATCATTTAATTCTTTAAATGGATACTCAGCTTTTAGTTGTCTTAATGCCTCATCTGCCAAACTATTTTTGATTGGTCTATTTAGGACTATAATTTCTATCCAATAATCTTTTAATTCTTTTATGTTTTCAAAAGTTTCATATGTTGGTACAAAATACAATTCATCATCATACTCGAAAACTGGAACTTTTTTACCTTGAACACCTCTTTTTGAAGTGTGTATTTTATTAATAGATTTCCTTATGTGTTCATTATAAGTATCTGCGGTATGAGCTATTTCAGGTAATGTTTCTAAAAAATTTATCCAAGCGTTGATATTTTCCGTAAATAACTTAACTGGTTGAGCTTGAACATATTTATTAAAAATTTGTAGAAATTCAGGAATTTTTTTCAGAGTATTATAATCTGGAAGTTTATACCAAATATTATTATATAAATATGGGTCTGGTTTTTTGCGATATTTTTTTTCGCCTAATGGATAAGGTAATATATTTTTCTCTATTAAGTCATTTAAAATTAAATCAAACGTTGCAGGATCGGGATTTTGTATAGTAACTTTATAAAGTGAATTTATTTCATAATTAGGAATAAAATAATTTTTTCCATTATATCTTGCATATTGTAGTGGATTAATTCCTAAATCTAAGTAAGCTTTATTTGAATTTTTTAAATTAGGAAGACTATTATTTCTTATATAAGAAGCACCATCTTTCTGATTTATTGTGCCATTTTCTCCAGGCTCTGTATTAACATCAGCAAAATATATTGGATTGTTGGAGTAAAAATTAGTAAACAAATCAAGTTTTTGAGGAGATAATGTTTCCCAAAATACTTGTTTCAGTCCACTCTTTAAATTATCTAATTTTTTAGATAATTGTACGTGACTGCCATGTGAATTTAACAAAGAAATAAATTCTTTATCTGACAAATCATTAACTGAAACAGGCCCAGGCATATCATATTGTTTGATTCTGCTTTTTGGTAATTTGACTGTAATACTATAAATCATCTCATAGGTTTTATACGTTATGATTATTATAATACCCTTGAGATGATTTAAAAGTTTAGTGAAAGCAGTTTCAAAAATTTTCTATAATGATTGTTACTTTTCTCTTTTCATATGTAAACACAAGTTTGTTTTCTTGTAAGTTTTGCAAGTTAACACTTTCAAGTTTTTCTAAAAGACAAAGCACAGGATCAGATATAGAATAAACGTGATCATAAGCAACAACATCTTCCATAAGTGGGCTGATTGATACTTCTTCACATTCTTTATCAGATATAGATATTTCTTGTTCCGTCTCGTCTTCAATCTCATCAAAATCAAAACTTGTTTGTGTTGGTTTTAAGATTTTGGTTGTCTTATAAATATTAGTTTTTTCAACTGTTTTTGGAGTGGGCAAAGAAATATTGACATTTTCATTGTAACGATACAAGAAAATACGATTATCTTTTTCAATACGATCAAAGTTTATTGGAGTTCTGACGTTGTATTTTGGGTCCATAAACTTCGAAATGTTGCTTGAAACTTCATTATTGATTTGTTGCAACATTGTAATATTTTTTGGCAAAGGTTTATTTGTCAAATCAAAGTTGTTACATATGTATTGAGATATGTAATAAGTTGAATAAAGCTCTTCTTTATGATTTTCAAAAAAGTAGAGAATTTGTTGAGGTCTTGAGAGTCCGGTAATCATAGGGTAATTTTATTTGATACGAAATAAATTGTCAAGATAAATTTGTATCAATTTTCCAATCTTTTTCTTCTGCTGACAAGATTTTCGTTTTCAAAAATCCAATATCTAGGGCCTTGAATTTCTTTTTGTGAAATAAGTCCTGTCTTTCTTGCAGCTTCTGTTAGAGTCAAAATACTATCATTAAATAAAACAGTGTTATCTGAGTAAACTTCACAAGTAATATTTTGGTCTTTTATAAAATGAAGTTTGGTTCCAATGGGGATATTTAAACTGTTAAAAGTAAAGTTTGCCATTCTTTTTCTGACAAACTTTCTTATTTCGTTTAATTCTTCAGGTTCAATGTAAGAATCTTCAATTGGTGTGACATCAATGGGATTAGCAAGTGAAAGTGCAATTTTAACTTGTTCAGGATCTAATCTGAAAAATTCTCTTTTAGGATTTACTCTGTTTTCGTTAAACAGTTTGTGAATAGTGTTTTCAACTATTTGAGCATTTTTAACTTGACAGGCATAAAAAATACCAAAAGGATATGGCACTGAAGTAGACGAAGATAGTTCTTTTACTCTTTCTCTTACATCGTTTTTTTCAGTGTATCCAATTTTGTAAAGATCAGGCATTCCTACATTATCAAGAATATAAATTATTCCGTAATTATCACTCATATAAAGATTATACTTATGATAGTGATAAATGTTTCATCCCATCATCCACCCAATTTAAGAATTCTAAAATTGTGTACACTTTAATAACTTTATTGCTTTTGGGATCGATGTATTTTTTATCTTCTGCAGCAGTTTTTATCCACTCGAAAGCTTTAGGTTTATATCCTTTACCATCAAGCACAATAATTATTTCATCTTGTTCCCAAATTTCTGCAGCGTTATGATAAAGATATGGAAATTTTTCGTCTACACTTCCACTTACGCCTTGCCATTTACATTCAATTCTAATTTCTCTGTTGTCAAAACAAAGCAAGAATTCAGTGCGACATTTGCTTCCATAGATTGATATATATGGAATGTTGCTCACAAGCGTTTTATTTTTATTTTTAGTAGCTTGAAATTCAGTAAACGTAATTTCTGTAAAATTTCTATTTACAAGATAATCAGCAATATATCTTTCTAATTGTTTGCCTGAAGATGTGTCTGGCATATTATTTACCTTTATAGATTGCGAGTAATTCTGGAGCATTTTTTCTGTTAGCTGCTTTACTAGCAATCGTTCTTTTTACATTGAAGGAGACTATTTCATCTGCTTCTTTATATAAATCTCTTATATCATCTGTGTCGTGGTTTGATATTATCACATTACAATTATGTTTTTTAGAATATTCGATAGCTAAATCTTTCAACTGTATATGGTCGTTCAGTGAAAAATCAAGGGTTGCATATTTACTAAAATCAGCAGTATTTGTGAGAGGAAGATATGGGGGGTCACAATATATTACTGAATCTTTATCAGCTAGGAGAAAAACTTCAGTAAAATTTTTATTTAAGAATTCAAATTTATTTTTAGTATAATTTGCAAACTCAAGAATTTCTTTTTCTGGAAAATATGGATTAGTGTATTTACCAAATGGAACGTTGAATTTGCCTTTGCTGTTATATCTGCAAAGCCCGTTAAAACAATGTCTATTTAAATACAAAAATAATATTGATTTAAGTTTTTGATCTTGGCAAGAATTGTAAGATTCTCTTAGTTCATAAAATTTGCTTTCATTATTTCCATTGATGAAAAATTTTTTTGCTTGTTCTACAAATATTATAGGGTCGTCTTGTATTTGCAAAAACATTGAAATCATATCAGGATTAATATCATTGCATATGTATTTCTTAAATGTTGTATTTAGGGATACAGCACAACTTCCAGCAAATGGCTCGATTAATGTTTCTCCAATTAGATAAGGAGCAATCTTATCTACAATAGAAGTTTTATTTCCTGCCCATTTTAAAAACGTTTTCATAGGCACATTATAACATAAAAAAATCCCCTCATCTCTGAGGGGATTTTTTATTTAGAAATCGGAATCTTTATCCATATATCCTTTTCTATCATCACCATACATACTATCTTCTTCATCTTCCATTGAGTCATAATCAAATGGTTCATCTTCTGGTCCCATATCATAATCATCGTCATCAACGTCATCAATGTCATCATCATCATCGTCATATGACATTTCGATTGATTTTCTGCCTGAATCTTGTTCGAGAATATTCATTATAGAAGCAATATCTTCATCGTCAAGTTCGCCTTCACTTTGAGCTGTCATTAATGCATCAATTAATCTATCTAATTCATCAGCTTGCGAATCTCTTAAGTCAGAAGCGTCATCATCTGGATTGTAGACCATAGGATCGTATTTTGAATCCATCATTTCTTCAGCGATTTTGGTTAAAGAGTTTGCTTCTGCGTATAATTTTGAAGAATCAAGTAAGTTAGCAATTTTAACTAATTCTCTGGTAATTATTGTTTTATTCATTAAAAAAATTTTCCTTGCGAGGATTTATATGTTATTTTTACAAATAAGAAATGTATTTTCCTTGCATTCAATATAAAAACAAATTTGTATAATAAGAGTATGAAATTCAATACTAATCTTTCTGCTCCTGTGGCGAGTCCAGCAATGGGTATGCCAATGAGGAAACCAGTAGTAGTTTGTTGTATTCCTGGAAAAGAATTTACTCCTGGTTTTTTTGATTCTTGGACAAAACTTACTCTTGCTACATCTAGAGGTCTTCCTTTTGATATTATCGTTTCAAGACATTATTCTCCAGTTATTTTCCACTGTAGAGCTAACTTGCTAGGAGCTGATAACAGAGCTGGAATTCATCAGATTCCATTCCAAGGCAAAATTGATTATGATTATATTATGTGGTTTGACTCTGATATTGTTTTTGAGCCAGAGCACGTACTTCAATTATTTACAAAGATGCAAAGAGATCGTGCTTTAGAAGTGCTTTGTGGAATTTATTTGACAACATCAGGCACTCATTCCACAATTGTTAAGGATTGGGATTTAGATTTCTTTTTGAAGACTGGTATGTTCCCATTCTTGAGTCCTGCTGATCTAAAGAATATTGCAAATGAATCTTCAAAGAAATTAGCAAAAGTCTTTTATGCTGGAATGGGATTTATGATGTGTAGAAAAGGCGCACTTGAGAAAGTAACTTATCCTTGGTTTGAGCCAGCAATGCACGAAATTGACATTAGCAAAGACTTTTCATCAGAGGACGTTTCGCTTTGTTGGAAGTGGAAAGATGCAGGAGTTGATGTTTGGGTTGATCCAGATGTAATTGTTGGACACGAAAAACAAATCATCATTAGATAGTAAAAAAGGTCTCTTTCGAGACCTTTTTTTATTTGTAAAACTGTTCTAATTTATGTTCAAGCTGTGCAAATTTTATGAAATAAGGAACAAGACTTGAAAGTGTTTCAGTAATTTCATTTACAGTTTCCAGTTTATCTTTTGTATCATCGGCAGAATCAATTAAGTTTTCTGATGTGACGTGCATTTTAAATTCTTCAGCTTTTGATAATACAGGAGAAAAGTATTCTATAAAACTAATAAACGATTCTAAAAGTTCTTGATGAAGAACTTTGTCTATTTCACTGCCAACATTTTTCATAATTTTGCCTCTAATATTTTAAAACTCATATCATAAAAATCTGCTAACAATTTTTTATGTTGATTTTCATCTTCAAGAAAATGATGAGCCCAATGAACATTCACTATAGCATACTTATCATCAGTAAATCCCCAAGATATATTTAAGGAGTTCGAATTACATAGTGGTAACATTGTAAGTTCATTTATCCTTGGGTCTAAAGAATTAAATAATATGCCAAGAAGTACAGGAATGCACTTTTTCTTTACTATAAAAACAAAATATGGCAAAGATTGTGATTTATCATCGTGATTGTGTCCTTCGCAGCTAAACAAAGTCCAACACCAAGATGATTTATTGATATTCTTTAAAGTTTCTTTGATATTAGCGTCAATGAATTCGTCACTGTCAAAATCATATTCGCTAGGATCACTGAACTTTATTTTTTCAAGAAATTCTTTGAAACTTGTTTTCATATTCCTAATATATCATCCCTATCGTTTGTTTGATGCGGATCTATGAAAACAATTATTTCATCACCGTTTCTTTGCTTAATGCCGTGTGATGTAGCAATAAAATTATCTAAAGAACACTCGATATTTTCATCTACAAAATGTTCACGTAAATTATAAAGTCTGTATTTTTCTTTTTTAAAATACACAACTAAATTTTCACCATACATATCAATAAGGCGATCGACAGCAGAAACATCACATACAAGCATTATCCAGTGTATCCTATATTTAATCGGCGAACAAGATGAGTAAATTTATGACTATTTACAAGATGATAAAGAAAATAAGCACGTCTTCCTAATGAAAAGGCTCTAAATTCTTCTTCGGTCCTAAATACTTGTGTGCCATCTTCATATTGACTTGGAATTTTGATTCCATTTTTTGCCCATTCTTTTTGTTTGTTAAATTTCTTTTCAATAATTGACAGGAGCCATTGAAATTCCTCTTGGCTGTATCTTTTATCATTAGGTTCAAGAAACTCGTCAAATTCAATTTTTTTGTGCGAGAATGAACTTCTATGTATCACAATATAAATTTCTTGTTTATTCGTTTTTTCAACTGGAGGAAGATCAAGCGACCACCCAACATATTTAGAAACACAATATTCGGGAGCAGAATGATTTTTTACTCTCATCTGTCCTGTTTCTAAATCAACTACATGATCGATACAATAATGATCGTGAAATTCAGGAACAGCATCAGAATCACTCTCTATTGATTCGACAAATTTAAATTCTGATTTGAATTTTTCTGTGCTTGGTACATAACGGAAAAAAGAATGTTTATATTTAGCCATTTTTTGTTATCTTAATTTTAGGCAAAGTTCCTATATTTCTGATTGTATCTTGTTTTTGTAGATTGTCAATAGCATTTGAAATATCGTAAGCCCATTTTGCTTTACGATTCACGAATTTGTCTTCAACGGATAACTCGCTGTTTTCTCCTGCAAGATTTTTGGCAATACTTCCAGCCTCAATTAAATCATCTAAAAAACTTTCTTCTGTTTTAAAATTTGTTATTTGTGAGATAAAACTAAAATCTCCAACTAAAGTTTTCCAATATAAATCACAAGCAGTTTTTATCAAATCGACTTCTTTTTTAGTAAGATTTATTTCGATACTGTTCATTCTTTTATTTTTCATAATGATTCCAGTATCAATGAATTTTTGTTTAACGTCTACTAATAAAAAACCAAAATCTCCCAATTGCAATACATTTAAAAATTTATTTTTCAAATGTTTATATTGCATATCTGACAAGTAAAGATTGAGTTTATTCATTCTTAAGTCAAATATTTCTGGGAGATCTAATTTTGTTTCTGTGTAAGTTTTTTTATTTTCTTGAAAGAGAGATTCTAATCGAGTAAGTTCACCTTTACTAATTGATTTCAAAATATCTAAAGATTTGGAAATGAGCTTGACGTGCGCAATCTCAAATCTAATTCTGAAATCATAAAACATACTAATCTAAAATTTCAAAGCTAAAATCCAAAGGACCAAAAACAGTGATAGCAATTTCTTCTTCAGTTGCTAGAGGATACTTTGTTTTATAATATGTCATCCAGTCTGTAATAACTGGTGGTTTTGGTGCTAAACCATTTTGAACATAATATTGCAACAAAGATTTATAAGTGCGATTATCAAATGGATTAACATTAAAAAGAACCAAATCTTCCTCATTGGAAGTTGGTTGACTAAGTGTTGCTATGTAATGCTCTAACTGTAATTTGTTTTGTGATAGATATTCTTGCAATTTTTCGGAGTTGTCAGCAAGATCTTCTAAAAAAACTCCATTCTGATAAACTTTATAATAACGAACAGATTCATTTTCAACTGTGTTTAGTTGTTCAACAGGCTCAGGAATTTCTTCGACAATAGCTTCTACGATAGAATCAAATTCTTTCTTGGCTTCTAAATCAGAAATAAGCTCGGAAGAAATATCATTATTATCAACTACATCTGGTTCAATTTCAATATCTGGAATAGCAACTTTTCTAGGTCTTGGCATTTTTGTTTTTCCTCACCGCAAGTAAAAAGGGATCAATTACTTATTTTTTTTACTGCTCTCCATAAACTTATACCTATTATTACATTTAATATGCATAAAACAAGTGCAAAATGGTATGGATTTTTAGTATATTTGTATAAGTAAGGCCCAATTACGGAAGAAATGATTATGATTGTAGTTGTAAAAAAAATAAACTTCAACATTACTTTAGATGCAAATTCGTCTTTAAATTGTTCAAAGTGTTTGCATCTTTGACAAGTTTTTTCAAATTTGTCAGTAATGAAAGGTTGTTTACAATAAACACAAACTTCCCACCAAGGTTTAATTGTGTGGGAAGTTTTGCGAGATATGAGTGTTTTATTGATTAGACTCATTTATATATTATATAAGGAAAGATAATTTTATCTTCCCTTATGGAATACATTCTTAAAGAATGTTCTTACTTCTTTTTCAACATTAGACGGTGTGCTTACTAAGTTACGCATAGCAGTAACAGCATCTACTCTAACTTCAAAGGCTGGAACAAATTCATTAGAGATTTTAAAGCCATTTGTGATTTCGGCACCAGGAGCTATAACTCCCAATTTTGCATCAACCCCAGGAACTAACTTGCCAACTTTTGCCATCAAGCCAAGTCCACCATATACTTTTTTTCCATCAGTGCTAAAAGATGTAGCATAAACAGAATTAAAAGTGACTCCTGCAACTTTATATGAGCCCAATGGACGTAAAACTGCGATATTTTCTTCGTGCTTATCAACAAGTAATGCAAGATCGAAACCTACCAATTGTCCGTTGTTATTTAAAACAGGTTGTCCAGCAAAAGATGTAGAGGTAAATGGGCCTTGTGAATCCTTAACAACAGTTTTCTTTTGAACGTTATCAATGTTGATAGACAATGTATCTGTTGCAAATGCTGATGTAGCTGCAAAAACTGCAACCATAGAAACTAAAAATTTCTTCATTTTGTTTTTCCTTTTTCAAATGAAACTTAATTAATTATACCGTTAATTCTTCATACTTATGAATAATTTCACGATATTTTTCTTGCAATAACTTTTTACCTCTGAAAACACGAGATTTAACTGTGCCAATTGGGATATTTTGTTTGATTGCAATGTCTTTGTAGTCAATATCATCAACTATATTTAAATTAAATGCTTGAATATGTACGTTATCTTCAAAACCAGACAATAATTCTTCTACAAGTACATTTAGATAATTATTTTCACATAAAGTTTCAGAAAAATCTCGCTCTGAAATATTTTCAAAAACATACTCTTCTTTTATAGAATTTAACAGATATTCTTTTTTCGAATATGGCCTTCTGAAAGAATCAGTGTACATTCTTAAAGCGATGATAGAAAGCCAAGTTTTAAGACTACATTCGTTTTTAAATTTACCAGAATGACGAATTGCTTTAATTAAAGAATTTTGCACACAGTCTTCTAAGTCTTCCGTGCGAGCATTTGGAAACTTTTTCTTCAGTAATTTATTCAAATATTCTCTATAACTGCATATTTCAAGTTGTAAATTCATTGCATTTCCAAAGAATATTCGCATAAAGGCTTCCAATGACTCAATGCTTTTTCAAGGAATACTAAGCCATTTTCAATATCATTATTCTTCCATAACATTGCTTGGAAAACACAATAATACGACAAATTGACGAGTGATTCTTGCGCTTTTTCAGACAGGTTCAAATAATAATCGGAATGAGGTGGTTTAATTTCTTCTATAAGACAAGACATTAGGATTGCATAGTTAGCAAGATCAATTACTGTATCTTCAGCTTTTTCAGAAATTACAAGATATTCTTTTTCTTTAAGGAAGTTTTCAAGACGGGACATTTTATCGCCAATCCTTACTAAACATCCTCTCCAAGCTTCAATACCAGCATCTTCACATTTACGTAAATTGCCCATTGGAAGACCAGTAGCAGAATAGTCAGAATCTTTTGCCTCATAAACTTCTTGCATATTGTCAAGTATGCTTATTGCAGTTTCATCTGTAAACATTCTTTTGATTTGAAAAATTGTTTTGTCATAAAATTTATTTCTTGACATAATTCATTGTCCATCCATAATTTTCTGAATTGTATGGATTCCAATCTACAGTAACCTTAAGAGGTTTTTCAACTGTGACTTTCCATCCCACAGAAGATGCTTGAAAATAAGTTTCTTGAGAATCGTAGTTTCTTAAAATTGCTCGATACAAATCTTCAATAACAACCATATCAGATTTTTGGGAAGCGAAGTGGGTATTTGATCCTCTTGGCATCATCATAACTCCCAAATCTTTAACAGCATCTTGTAAGGCATCGTATTGTTCTTGAGTAAAGAATCTTTTTACCATATTATCTCCTTGGAGGTAGTGAGTTTTGTTTCAATTCAAAAACTCCATTACCAATAAAATCAGTCAAAGTTTTGCATCCACTATAAGAAACAGCTGATGAAATACCACCCCATAGTTCATCAACTAAGGTTTCCAAAGGTGCAAGTTCATCAAGTATAGGAACCTCCTTACCTTCAGAGTGACGATAAACTTTACCAGTTGAAAGTATTTGCTGTTTGTGAGAGGCACCTCCCCAATAGTGCCCATCTCCTCTGATATGAGTTTCCGCTTCAAATGCTTTGACAAAATAGCCTCCCATCATCACATAATCAGCACCAGCGCCAAAAGCTTTAGCAGCATATCCTGAGTTCTTAATTCCACCATCAGCAATGATAAAGGGCTTACGTTTAGTAATTGGAGAAGGGTCCCAAGGATTAGAACCTTCAATTTCCATTATCTCAGTGATTGGACCACGATTATATCCAGTAGAATCATTGGTGGCACAAGGACTTCCACCAGCAATACCTACACGTACAAACTTTTTGAAAGACTTATCAACAGCAATATTAGCCAGTGAATTGAATCCATATTCAGAATGAACATTTCCCATCATCAAGTTTTCAATAGGTGCTCTATCAGATAGTTTTGAAACGCATTCTTCAATTTCTTTAGCCATATAGCCATTAGCCATATCAATAAGCCAGGAAGTAACTCCAGCTTTTTCCAATTCGTTAACTCTATCCCAATCATTTAGCCCGATAGAAGCAAAAACATTTCTGGGATTTGGTAAAGAGTTGTATAGTTCAACCTGTTCATCAATAGAACAAAATCTATGAAGACAAATGGTAAGCCCAAGTTCATTTGCCTTAAATGCAAATGTCTTACCAATAATTGCTTCCATAGGAGAAACAATTACCCTATCTAATTCAACAGGAATATCTTTACGAGACTTTACTTTACAAGGTTGAGCTACAAGATTTACATCATTGTAATAAATAGATTTTGTCTTAAGAATTTGTGCCATTTTAAGCCCTTCAAACTACAATATATCTTTATCATAAAAAATATGCAAGAGGATTATCAAAAAAAATTTTAGAACAAAACTTTATAATTCATTAAGGGAATTTAATATGAAAAAACAAGTTGTAGCAAAATTAAATCAAATCGCTAACGAATTTGATCAAGCAGGATTGTATGTTGAAGCAAATACTTTAACAAATGTAATGAAAAGGTTAGCTGAAGACGACAATGGTGTTGATGACAATGATGACATAACTTTGACATTCCATGAAGCTTTGGCAAAATTTTTGAACAACGCCATATACGACCCAGAAGCATTGATGGAAAGTTTGCTCAGAAATAATATTGTTCGACCTGGTGACCCAAGAAGTAGTGGATTGATGAGCGACTATTTTGGGTTAATTGCTCCCCATATGGCAGACGGTGCTTTTAAAGGTGTCATTATCTATGAAGACCACAACGGAGAATTGTTTGGTCGTATGAGCTCAAAAAATCCTGTCCAATCTATGAAACAAGCTGAAAGAAATATCAAGAGATACTTACTTAGTCTCAGAGGCTTAGTGAAAAAACCATTTGATCCAGATTTCGCATACGATGTAGATAGAGATAGAAAATCATCTTCATAAAAAAAGGGGAGAATTTTCTCCCCTTTTTTATTTTGTCTTTTTACTTTCGATCACAGAATCGATAAGACCGTATGCCTTTGCTTCATCTGCACTCATATAATAATCACGATCACAGTCATTACGAAGTTTCTTAACTGTTTGCCCTGATTTAGTTGCGAGAATGTCAAGCAATTGATCATATAATTTATTTGTTTCTTTTACTTGAATATTAATATCAGCAGCAGTTCCACGATATCCAGATGAAACTTGATGAATCATAATACGGGAGTGTGGAAGAGCTGATCGAGTTCCAGTTCCTCCGCAAAGTAAAATTGCACCCATACTTGCAGCAGTGCCAACACAAGTAGTGTTTACAGGTGCTGAAATTGTATGCATAACATCATACAAAGCAAGGCCATCTACTACACTTCCTCCAGGGCTATTGATGTAGAATTCAATAGGCATATGAGGATCTTCACGATCAAGAAACAACATCTGCATAATACAGAGGTTCATAGAATGTTCATTGACATCTTCGCCAAGGAAAATAATACGATCTTTAAGCAAACGTGAATAAAGATCATACGCACGTTCGCCTGTAGCAGACTTTTCTAGAACTGTTGGAATAATCATAAATACATTGTCCTCTATAAATTGAATTATGTCAAGTTTTGCTTAAAATTTTTGTATTAGGTGTTAATATTTCAAATTCATCAAAAAATTCTACATTGTCATACAAAAGATGGTCTAAACCATATAAAGTGTTTATCCATTTGCCAAGTTCTCCTATTCTTGGAGCGTTTAAGACAGATGCCATAGTAATTGGAGCAGTGGCATTGAAAAGATTCATTTTAGCACTATTTATCACTGTAAGTTGATCTTTTAGATTCTTGCACACTAAAACATCTATTTTATTTTTGAGTGGAAATTCGTCATATAATTTTTCATCAAAAGTGAGAAATAATTTTTTGTCATATTTTTCAAAAACTTCTAAATATTGTTTCTCTACAAACTTATTAAATT
>SXGQ01019180.1_pt1 | contig 19766 bp, 20 predicted proteins | sample 3178371 | NCBI WGS metagenome assembly SXGQ01 (sample SAMN11356859, study PRJNA531348) | freshwater metagenome | isolation source: freshwater sample F1-20 | place: China: Fuxian Lake, Yuxi | collected 2017-12-25 | reverse complement strand
CTTCGCCTGCAACCGCGCGCTCGCCCGCAGCCACTCGCTGTCGGCGGCGCTCCTGCGCAGCCGCAATCTTGGCCGGATCACGGGCAATCTTGATGTTCTTGCCGTCTGGACCCTTGACAGGCTTGTACTTGGCGCGCGTGATGACATTGCCAGCCGCGTCCTTCACGGCGGGGGAAACCTTCTCGCGCTTGGTCGTGAACCGCGACGCCTTCGTCCGAAGTTTCTCGGCCGCAGCGAGAGCGATTTGAACCAAATCCTCGCTGGCACCGGCCTTCACGAGTTCGTCGACCACTGACATAGCCTGCGCGTACGCCTTACCACCGCCCGGACCAGCGGACAAGAGACGCTTCGACTTCAGCGACCCCGCAACAGCAGCCTTGGTGTTCGGCCCGAGGAGGATCGGGGGAAGCGCCGCACCGCCGCCACGCAAACCCGTGTCGCTGATGTAACTGGCGTAGGGGATGAGGCCCATGATAAGGGGGTAGTCCTTACCACGGATGTTGATGGTCCGCTGCTTGGCGGCGAGGGCTTCCGACGCGACGTTACGCGTGTTGCGCACCGTCTGGCCCGCGAGCCGACCCTCCTTGGGCACGAACGACTTGGCCTTGTTCTTCTTACCCGTCTGGAGGTAGTACTCTGCCGCCGACGCGATCATGTCCTGATCGAGCGTGAGCGGCGCCTCGATTTGCTCCTGCTCAAGACGGTCGAGCCGCGCCGCGAGTTGCGGAATCGACATATTGACCGCGAGATCGCGCATCTTCTTGTACGACGGACCCGAACGGTTGTCGCGGGGGGGCTTGCGCTTGGGCGCACCAACAAACTTCGCCATGTGACTACTCCTAATACCAGACAAATCGGGCGGGACCGAACGTGGTCCAGCCGGGTTGGGAAGGGCAAGCGCAAGGGCTGTTACACCACCGTTTTCGCGCTTACGCATCTCCGCAGCGAGGCTGCGGGCTTGTGACTTCGTGATTCCCGCATCGGCGAGCGCGTCCACGACGGCATCATCCGTCGTGCCGTTGTCGCGGGCAATCTTGGCGAACGCCTTACGCTCTGCGGGCGTAAGCGCGCTTGAACGCACGGAGCCGTTGTCGCGCGGCGTCCCTACGGCCTGTGCGTAGAGCGCGTCAGCGGCAGCGTCCGTATGATTCTTCGTCGCCAAGGTTGTCCACCGGAGAGTTTGCGGCTTTTGCCGTCAACTTTTGCGCTCTTTGGGGTTCAAGACCCCTCATTCCGAGTGGACTCTATGGTCCTTGCGAGGCGTGGCAAGCCGTGGCTCAACCACACGCCGACCAGATTACGTCATTCTTTGGGCAAAGTCAAGCCAGAAACATCAATAATGTTCAGACTCTTGCACTTTCCACATACAATCGACACGACGCTGTTGCGCGTGGCCCGGCAAAGTACGGCACCGCATTGGCAGTTGAGGGTCGTGAAGCCCGCTTGATGGACCGGACGGACTGCACCAAGCCGGGGAATGGCTGGTACGGTCAATGCTGGATTCCCCGCCACGTCACGCACAAGTCACCGCCATGAAGCACATAGATGTTGTCGTCTGGGTGAGCATACTTGTTCGGTGAGCGCATCGCAACAAGCGTGTGCGAATCGGGGAACGCCCACAACTGCAAGCCTTTTGGCGTCAGCGGCTTGATACGCCCGTCAGGCAACTGAATGTCGAACTGCTGCAACTCGTTCAAGTAGGTCATCAAGGACGGCCACTCGACCTCGATGCACTCGTCAGGCGGCGCGAGTGCGCCCCCGAACCCTCGGTCACGCTGAAGGCGGTGGTAGTTGGCCTTCGTGGTGTAGATTTTCACGCCCGGACTGTGGCCATGCGTAAACCGCTTCCACACGCCTTGAACGCCGTCTGGGTCGTTCTTGCGCTTCTCCGGCTCGCGCGTCTCGGGGTCGTCCTTGTCGGAGGTGTAGTCCGTGCGGTCAATGTACCCGATGCAGTAGAAGCGCGTGGGCAGTTCGGCCTCCCACGGCTTGTTCACGGCTTCACGCGCCAGCCGAGAATGAAACGCAACCAGCAGGTCACTGGCACGCCGCGTCTCGTTGGCGAGGTTGTGCGAGGTGTCCTTGACAAACTTCACGTCTTGTCTCCGTTACCGTTGCCGTTCGCGCCAGCGGCGATGCCGAACAGGAGCGTCGAGAGCACGACCGAACCCATGATGATGGGCTTGGACTTGAAGATGAACGCGCCGACCGACAAGCCCGCCAAAAACGCCGGAATCTCCGGTGAAATCTTCGTGGCTGGCGGTGACGGCTTGGCAGGAGCTTCTCCCAACTGCGGCCGGGGACGGCGGCAAATCTGGCCGATTGCCTGCGGACCGCTGCCGACGTACTTCGCGTCTGGCGGCAGCAGCGGCAAGGCGTCCTCAATGTCGACGCCGATGGGCGACCCCTTCTTGTTGATTGTCGGGGGCAGCCCGAGGCCCGTGAGCGGATTCCACCCGCCAATGCTTGCAGGCTGGGCGGATTCGTAGTAGTGGTAGCGAACCTTGTCCCAATCCCAAACCGAGTGCTTCATTCGGCGCTCACTCTCCCAAACTCTTGGCCTTGAGCATCAGTTGCTTGGTCTTGAGGTAGTTCAAGTAGATGTTGGCGGCAAAGCCGACCACGATAGCACCCGCAGCAACCTTAGCCCACGTGGGAATCGCCAAACCAACGGCGGCTCCCGCCTTGTCAGCCAATCCACGTGCCTCGCGCGCCAGCAGGTTCAGCAGCGACGTCCGTTCCTCAAAAGCAGCCTGCCACGCGCGGTCCAGTTGGTTCTGACGCGCAGACTCAGCGGTCGCGGCCTTGACGGTTTTGCGCTCTGACTCGATCAACTCCGGGGTGACGCGCGCCAAAACCGCATTGATGCCTGCCGCGTTCGCGGTAAAGACGTTCTGCGGGAGTGCGTTCGGATCAACCCAATACTCAAACCCGTTGCGAAGCACCTTGACCGCGACGCGCGTCTGGGCGGGCGGTCGGCGGAACCCGACGACTTCAGCCTCCGTAATCGTGGTCGGGTCCAAGTCCGGCGCAGACGCCTGCGGCTTGATGACCGGATTCGGCACCTGCTGCCACGTGTTCCGCGCCCGAACCTCGTTGGAGCCGAGGCCATTGAACGACCGCGCACCGCAGCGGCAAGGCAACCCGGCGCAACAGCGCGGGCAAGGGCAGGGCATCGAGGGCAGGCTTCCACAACCGCACCCACGGCCGTAGCCACCGAGGCCCGCCATTGTCGGAGAAGTTGCCGAGATGCCGGGCGGGTTCTTCAGATGTGGGTAGTCGTCACGGGCTGCGTCGTAGACCACGCCCGCGATGTACGCCCGATTGACGCGCGGCTCAGGCATCGTCGCCCCGGCCGTGCGGGGGTCCCACAGTCCAAGACCAGACGTACCGACAAAGTAGCCGTGGTTGATAATCGGCTCGGGCATGGTGCCGCCCGCCGTGCGCGGGTCCCACAGGCTCAGACCCGCTTTGCGGCGGGGCTTCTTCGTGCTGTACATGAGGACTCCTTAGAGACGGCGCGGTGCAGGAGGCGCTGGAGGGGACGGCGCGGGCCGCGCTGGCTTCTTGCGGAGGAACAAGACACCAACAATGGCCAGCGCTGAAGCACCGAGAACATAAGGGAACCACTTTGGCATCCCCGACTGCTGGGTCGGTTGCGACGCGGACACCAGCGCAGCCCGAAACTGCTCAGGCGTGATGGACTTGAAACGCGGCTTCAGCGCAGCCCGATACTGCGCAGGTGTCACGTTCAACTTGTTTGGAATAGCCTGAACGAAAAACTGCGGCTTGTAGTCTGGGATCGGGTACTGCGAAGCGGACAGATCGGCCATTGTTCAACCCTTTCGATTCTTGGCAATCACCCAAGCGATCACGCCCACAGCCACAACACCCACCGCAATCAGCGGGGCCTTGCTCGACTTGGTAGGTACAAGCGGCGCAATCGGCTGACTCGGGTTCTTCGACGTGGAAGCATACCGCGCCCCCTGCTCCTTCCACCAACGTGCGGCTTCGGCCTTTTCACGTGCTCGATCTTCGGGCGTCTTGGCGGCTTCGCGGCGGCGAGCCTCGTCCACTTTGCGCTGGTACTCGCTCTGCTTGGGTCGCTGCTTGGGACGCACGCCAAGCAGAACCGTGTCCGAGGGCTTGTCCCCGTAGGCTTCCGGCGTCGCGGCGCGGTCGAGCACCTGCGTCAGAACCACATCCACCTGCGCGGCAGACAGGTTCTTGATCGACGGCACCTTATCCGCCAACTCCTTGCGCGTGATCGACATGAGTTTGCTGTTGTCAACCTTCGCACGAACCTCGTCCGAGATGTTCTGAAGGTTGTCGGGCAACTTGATGCGACTCGTCAAGGCTGCGGCACCGCCTGCGCCCGCGATGCCCGCTGACACGCCCTTGACGACTTCACCGCCGACAGACTTGAGGTACGACTTGAACGAGGGGTTCTTCTTCTTCACACCAACAGAGTGTGCAAGTTCAGCCGTGGCATACTCGGCTACTTTCGCGCTTGCACACGCCGCCGCACCACCTGTTCCCGGCGGTGCCCCCGTGAACGCCGTGGCGGCCGCACTGGCGACGGCCTTGCCGACCGTGCTGCAAGCCACGTCCTCTTGCAAGTCCGAAATCTTGTGCACGACCTTCACGGCAAACTTGCCGACCTTCTTGCCGACCGACTTGACGCCATCCCAAACGTCACCCCAAAAGCCACCGAGGCCGCTCTGACCTTCGGCAGTTTCACTCTGCGCCGCGAGGAACTGCACCGGAGCCACCACCGTGAACGCGGCGGACAGCACGCGCGCGAGCGCCTCCCGAAAAGCAATCTCGGGCTGTGCGCCCTTGGCGATGAACTCGGCCGACAACCGCTGAATGGCGGTTTCCGCGTTGGGCTGACCCAGCAGGGTCAGGGCTTCGCGCAGCGCCGGACCTCGCTCGTCTGCGGGAAGTTCGGCCAATGCCTCCATCAGCGGCGCGAGGCGCGCGCGGACGTAAGAAAGCAGGGCTTCCTTCGCATCGGGCTGAAGCGCCTGCCGGAACGACTCAATCTTGCCGGACGGCCCCTTCTGAATGGGCAAAGGACTCAGGGTCTTGGCCTGCTCACCCGCGCCGGGGACAGGAAACGCCGGAAGAACCGCAGTCGGACCCGTGATTTGCGTCGGGGCAATCGTCCGCGAGAACGGAACACCATACGCGCTGTCGGAGTCACCACCGGGACCACGGGCAATCGCACCTGTCGGACCCGGACGGATAGTCGCCTGCACAGCCGGAGGAATGAGGCCGTCAGGTCCCGGTGCAATACCCGGAAGAACAGGGCTGGCGATACGTGCGGGAACAGCGGCGTCAATGCGAACTCCCTCAATCTCGTCAGGGCTGCCGAGGCCGCTCAGGTGATACCCGCTCACGCCGTTCCGCACCATCTTGTAATAGGTGGGGGCGATGCGGGCCTTGACGGGCTTCGCAATCTTGGCCCGCACAGGCTGGGCGATCTTGCCGGGCGTGCCGGGACGAATCGAGGCGCGCACGGGCTTGGCGATGCGCGCAGGCACGGCCTTTGGAATCGGCATACCCACAATGTCGTCAACACCAGAGAGAAAGACCATGTGCTCACCGTCCCTTGCACTAAACAGGTTGATTGCCGCGCAGATATACGCTAAAATACGTTGAAAGTCAAGTTGTACGCCGGGAAGGACTGTTCACACATGCCGCGACGCTCTCGCCTAAATCCGGCGTCCGACCGCCAAACCTCGTACATAGTGCTCCATTGGGCCACGGGCATCACGAAAGCCCTGCTGAACTCCGAGGAGTACGACGGCTATGAACCCGAGGAGGTGCTTCAGATCGGGTTCGCTATGGCCAACGCTATGGCCGAAAAGCAGGGACTTCGTGTGCCGGGGACGAACGAACTAACCCCGGAGGGCAAGAAGCGCGAGCGGGAAATGCTGAAGTACAGGCCCGCCGAGCAGATCGAAGCCGCTTACAACGCCTTGACAACGGCGATCCACTAAGGCTAGACTTTCTTCACCGCAAACACTTTCGCCTTCTTCAACATCTCGCGCGTGTTCGGCCCGGCGACTGGATCGACCACCACCCACTGACCCGTCTTGGAGTCGAAGGCGCGAACGAACACGTGCGTGTAGCGGCGGCCGTACGGCGCGCTGGCGTCGAAGCCGATGGTGACGAACTCGACAGGGTTGCCGATGGAGAGGCCAAGCGCGCCCAGCGCAGCCCGCAGCAAGACCGCCTGATCGTCACAGTTCGACACCGTGACGTCGGCTTCCGGCAAGTAGACGTAATGGTCGTCCGTTGAAACGTCCCAGACGGGCGCCTCGGCCACACCCCGCTGAATCTCCGCGACCCGCAGTAACTTGCACGTACCGCCTTTGCGCTCGTCTTGTGGTACGCGCACCGTCAGGCGGTGAATCGGGTGCTGCCCGAGTCCACCGTGATGCTCGATGTGGCTGTACCCGCAGGTCAAGCCGAACATTTTGTGGAGTACACGGGTTTGTAGCGTCAACATGCGTGACGTAGACGTGAAGGTTCGCCCCGCCCCACGGGAGTTTTTGCCGCTGTCAGCCATGATGCCGCGCAACAACTCTCGCGCTGCGGCTTCGTCAAGGTTGATTGTGGGCGCACACTTGTTGGCGGCGTGCGTACCCATCAAACTCATGCGTTTCGTGAGGTCGGCGTCCTTGATTTCGATGTACCGCGCGTCCCAGCGGGTTTTGAGGCCAACGCGTTCGCAGATTTCAGCAACTTCGCGCTTTTGCGCTTCTTTCGGGTGTCCGTCTTTCCCAGAAATGCAGACACGGCGCGGCTGGCACCACCCATCCGCGAGGTAGAGTCCATCCAGATACGCGAGTCGCGGGTCTTGCGAGCAAGTCCCGTGCGGCAGTTTTTCCGGCGCAATCAGCACGTCGTTCAGTTGCAACTCCGCAACAGTCACGCGTTCGATGGTGCGCGATTCAACCGGACAGGCGCAGGCTGTTCGCTTCTTGCCCGTTGCGGCGTTCTTGTTGCGCTTGACGTGCTGTGGGCACCGCGCGACGTAAACCTTGTGGTCCGCCGTGAGCGTGAGCCAAGAACCGTTGTTGAGCCGCACCGCGTCAACAGGTAGGACGCCTTTGTACCAAACATTTTCGACGGTTGACCACCGATCACGGCCCCAGATGCGGGTTCCTGCCGTGACTTTTTCCACAGGAACAAACTCAAACTGGTCGTTCAAGAACAGCGTACCTTGTGGAAAACAATCAGCCGCCCGGTTCTCCAGAATGACGGCGGGGTGCTGGACGTACTCGCGCTCGGCTGGATCACGCGTGTACCGAATACGGCGGCAGACGTCGTAGTACAGCGCGGCCAACTCCGAAAGATAGTCCTTCGGGTAGACCTGCCGAATGACCTCCTCGGCATAGCGGCGCACCTGCGGGTGCGACTGCCCGTCGCGGGCCATTTTGTCCATCGCCGACAGCGAGTCCTTCACGCCGTGGTACGGCGTCTCGACGACTCGGTGCGTCGCGGCGTTCTCAGCCGGGGTGCCGAGGAACTGAAACGGAAACGGCACCGTCGTCGGTGCCGTTTGGGCTGCTTTGGGTTTGTTGGTCGTGTAAGCCATGAGCCGCATCATAGCGGCCCGGCTACATCATGCAAAGACTTACTTCTGAAGGGCCGCGTGAACGGCCGAGAGGTATTCTTCGCCACGCGGCGACGCGAGATTGACCGTGTTGTGTTGTTCAGCCGCCGCCAAGAACAAGCCAACAACCGTGTCGCGGGGCGTCGACTTGACCGTCTCGATGATGTTCGGATCAATCACGCCGAACGACGCGCCCATCTTCATCTGGTCGGCCAAGTCGGACGGGCTGGTGTTTGACGTCAGCGCGCCCTCGACATGATCCAGCAAGTCCTTCGTCAAGAGTCCGGCCAGCGCCGCGACCTCGGGTGACGGTCCGGCTTCGACGGCGGGTGCCGCCTCGGGCGCGGGCGCGCTCACGGGTCCGGGCATCGGAATCCCTGTGGGGACGCTGGGCGCGGGGGCGACCGGACGCGGACGAATCGTGGCGACAGGTGCGGGCACTGACGCCGCGCGCTGCTGCATGGCGGCCTGCTGCTGCATCATCTGCTGCTGCATCATGGCCTGCTGCTGCTGTTGCATCATCTGCTGCTGCTGCATCATGGCCTGCTGCTGCTGCTGCGTGTACATCGGGGCCTGCGGCATCGGGCCACCCGGCCGCTGCTGAAGCGCCTGACGACGCATCAGAATGTCGCGGCGCAGTTCTTCCTCGCGGCGCTCTCGCTCGCGGACGGTTTCGACGACCTCGGCAATCGGCTTCATCGTGGGCTTGACCAAGTGCTCGCCAATGGCGGGAGCGTACTTGGCCAACTGCGCCACAAAGCCCTTCGGTTCTTCCTCACGCACCGGGGCGTTGTTCTGGCCCGTGATGGACTGGAAGGTCTGGGTGAGGCTGGCCACCTCGTTGAGCGTGGTCATGGGGTCGCGCTTCTCGCTCAGGTCCGCGCGCAAGGTGTTGACCTCGTTGCGGGCGACCGCGAGTTCGTCCCGCAAGCGGTTGATTTCAGTGTCGCGCTGGGCCAACTGAAGGTCGAACGTCGACCGCGACGTCGTGTCGTTCTGGCTGTGCATGAGACGTACGTCGTTCATGCGTTGCTCAAACTGTTCCTTCATCGTGCTCAACTGGCCTTCCAGCACACGAATCTGGTTCTCGTACGTCATGCGCGCCGTTTCGCGGGCGTTGTTCTCGCGGCGCTCGGCCTCGGCGCGGGCCGATTCCAAGTCGCGGCGGTGGTCGTCGCGCAGTCGGTTCATCTCGGACAGGCTAGTGGCCCGCAGGTTGTCCAACTCGCGCCGCAGGTTGTCGCCTTCGACGCGCCAAGAGTCGCGGACGCTCTGCTCACGGGCGCGGCTTTCCTCGCGCATGTTCTGCAAGGTCGAGTCGAACCCGCGCCGCTGCTCCTCAATGGCCTTGTCGCTCTGCTGCCGAAGCGCCTGCAACTGCGCGGTGTGCTCGGCGGTCAACTGCTTGAGCATCTCGGTGTGCGACCGCTCCCGCGTCTCCATCTGGGCGCGGTACATCTCGATTGCGTTTTGCATCGGCGCAGACTGATTCTGCTGCATCGTCATCAACTGCTCACGCAACTGACGCTGCTCGTCGATGCTGCGGTCCAGCGCGTTCTTGTAGAACTCGTTGTTCTGCGCTTGGGCCGCTTGCAGGACTTCAAGCGACTTGGCCTCTTGCTTGTTGCCGCTGAACTTCTCGGCCAGAGAAATCAGGTCGATTGCGGGCGCGGGGGTCGGGGGCGGGTAGTTGTTGACCACAGGAAACGGAACCCCCTGACCGGGCTGTTGCGTGTGCAGGTTCGGTGCGCCATTCGTGGCGGGCGGCGCGGGCACTCCCGGCAAGCCGTTGCGGTTGTCGTTGCCGTCCGTGGGGAACGCGACGGGCTGGCCGTCGATACCGCGATATGCGCGCGGATTGCCGTTGATCTGGGTGTAGCCGCGTGCTACTTCACGGGCACCACCGCCTGCGTTCTGGTAGGCGACGATGATGTACGTGCCGCCGCCCCAGACCGACGCGATGTACTGCTCGTCAATCGGCTGGTAGACGTCACACAGCCAACCCGTCGCGTTGACCCCACGGTACATGGCGGGGCCAGTCCGCGAAATCTTGATGTACTCCATCTCGGGCGTGAAGCGGTAGTTGCTCGACCACGACCGCAAGTCGTTGATGAAGCCGCGCGGAAGTTCGCTGGTCGCGGGCGGTGCGGGCGGCGGAACCACCGGAGCAGGGGCGGGAGCCGGGGCTGACGCCGCCACTTCCTGCGGACGCTGCGCCACGAACCGTTGGGGCGCCGGGGCCGCGTTGTCGAAAGTTCGGTTGGCGTTGCTCAAAGCCCCGAGGCGGGCGTCGAGCGCGTCCAAGTCGTCAATCATGTGACGTTGATTCATCCGAGTGTCCTGCCGTCTTGTGCGTGCACGCGGCACGCGAGTGGTGTTGGACTATAAGCACGTTTGGGGTGGCTACAACCAGCGAAAAAAGACGTTGACCCGCTTGCAAATCCTGTCTTACGAGACAATGATGCTCGGGTTCCACAAAGTCGAAGGCAGCCCTTGTCAACCAAAAACAGCACGAAAAGCGTAGCCGTAGCCGCACCGAAGAAACTGCCCGTCAAGGTCGCCAACGGCCTGTTCGTCGTCCCCAAGAGCGCCCGCTCGTCGACCGTGCGGACGTCGCAGGAGACGACCTGTCCGTTCTGCATGTTCGCCACGGCCGAGTTCGTGATTACCAAGAACGGTGCTCCGTCAATCTACTGCCCCCGGTGCCGGACTCGCGTGTTCTGCCAGAGCCTCAACTCCGAGATTGTCGTGCGTGCGGTTTGTCGGGCCATGCGTGAGGTAGAAGGTCTTGCGGACCAACTCACCGCGTTGTACGCTCAGTTCATCGAAGCCATACCCGAAGATTGACCCCGGCTGATGCTCAAACTCCCGTATGAACCAGAAGTTCGCCACCCGCGCGCCAAGCCAAAGATTGGCCGTGACGTCGGGGTGGTCAACTACGACCGCGCGCAAACGCTCATGTTTGACGAGACGCTGACGCAGTGGTCGGCAGCCGAAATCGACGGGTTGGTCAACAATCTGGTGCGTACAACAGGCGTCGGGATGGGGTACAGTCCGCTGGACACCGATCCCGACGTCGAAGAAAACCACATCCGGTACAAGTTTTAGCCCTGCGGCTCGGCAGGCGGCTCGGTCTGCTCGGGCTGTTCGTTCTCCGCGAAGAACGGCTCCGCGAGGCCAAGTTTCACGAACACTTCGTGCATCTCGGTCAGCGCGAAACTCGCGGGGTCCGTGGGGGCCAACTTGTCCATGACCGCACCATGCACCCGCTGGAAGTGCATGTGCAAGAGCGCGAGGCTCTCGCCCTGCAACGTGTTCTGCGCCGTGACCAACGTCCGCTGGGCGTACGTCGCAAGCGCGTCGACGTTCTCCTCGACCTCCGCGCTCATGTCGATTGCGTAGGTGTTGAGCGTGTGCATGTCGGTCAGCATGGGGACGATCCAGTTGACCAAGAAGGCTTGAATCGAACTTGGACCCCCGTCCATGCGCGACGCCGCCCACGGCAACCGCTGAACGTGCTTGTCGAGCCGCTCGCTCACGGCCTCAATGTCGATGCCTGTTTCCTCGGGCTGCGTCGCGGGCTGGGCTGGCGCGACCGCCACGGCGGTGTTGTTCTCGCTCACTTTGCATCCTCCTGCTCGACGGCCTTGAACTGGTTGCAGTGCTCGACGCGCAGATCGTCAAGCGACATGGGCGGGGCCACGCGGAGGCACTGGCCGAACAGGAAGTAGAACGGGCTGCCGTCAGGCTTCCGGTTCTGCGTCGCCGCGCGGGACTTCAGAATGTGGCCGTGCACACAGCGGTTGCACAACACCTCGGGCGCGGTCAGGTCCGTGAGCGAACCTTCGTATGAAGGCCCGCCGTGCAACTCGACACCGAGCGTGTCCGTCAGGTAACTGCCGGGCGGCTGCGGGGGAAACATCGCCGCCACTTGTTCATCCGTGGTGGCGTTTGCGGGGGCAACCTGCGGCGCAGCCGAAGGTTGAGCAGCCGGAGGCTGCAAACGATTGAACGTCGACACGTCCACTCCTCATGTAGAACACGCGTGCGCACACGCTGGCCTATCCAGCACGTACGCACACGTCTGCCGTATCAGGGACTTTAGCGAACGCGCGGTTACAGTACAATCCCCTTGTGGGCAAACTTGAGCACGTCGGCTTGCTGCACAAGGATTGAGGCGACCGTCTTGTACCGTTTCTTCAAGCCCCGCCACGTGGCGATGTGCCCGCGCACCACGCTGCGGTACGCCGTCCACAACCGCGCACAGTCGGCCTTGTACTCGTCCTCAAGCGTGCCCAGCGCCGCGATGCTGTCCGGGTCAGACGCGCCCGCGAGGGCTGCGCTGGCGGCCTGATGCGTGAGGCTGGCCTTCGTGACGCTCTGCTCGTACTGCGTGCGCGCCTGCTTGATGCCGTCGCGCACGGCCTCGACCTCTTGGGCGAGCACGCTGTCGTCCTCGCGTTGGACCTCGGCGCGCGCGGCCAAGTCCTCAAAGTCCTTGACCCGCCACGACGGCGTGGAGAGCAGGAAGTCCTTGACCTCCGCAAAGGCGTCGAGCGCCTCGGCCTGCGTCGCGGCGTAGACGGGGATGGGCTTGCGGTTCCCGAGCGGGTTCGGGACGTAGAAGGTCTTGTACCCCAGCACGTGGGCGACGCTCGCGGCCACGCGACGGTAGCACTCGCGGGTCTTGGGACTCGTTGCGTCCCATGTTTCCTCGGATACACGCAACGCGTATAGAGCACTCCCTATAAGCGTAGTGTGCATCCCAGCAAACTCGGGCATCAGCACGCCGACGATGGGGTTGCGGCTGCTCGACACCTGCTCCCAGACCGCGCCCTCAAAGGCGTGCGCTGCGTCGGACGGGATGCGCCCGCCCTCGGCCCACTCGCCCGCCGTCCAACTCGCCTGCATGTTCGACAGGTCGGGGGCGTGGTGGCCGAAATAGAGCACCGTCTTGGGGTTCTTCGCGTCCGCGTCGAGCAGACGGGCGCGGAAGATTTCCTGTGTCGCGTTCACGGCGACTGTCCACTTGAAGTAGGCCACGGCGTCCATGTTGAGGGTGCGGGCTTCTTCAGCGAGCATCCCGATGTGGCCCGTTGGATCACCCAGCACGGCGAGCACGCGCACGTGGTTGAACAGGTTGGAACCCGTCACGCCGCCGTGGTAGCCGACGTGCAACTCGGCGATGGACTCCAACTCGACCAGCGCAGACTCCAACTTGGAGTCCGGGGCGGCCTTGATGCGCTGGTTCGTGCCGGGCGTCAGAACCGACTCGTTGTGGAAGTCGAAGCCGACCGCCTCAAGAAACGCCTTGTGGTCGATGATGCCAACCTTGACCTTCTGGTAGCGGCTGGCACGCAACTGCCGGACCTTGTAGACCAACTTGCGAATCGCGCGCACGCGGGCGTGCGTGCCGGGCTTGAGCAACTGCTTGGCGCAGTTCAGCGTGCGGGAGCGCGCGAAGCCCAGCGTGTCGTAGTGCACCAACTCCAAGTGCGCTTGCGGCAGCGGGACGACGTTGTACGCCTGCTCAATCTGGTGCGTTGGGTACAGCCGCGCGTAGACCTCTTGGCTCATGGGCGCGGTCGAGTCGAGAATCAGGTGCGACGTGCTGGGCGGCTGCCAGCGCGTGCGAAACTCCAGCCGATAGTCGACGAAGCGGCCCTTGTTGTCGCCGTACACGCGGGCACAGGCCGAGACGGGCAGGCCCAGCGCCTCGCGCGCGGGCATCTCCACGCCGTCCGACTCCCAGCGGAGCACGCGCACCAACTGCTCAATGTCACCCGCAATCCACTTCTCGGGCGTGATGCTGCCAGAGCGCACGGCGCTCGACGGCGGGGCGGGCACCGGGTTCGCCTCAAAGTAGTCGCACAGGAAGTCCAAGTCGTCACGCTGCGGGCTGCCCACCGGGAACACGCCGCGCATTTGCAGCGTGGTTCCCCAGACCTTCGGGGTCACGCACTGCACGACATGATCTTCAACGTGGTTGAGCACCCGGTTCCACGCTTGCTCAAAGCCCCGACGCCACCCCTCCAGAATCGGGTGCCAGATGTTCGCCCCGATGCGGGCCAACTCTGTCGACGTGTACAACCGCGTGTCCACAGGCGACGGCAACTCGTCGATGACCAGCACGCCGGGCTTCGACCAGTTCGCCATCGAGTGCACGCCCAGATAAATGTCCGTGCGCTGCCAGTGCTGCTGAATGCCGGGGCACTGCTTCTTAGACGGGCACGCCTCGCAGGCGACCGTGCCGAAGCCCCAGCCGAACGCCGCCCACTTGTCCTCGGGCAAGTACAAGCACTTGCGGCCCAAGCCGACGATGTGGCGGGGCATGATGTGGGCGCGGTTCGTGTCGAGCAGCAACTTGCGCGTCTCGGCGCGGCGCTCTTTGGCCTGCTCATGCGAGGGCGACACCAAGCGGCCCATCGCGTTGTCCGCCAACAACTCCAAACTCGCGCTGGTCTTGCCGATGCCCGGCGGACCCGGCGCAATCACGGCGACCATCAGCGGGTCCGTTGTCGACCGCGCAGAGATTTTTTGGGCAAAGGTACGAATGTTGTTGCGCGCAGCGGCGCGATAGGAAACAATGCTCATTGTCTTGGTCACAGCCTTCGTCGAAAAAAGTGAACTGACTAAGACTCCGCCTCAGCGCCTACGCAACGCTGGGGCACACCCCGCGCCGAGAGTTGCACACTCGGCGCGGGGTTTTGTCTTTCTGGGCCATGCTGCGGTTGGCGTTGAACTGCGCGACTTGCAACATGGTCCGGTGCATACGATACTCACAGGTCAGCGCCGCCAGAGAGCGGCGACAGGTGGGATGCTCGATGGACGTGTAGGTACACCATACCACGGGTCGCGTGTCCAGCCTGATGTTCGATTTTTTCTGACACCATCCCCAGAAGGGCGGAATAAACCCCAATGATTCCCGGCATTTCGGCGCTTTGGCCCCTGCTGCTACGCGGCCTCAAGTGGCTGCTTGAACTCCTGCTCGGCTGGGCTGGCCGGAAAGCCCGTGAAGTCCCCCCGCCTGCCCCGCCCCCGGACCCCTCGACAGCCGCGCCTTCCACGCCACAAGTTTCTGGTGAGCCGCTGAAGCCCGTGGCGGTCACAGGTCACGACGATACGAGCGCGGCCCTTGCGGGCGTCGCCACCCAGAACATCGAGAACGCGCACGCAAACACCGTGCGGAACTTGAATGAACGCGCGACTGACCTCGACAGCCAAGACCTCGACCAACTTGCGGCAAGTGCCAATAACGTGTATCCAGTCTCCAGCACGAACAATCAAACCGGAAGTTGAGGCGTATTATGTTGCACGGGTATCACAACCAGTTGCTTGTTTCTCTCGCGTTGACCTTTGGGGCGACGGTGGGCATCGCCGACGCCGTGGCCGACGTGGCGCTGGCGGACGCCGAAGTCCCCGCAAAGTTGGCCGCCGAGCCGAGCGCAGCGTCAAGCGACGCGCCGAGCATTGTCTCGGCTCCACTGAGCGTTGGCCCCGAGTCGGCTGCGCCGAGCGCCGCGACAAGCGAAGCCGCCAGCGCCGCCCCGAGTGCAGCGCCGAGCGAGACACCGAGCGCGCCTCCTTCAGACATTGTTCCGGCCGCGCTTGATGCGGTCAAGGCGACCCAGACGGCGGTTGCGGCGCACAACCTGCCCGCGTGGCTGGTGGCCTTCTCGTCAATCCTGTGGCTGGTCGTGGCGTTCCTGCGCCGCTTTGGGCGGCTCAACAATCGTAAGGCGGTCGCTACGTTCACGCTGCTCGCCGCCGTTGTGGGCGGACTGGCGTCGCAGATGGTTCTCGGCGTCAACATCACGGAGGCGTTCATCATCGCGCTGGGCGGGCCGGGCGCTGTTGCTCTCAACGAGTTCCTGCGCGCCTTCGGCATCCACGCGTCGAGCAACCCCGGTAGCGGCGACATTCAGTAAGCCGCACAAGGAGTGCTCGTATGTTCCATCTTGCGCTGGTCGCGGGGCTTTTGCAAACGGTTTCTGCGCCCTTGCCGCCGATTTCAGGTGAAATCGAGCCGCTCTGCGTAGAGACGCGCAAGTTGGCCGCAGGTGTGCCTGCGCCGTGCACCGGGCTGCTGTGGAGTCCAGCGCAGTCGCGGGACGCGCTGAAGTGTGCTGAAGTCCGTGTGCCGCTACTTGAGGCAGACCTCAAGCGCGTCTCGGATCTCTCGCAAGTGCAGCAGTTGCAAGCGCAGCGCAACATCGAGTTTCGGGACAAGATGATCGACCAGTTGATGCGGACGCCTAAACCCGCGCCTGATGCTGATTCCATCGAACTTGAACTGCTCACCGCGTTCACGCTCGGAACGGCGTCCGGCGTACTGCTTGTGGTGTTTCTGAAATGAAGCCAAGCCCAAAGTGGCCATATTACGCGCGTGGCGCGGCGGTGCTTCTTGCTCTCGCGGGTCGGCGGCGGCAGCGTTTGGCGGCTGAAGCCGCAGCAAGTGGCGGTGGCGGTGGCGGATCGTCGCCTTCGTTGGGGGCGCCCGTGGGCCGTCAGGGTGGTGATCCATTCGCCATTCTGACAACCGAAGCCCCCAAACTCGGACTTGACCCTCGCGTAGTTCGGGCCGTGATGCAAGCAGAATCGGGCCAGCGGCCGTTCGGACCAGACGGTCGCGTGGTTCTGCGGTTTGAGCCGCACGTCTTTGCCCGAATCACCGCGCAGAAAGCCCTCGGGACGACGCGCCGTCCGACCGCAGCGCAGGTCGCGCAGTTCGGCAAAGTCGTGCTCAACCCCGGCATGACCCAGATAAACGAGGGGCGCAAGCGTACGGGCGGGCAGGCGGCCGAGTGGGAGACGTTCGGTCGCGCCAGCGCGATTGACGCTGACGCTGCGATTCAGTCGACAAGTTTCGGGCTTGGGCAAATCATGGGCTTCAACTACCGCTTGGCGGGTTACGACTCGCCAAAGGCCATGTTCGACGCCTTTGCCAGCAGCGGTACTGAGCAGGTCATGGGCATGTTGCGGATGATTTCCAACGTGCCTGTGCAGTTGAACGCCCTGCGTAACAAAGACTACCCGACGTTTGTTGCGTCATACAATGGTGCGCCTGTCGGAACCGTACACAACAACGGCTATGTCAATCGGATGCAGGCTGCGTACGCTGCGCTGGCTTGACTTTTTGACGTATTTTGCCTAACATACAGCGGTATTTCAAGAGGAGCGCGGCATGAGCATCGGTGCCTTCAACTACCAGACCAGCGAGTCCACGCTGCTCGGCTCGGTTGACCAACTTCGCATTCGGTCAGAGAACAACCTCTACAACTACCTGCCCGTGTTGAGCGGCTCGGACGTCGAACTCGGCGTGCCTGTGCAGGCAGCGTATATGTCCGGCTTGAGCGGTGACGCCAGCAAACTGCGGGCGTATCTCCGCGAAATCAACAGCCTCAACGGCAATCTTCGGGCCGCGCAGAAGCGTGATCCCGACAACGCCGACGAGAAGATCACCATCAAGGACATTGTGAGTACGGGCCGCTTCGTGTTGTTCGGCCGTGCGCCGGGCAGCCGCGACGTCGGCGTGAAGATTACCGCCAACGTCACGTTCAACCGCTTTGAGGAAGGCACGTTCACCGACACGAACGAGGACTTCACCAAGAATGTTGAGATTTACCTGCCGTTGAGCGTGGCGCAAACTGCCCGTGACGAATACGACAACGCCCCCGATGACGCTGCTTTTAACCTTGTTCGGTCCCGTGGCGCGGCGCTGACTGACCAAGAAATCGCGCTTGAAGTTGCACAAGCCAAGCGTCAAGCGGGCATGACGGCGGAGGCCAATCGGCGCGCGGCGGAAGAAACGCCCATCACAATCACTCCGGCCGTTCGTGAGCGGCAGGCGCGTGATCAGGCCGAGCGCCGGGCGCGTAACGCCGTGGGGCTTGTGGAGTACGAAGGCGCGGCCGAGCGGAACAAGCGCAGTTCCGCGCGCTATCAGTGGGGTGTTGACCTGTCTGTCTACGGCGGCGGCCCCGGCGACGTGCGGCTTGCCCGCGACGCGGCCCTGTTCCAGAAGCAGGCGAAGTTGACGTCGGACGGCATCATCGGCCCCAAGACGCTGGAGGCTGTGAAGGCCATTCGTCTGCGGGTGATTGCCGAAGGCCGCAGCGCGACGGTGCCTGTCGAGATTCTCTCCTTCGTCAATGCGCTGAAGATTCCCGGTTTGGCGGACCCCCGCACGGCGGGTGCGGTAGATCAGACCAAGTTTGAGGAATTGAAGCAGCAGGGTGTCGTCAAGGAGCAGGCCAAGCCGTCCGAGGTTGTGCAGCAGTTTGTCGAGAAGTACCCCGATCAGGCGAAGGCCACCGGGCTGGTGCTTCCCAAGCCGACGACCACGACGCAGGCGTCACCGCCTCCGCGTCGAACGCCGTCCCGCACCACGCCTCGCGTTCCGGCCCCGACTCCGGCGGGTTCGACGCTGAGTACGGCGCAACTGAGCGCCGCCCAGCGCGCGAATGTCGCGTCGGCGCAGGCGTTCGGCTGGAAAACGAACCCCGGTGTCTATCCTGAAGGCCCGAGTTCCGCGCTCTTGGCCGAGGACGTTGCGTTCATTCAGCGCAAGTTCGGCATCACGGGTGCGCCGGGCGTGCTGGCCAAGGCCGTCATCGACCGGATTCGGTCACAGCAACTTTCGGGGCTGGGCGCGGTCACGGCCGACAGTCCGTCAACGCTTGACGTTGCGTCACGCCTGATCAGCGGCCTCGTCTTTGGCGGTGGTTTCAACGTCAACTGGTGGTACGTCGGCGCAGCCGCGCTTGGCGTCGGTGCTCTCGGCGCTGTGTACTACGCCACCCGCGACTGACGTAACCCGCGCGCTTGTACCGTGTGCGCTGACACACGGCGGGCCACGCAACAGACTTGAACGGGCGGCCACATCCGAGGCCGCCCGTTTTCGTTTGTGGTACTTGAGTTACGTCAAACCCGTTCTTGAGTACCACTCCAACTGGTACTTGAGTACATGGCCTGCGCCATTTTGACTGGTACTCCGCACTTTTTGTCAGTACCACTTCAACTGGTACTCAAGTCGGCGTCGCAAACCCTTGCGGCACAACGACTTGCGACTGGTACTCAAGACCAGCGGGACTAGAGTACCAGTCCAGCCCCTTGGCCCGCCGTTTGCACTAAAGAGGGGTAGGCGAAGCCTGCCCGCGCTCAGGGGCGGGCGCGCGGGCGCGCGGCGACGCGACGCAGCGAGAGGCTAGGCCACGGTATCCCCACGACGTAAGGCGCGGCGTGCGTTCGCCGCGCTGATACGTCAAGCACACGCAGTGTGTGCTGGCGTTCAACCTCCGACGCACGGCGTCGGTTCAAGGAGTGTAGACATGAGCGAGATGAACACCACGACGACGACCCCCGCCAAGGCCCCGAAGGTCGTCAAGCCCGCCACGCTCGGCGAGTTCGCCGAGGCGCTGGCGGCCGCGCGGGCGGCGGCGCAGGCCGTCGTCGACGCGCTGGACGCGGCCTGTGCCGAGGCCAACACGTTGAACCGCCAGTTCAGCATGTTCGACTCGCCCCGGGTCCGCGAGTTCGTCCACAGCGCGACGCGCACCGCGCGGCGGGCCGTCGACGACGCCCGCAGCGAGTTCAACGACGCGGCCCGCGCCGCGAACGAGGCGGCCAAGGGGTTGGTGCCCCCTTCGGCCGAGTGACCGCCACGGGGGGTGCGGCGCGATGCGCCGCACCTTCCGCACGGTCTAGCGCACAGTGGCGTGCGAGAGACAAGGGGCAAACAGCCCCGCTAGGTGCCCAGACAAGGAGAGGCAAATGAGCAAGAAGTTGAGTGACTACGCGACGGTGGGTGCGTGGGCGTGGGCGATTTCCGGTGGCCCCGAGTGGGACGCCAAGAAGGCGGAGCGCGAGCGCGCCGCCCGCCGCGCGCCAGACGCCGACCCCGCGTCACGCACCCTCGACGACGCCGTGCGCGCGTTGCTCGACGTGCGCGTCGAGAACATCCGCTGACGGCTGACAGCATCGACCAACACAGCAGGCACCGCGCCTTCGGACGCGGTGCCTGCTGCATGGTCTAGCGCACAGTGGCGTGCGAGAGACAAGGGGCTGGTTGCCCCGCGGGTTGTCCAAAAGAAGGAGAGAGAACAAGAGCAAGATGAACAACACCGAAATCGTGGCCCAG
>SXGQ01049439.1_pt1 | contig 19767 bp, 19 predicted proteins | sample 3178371 | NCBI WGS metagenome assembly SXGQ01 (sample SAMN11356859, study PRJNA531348) | freshwater metagenome | isolation source: freshwater sample F1-20 | place: China: Fuxian Lake, Yuxi | collected 2017-12-25 | reverse complement strand
CGGATCGACGACGATCAGCTGGCAGTCCAGCGGTGCCAGCACCGGCACGAGGGCCTGCACGACGTGGCCGGCCCCGAAGATCCAGATCGGCCAGCGGTCCGCGCCGCCGGCCCCCCCGCGGGCCTCGAAGTAGAGCTTCACGGATCCGCCGCAGGTCATCCCGACGTCCTGCGGCGTGCTGCCGAGCGCCTCCACGAGGATGACCAGGGTGCTGGGGACGCCTTGCCGGGCGAGGGCGGACATCCGTTCGAGGAGCGCGGCGTGGTCCATGGCGGGGAACCCTGCCCGGTGGCCGTCCGGCCGCAAGCGCGCGCCGTCCCGGGGAACGGCGCGGCGGCAAGGCTCACCGCGGGGCCGGGCCGTCGGACTTGCGCGGCACGAGGACGACGGGCTCGAGGTAGTGGACGTCCGCGGGCTTGATCTCCTTCCGGAGCAGCTGGAGCAGGGCGCGGCCGACATAGCGGCCGTTCTCGAACACCTGGTGCTCCATCGTGGTGAGCGGCGGGTCGCAGAAGGCGGACAGGCTCGAATTGCCGTACCCGATGACGGAAACATCGCTGCCGATGGCCAGGCCGGCCTCCCGGCACGCCGCGATCGCGCCGAACGCCATCGCATCCGTCGCGCACACGAAGGCGGTCGGGGCGGGGCGCTGGATCAGCAGCGAGCGGCAGAGCTCGTGTCCGGAGGCCTCCGTGAGGTCGCCGTGCAGCATCCACGCCGGATCCGCCTTGAGCTTCCGGCCGGAGAGCGCGCGGAGGTAGCCGCGGCGGCGCAACTGCGCGAAGTAGTACTCCTCGGGCCCGTTGATCAGCGCGATCCTCCGGTGCCCGAGATCCAGCAGCCGGGTCGTCGCCAGCTGGAAGGCCTTCTCGTTGTCGGTGTCCACCCACGCGTAAGGCTGCTCGGATTCGGTCCGTCCGTATGTGACGAACGGCACCTTGGCGGCGCGGGCCAGGTCCAGCCGGGCGTCGTGCACCCGCGTGCGCACGATCAGCAGCGCGTCGACCCAGCCGCCCCGGATGAAGTTCTCGTACAGCGCGGCCTCGCGCGCGGCGTCCGGCTTCGCCTGCATCGAGGCCAGCAGGTGGTACCCCGCCGGCTCGATCTCGGTCACCACCCCGCCAAGGAGACTGGAATACATCGAGTCGACGGCCTGCCCCGTGCTGCTGGCCGCGGGCAGGATGACGCCGATGGCGGAGGTGCTGCCCGCGCCGAGCCGCCGCGCGCTGGGATTGGGTCGGTAGCCGATGGCCTTGGCGCGGAGCGTGACCCGCTCCCGCGTGGCGGCGGAAACATCGTCGTAGCCGTTGAGCGCGCGTGACACCGTGGAGATCGACAGGCCCAGATCCTTGGCGAGAAGCACGATCGACATGGTACGTGGGGTCAGCGGAGGTCGGGAAGGTCTCGCGCGGAACGGACCGGGGCGCAAGCCGCCTGTTTTCGGCGGGAGACCGGCTTGACAAAAACGTTTCTGTCCCCGCTTCATCGCGGCGCTCAGCGACCCCTTCCCACCCCACGCGCCCAGCGCGGCAAGGGGACGGCGGCTGCCGTGGGATTCCCAAGCCAAAAACGTTTTTGATCACCCCTGTGTCCCATCCATCACTGTACCCCTTGGCGCCGCCGGTTTGCCGGGTCGTTCGGCGCGCGGCCCCACCCCGCAACTGCAGCCGATCCCCGGCGGAGCGCCCCCGGGCTGCTGGGCGCCGGTCGTGCCGCTCCTGCCGCGGGTGAGGCACCGGTGGTCCGAGCCGAGCCCGCCGCCCGCCCGACCCGGAGGACCGTGCCGTCCGATGCGCCATGATTGAAGCCGCCACCGCCACCCTCGATCGCAATTGGCGCGACGGCTACACGCTGCCGTCCCCGAATCTGTACCCGTTCCAATGGAACTGGGACGCCGGATTCATCGCGCTGGGTCTCGCCCACGTGCGGCCCGGGCGGGCGATCGCGGAGATCCGCAGCCTGTTCCGTGGCCAGTGGGGCAACGGCATGGTGCCGCACATCGTGTTTCACCGGCCTGCCGACAACTACTTTCCCGGGCCCGACGTGTGGGGCACGGACCCGGTGCCTTTCCGGCCCGCCGGGGTCCGCACCTCGGGCATCACGCAGCCCCCGGTCTTCGCCTTCATCGTCGAGCGCATCTCGGCGCTGCCGCTGGGCCTGACCCCGGAATGGGCCGCGTTCCGGCGGGAGATCTTTCCGGCGCTCGTCGCGCAGCACCGCCACCTCTACCGCCACCGCGATCCGCTCAACGAGGGCCTGGTTTACATCCAGCACAACTGGGAGGCCGGGACCGACAACTCCCCGGTTTACGACGCGGCGCTCGAGGCGATCGACCTGACGCACGCCCGTGACGTCTCGAGTCTCCGGCGGGACAACCGCAAGGTCGCGGCTGCCCACCGTCCCACCGACGCCAGCTACCGCCGCTACCTGGCGCTGGTGGATCTGTTTAACGCGTGCGGCTACCGGGACGCGGAAATCGCTGAGCGGTCCCCGTTCCTGATCCAGGACGTGCTGTTCAACTGCGTGCTGGCCCGTTCCAACCGGTCGCTGCTCGCCCTCGCGCGCGCCGTCAACGCCGAGGCGGGGCTCGTGGCCGAGATCGAGCGCTGGTGCGAACGCACCTCCGCCGCCATCAACGCTAAGTTCTGGGACGGGCAACGGGGCTTCTATTTCCCCTACGATCTGCGGGCCGGGCGCCGGATCCCGATCAAGACCTCGTCCGGTTTCCTCCCGCTGTTCGCTCAGGTCTGCGATGCCGAACAGCGGCGCGCGCTGGCCCGACACCTCACCTCCTCGTTCGCCCCCGGCGCCGACTGGCTGCTGTGCCCCTCGGTGGCTACGGACGAGCCCACCTTCGACCCAGTGCGGTACTGGCGCGGTCCCGTGTGGGTGAACGTGAACTGGATGCTCCACCACGGGTTGCGCCAGTCCGGGCTGGACGACCTGGCCGGGCGGGTGCGCGCGGACACGTTGCGCGCGATGGGTGCCGCGGGGCGCTGGGAATACTTTGACCCCCGCCCGGGCACGCCCCCGGCGGCGCTCGGCCTGGGCACGGACGAATTCTCGTGGAGTGCCGCCCTAGCGCTCGACTTCCAGCTGAATCCCGCGCCGCTCTGAGCGCGGAAGCCGGGTTGCTTGCCCCCGGGCGGGGCCGGCCGGGGACTCCGGCGCGCGGCGTGGCCCGTCAGCCCCCCACGGCCTGCGCCTTGGCCGCGCGGGCTAGGTCGGTGATCGCGGCGGCGTAGGCGGACGCCATCTGCGCGCACCACTGGCGCCCCTTTTCCGCCGTGCCGGCCGCGGCATCGCCCATCACGCCGGAGCGGGACAGGTCGGAGGTGATCCACGCCATCGTGGCCGGGGCCCGCTCGGGCCGCAGGTCCCCCGCGGCGTCGGCCTGGCCACAGTACTCGCGGACGGCCAGCGTCATATCGACGTGATCCGCGGCGGTGGCCAGCATCAGTGCCGTCTCCACCGTGTTGGCGTGGTAACCGTAGGTGATTTCCTGGGCGCCCAATCCCAGCTCGACCTTCGGGGCCAGCACGCCGCAGCGGAGCCCGAGGGCGGCGGAGATTTCGCGGAGGGTGTAGGCGAGGACCGCGGAGTTTCCGCCGTGCGTGTTGAGGATCGCGAGCTGGCGGAAGCCCCAGGCGCCCAGTTGCCGCGCCTGCGCCCAGAGGAGCCCGCGCAGGGTGTCCTTGGAGATCGAGAGGGTGCCCGGGAAGCCCGTGTGCTCATTGCTCTTGCCCACCGTGATCGGGGGCGCGACGTAGCAGGACACGTCGCCGGGCAGCAAGGGGAGCGCGCGCTCGAGCCAGACCTGCCCGAGGAAGGAGTCGACCGCGACCGGGAGGTGCGGGCCGTGCTGCTCGATCGCGCCGGTGACAAGGATCACCGGGGCCCAATCCTTGTCGGTGAGGGCGGCGATCCGGCGTGGGGTCATGGCCGTCAGGCAGCGCGCGCGGTAGGAGGGAAAGGGCGGGGCGGGGAGGGCACTCATCAGGGCGGTCCCGTTCAGGGTTGCGCGGGCAGGATTTTCCCCCCTTGGGGCAGGGGATGGCGGACATCGATTTCGTGGAGCAGCTGGAGCAACCGTCCGGCCGCTGTGGAGAGCAGCGTGGCGCCCGCGGCGCGCGCTTCCTCCAGCGAAACCGGGGGCTCCGGCAGAGGATACACCCGTTCGTCCCCCCAGGAACGCGGGGCGGGCGGGGGTAACCCGGCCGGGGGCGCGTCGGGCTCCTGGCCCGTCAGGGCGGTGACGAGGGTCTGAAACTGTCGGCGGGACTGGCTGCGCGTCGGATGGAGGTCGAGGCCCAGGCCGCTGAGGCTGATCCGGAAGAGCTGCAGGCCGAGGGCGATCCGGTTGTCGCGCGCGACCACGGCGATGAATTCCTCGTTCCAAGGGCTGGAGTTGTAGAGGACGACCTTGCGGAAGCCCGCGGCGGCGACCGAGCCGAGCAGCTCCGCGAGAAGACCGTGGGCCAAAGGCGGATCCACCGCGAACGCGCAGCCCGGATCAGGCCCCAGCACGAAACGCACCGGGGGCACGACGAGCAGCCGCAGCCCCGCGGGGCGCCGCAGGGAGGTTTCGCGCAGCACGCCCATCAGCACGGTCTCCTCGGCATCCAGCGGATGGCCGAGGCCCCAATCCGCGCTGCCGGCCAGCGGAACGACCACGAGGGTCCGCTCGCGCTCGGGCCAGCGGTGGAACTCGGGCCAGCGATGCCAGGGCCAGAAGGTCGTGTCGTCGGCGATGCAGAGGGGCGTGGCGGGCATGGTCGGGTTCAGGCGGCGGCGGTGATCTCGATCTCCACGCAGCAGCCGGGGCGGGCGAGGCCCTTGACCTCGAGCAGGGTGCTCGCCGCTAGGGAGCCCCCGAGGTAGCGGTCCCGCACCGCCGAGAACTTGGGGAAGTCCTCGATGTTCGTCAGGTAGGTCTGCGCGCGCACAACGTGCGCGAAGGTCATCCCTGCCGCCTGCAGGATCTCCCCCAGCAGCTGGAAAACGTATTCCGTCTGCGCGGTGGCGTCGCCGGGCGCGATCACGTGGCCGCCGGGATCAACCGCGAGTTGCCCGGTGGCGTAGAGGGTCCTGACGCCCGCGTGTTCCAGCAGAATGCCCGGGCTGTAGGCCCCGCGCGGCGCGGCGAAGCCCGCCGGGTGGATGATGGTTCTCTTGAGCATGGGAAAAGTTTCCGGGCGGCGGCGCCCGTCCGGGACCTAGGTCGCCTCGTCCTCGCGCTGGTTCAGGAACACCAGGATCAGGGCGAACACGGCGAACATCCGGCCGGCCGCGCCCTGGCCGTTCCAGACGCTGGACTGCCACATCAGGAACCACTCGCCGCCGACGATGAGGAAGGCGACGAACCATTGCAGCAGGCTCACGGTGAGGCCCGCCACGGCCAGGGACTTGGCCTGCCGCCAGGCGTCCGCCGAGCCGGCGCGCGCCCGCCACATCCGCCCGGCGGCCACCGCCAGCATGCCCCCGGCCACCAGCTCCCAGAGGATGATCGACGCGTAGAAGGCGTGGTGGATGACCGGGGAGGTGAGCGCCCGCCACATCCCGCGGTTGCCCGGAAAGGTGGTGTCCATCGAGAGCACGTGGCGCACGAACTCGAAGTTCGAGCCGTAGTCCGTGAGGTTGTTGAACACCACCACGAGCAGGAAGAGGGCCGAGGAGGCCACGAGGGAGGCCTTGGAAAGACGGATGAGCATTGGGCGCGGGGTTAACGATCGTTGAGCTGCCCGAAGTCGGGCGGCGGTGCACGGTGAAATTCCTCGGCATCGATGCAGACCCGGGGGGAGCCCGGGCGGCTCAGCAACTCACTGAACCGGTGGGCGGCGAACACCACCAGGTGGGCCGGGGCTCCCGGCGCGATCCGCCCGTGGAGCGGCTCGCCGATCAGGTCCGCCGCCGCGCTCGTCACCACGCGCACCGAGTCCTCCAGGCGCGCGTCGAGATGCGCCAGGCGCACGCTCTGCGCGTAAACCTCGGCGGGGTTGTAGTCGCCGAAGGCGTGGAAGGCGTCGCGGACATTGTCGCTGGCGCAGGCCACGGGGATGCCCGCATCCAGCAGATCGTGCACCAGGGTGATCCCCCGCCAGAACGGGGTCCGGGGAAAAGGCGCGGCAGCCGCCCGGCGGTCCTGCAGGTAAAGGTTGCACTCCGGCAGCGAGATGACGCCGATGCGCGCCTCGCGGACCAGCGCGAGGGTGGCCTGGGCCCGGGCCGGATCCTGGACCGCCAGGCTGCAGCAATGGCCACAGACGACGGGGAGGGTGAAGCGATTCCGCAGGACCGCCTCGGCCACGAGCCGGAGGCATTCCGCCTGGGGGTTGCCGCTTTCGTCCACGTGGAGATCGATCCCGACGCCGCGTTCCTGGGCGAGCGCGAGCAGGCGGTCGAGCTGGGCGGGCAGCGCGGCGGACATCTGGAGAAAGCCGCCCAGCGCGCTGGCGCCGTGGCGGAGGGCCAGGTCGGCCAGCTTCTCCCCCTCCGGGCCCAGGTAGTCGCCGCCGCCGCAGAGCGGGACGGTCTGCAGCTTGATCCGCCCCGCCCACTCCCGGCGGAGCTCCGCCATCACGGCGTGGCTGCGCTCCCCCCCTTGGGGGCTGGTGTCGACGTGCGTCCGGATCACGCGCGTGCCGTGCGCCCAGGCGCAGCGCAGCGCGAAGCCGGCCCGGCGATGCAGGTCGGCCTCGGTCCATTGCACCTTGTCGTCCGCCAGCGCCTGCAACGCGCCCGCGAAGGTGCCGGACCGGTTGGGCGCCCGGTGCCAGGTGTGGGTCTTGTCGAGGTGCACGTGGGCGTCCACGAAGCCGGGAAACACGAGGGCTCCACCCGCGTCGAACTCGCGGGCCAAGGGAGCGGGGCCGAGGTCCCCTGGGGCGGCGACGGCCGCGATGGTGGTGCCCTCGATGGCCACATCGCGGAGCACGGCGGGCTCGAGGGGGTCGACCGGCGCGCCGGGGAGGGGAGCGGGGAGCAGGGCGGCAGGAACGCGGGCGCGGCGGACGATGAGCATCGGGAGGCGAGCAGCAGCGCGAACCCCACGCCGCAGGGGAAGCCAAAAACGGGCTGGCGGGAGGCTGCTTGACAAAAACGTTTTTGTACAGTCTTCAAATCCGCGTCCCACCGCCGCTTGTGCGGCAAGCACCCCCCTCGAATGCGCCGTCGTGCCGTGCCCTCCCCGCTTTTTTCCCGGAATCGGAAACGTTTTTGGGATCATCAGACGTGCAGTGGACCGGTTCCAGCGGAGCGCGCCCCGCGCCCGAGAAAAACCTTCCCCATGACCGCCCGCCCTGAGTCCCCGCGTGTTGCCGCGCCTGCCCTGCCCGGGGCCGGACCGCGGATCGACCGGGGGCCCGCGCGGGCCGCGCCTGCGGCCGGACTTGCTCCGGCGCGCCCTCCCTCCCACCGGCACGCCAAGTGCCGCCCGCAGATCCTAGTTAACCCGTCAACCGACACCCAATGACCACGAAAACCACCCGCGCCGGCATCCTGCTGGCGCTCGCCAGCATGCTTCCGGCCGTGCTGTTGGCCCAGACCGCCCCGAAACCGTCCGACCCCTCCGGCGGCGTCACCGAGCTGGAGAAGTTCATCGTCACCGAGTCCGCCGCGGCGGTCGCGGGTGGCCTGCTCCCGACCTCGCGCAGCAGCGACTCGGTCTTCGGCTCCGCCAAGTCCGTGCTCGATATCCCCCGCTCGGTCACCGTGCTCACCCCCGAGCTGATGCAGAAGCTCGGCGTCCGCAGTTTCGATGACATCGCCCGGGTGATTCCCGGTGGCGAGCGCCCCAACTTCTACGGCGTGCCCGGCACCCCGTTCATCCGCGGCGACTTCGCCGGCACCTTCTTCAACGGGATGCAGCGTGCCTTCCAGCGCAATGAGATGCCCACGTCGTTCGGCTCGCTCGAGGGCATGGACGTCGTGCGCGGTCCCGCCCCCGGCACCTTCGGCCCGACCCAGGGCGGCGGTTACATCAACTTCCTGCCGAAGTCGCCCTACTACGACAAGTTTCGCGGCTCGCTCCGCACGACGATCGGCACCTACGACTATTACAACACGCAGCTCGACGTCGGCGGCCCGTTGCTCGCCTTCGGCCGGCCGATGGCTTACCGCATTTCCCTGACCAACCAGAACGCCGATTCCTACTACAACAACGTCCAGAACAATTACATCTCGATCTACGGCGCCCTCAAGGCCCGGCTCACCCGGGACGTCTCCCTCTACACGGGCGCGGAGTTCTACAGCTACCGCTCCAACGAGAACGGCGGCTGGAACCGGGTCACGCAGGACCTGATCAGCAACGGCAACTACCTCGTGGGCGAGGTGGCCGACCGCACGAGCGCCGCCGCCGGCGGCTACGTCCTCCCCTCGGGGGTCCCGTTCATCGGCTTCGGCGCCAGTTCCGCGACCATCGGGGGCGCCCAGTTCGACAACAGCGGCGGCGCGATCATCCCGCCGGCCAGCTACGTCGCGACGCTCTCCCCCCAGCTGCGGGCGCTGCTCCACCCGACGACCGGGGCTTACACGTCCGCCTTCTTCAACGCCGGCGGCAAGGCCCTCACGACGAAGATCAGCGGGAACCAGGTGAACTCCGACCCGGGTGACTTCGCCAACGCGCAGAACTTCCTCTACTTCGCCGACCTCGTGAACACCCGCTCGGCCTCGAGCACGCTCAAGAACCAGCTCCTCATCGATTACATCAAGACCGACAAGATCTCCTCCTACGGCTACGCGTTCGCGATGGAGCAGTTCATCATCGAGGACAAGGTCACCCTAGAGCAGCGGTTCAAGGGCCTGCTCACCAGCCTCTCCTCCGGCGGTTCGGTCCGCTACAGCTGGGCCAAGCAGCTGCAGGACTTCAGCTCCGAGCCCTTCTCCCGCCGCGACATCAGCAACCCCCGGATCACCGCCAATTCCATCATCCTAACCGGCCCGCAGCGGCCGGCCTTCGGCGACACCCGCAACTTCTGGGCGCAGAGCTCCGCCACCGAACTCTACCAGCTCGCCCTGTTCAGCGTCGGCGAGCTCAAGTTCTCCGAGTCGCTCACCACCTACTTCTCGGCCCGCGTCGAGGGGGCCAGCTTCACCAATGCCGTCCCGATGGAGCACGAGCGCAACGCCCGCCGCGGCCAGCGCGTCGGCAAGGGCGGCAAGAATTACTACATGTTCAGCCTGAACCCGGTCTACAAGCTCTCGCCCAACGTCTCGGCCTACGTCTCCGCCCTCCACGGCACGGCCCTCACGCCCTCGCAGGGCGGCAACGTCGGCTCCGAGGCCAACTTCGGCGAGACCGGCCTGATCGAGGGCGGCCTGAAGGTGTCGCTGCTCGACAACTCGCTGTTCGCCGCGCTCGCCGTCTACGAGGGCCGCCGGCAGCGCTTCAACAACTTCACCAACGCGCAGGACGGGGTGCGCTCCAAGGGCGTGGAATTCGAGGCCACCTGGCTGGCCTCCAAGCAGCTCTCGTTCCTCGCCAACTTCGGCGTGAAGGAGTCCCACCTCGTCCGGATGCCCGGCTTCCGCTTCGGCGCGACCCAGGAGTACTATATGCCGCTGGTCGCGGGCGCCCTCTTCACGGACGGGGGTGACGCCACCGGCCTGATCCGGAAAAACAACCCGGAGGGCCGCTTCGAGGGCGCGCCCCAGGGCTCCGCCAACCTCATCGCCAGCTACAATCTCGGCAACGGGTTCGAGATCAGCGGCGGTCCCCGCATCCGCGGCAGCTATTACCTCAACCACGAGCGCACGCTCAGCCTTCCCTCGACGGTCATCTGGGGCGGCAGCGTCACCTATCGTCGCGGCCCCGTCCAAGTGATGCTCGAAGCCACGAACATCTCCAGCGAGGACTACTTCATCGGGTCGGACCCGATCTTCGCCGCGAACACGGTCATCACCAAGGCGCCGCCGATCGAGGCCAAGCTGAACGTCGTCTACAAGTTCTAGGCGGTGCGCCGGCGGATCCGCGACCCGGGACGGCGGGGCTTTCCCCGCCGTCCGCCCTGTGCTAGCCTCATCCCGAGAAGATTTTCCGATGACCGAACCCCTTGCTTCCCTGCGTGCCGAATTGCGTGCCCTCCTCGGGGCCGAGCAGGTGATCGACGGCGGGGACGCGCTGGCCGGGCTGTCGAAGGACTTCTTCTGGTACTCGCCGGTGCTGCGGCGCCAGTTGGACGGCAAGCTGGCCGACCTCGCGGTGCGTCCGGGCTCCGTCGCTGAGTTGCGCGCCGTGGTGCGGGCCTGCTTCCGCGCCGGGGTGCCGATCATTCCCCGGGGGGCCGGCACCGGCAACTACGGGCAATGCGTCCCGCTGTACGGTGGCGTGGTGATCGACCTGGCGCGGCTCGACCGCATCCACTCGGTGGACGGCGGCGTGGTGCGGGCCGAGGCCGGGGCGCGGCTGGGCACCATTGAGGGTGTGGCGCGGGCGGCGGGCTGGGAGCTGCGGTGCATCCCGTCGACGTGGGTCAAGAGCACGATCGGCGGGTTCTACTGCGGCGGGTCCGGCGGGATCGGCTCGGTCACGTGGGGCGGCATCAACGCCGGGGACAACGTCAAGTCCGTGACCGTGATGACCTGCGAGGAGGAGCCGCGGTTGCTGCGGCTGGAGGAGCGCGACTCGCTGCGGGCGCTGCACACCTACGGTACCACGGGTTTCCTGGTCGAGGTCGAGATGCGGCTCGCGCCGAAGGTCGACTACGAGCAGCTGATCCTCAGTTCGCCGGACTGGGACCGGCTGCTGGATTGGACCGACGGGTTCGCGCGGGACGACGCGTGGCAGAAGCGGCTGGTCACCCAGTTCGAGTGGCCCATTCCCTCCTATTTCAAGCCGCTGGCGAAGCGTCTGCGGCCGAACGAGCACGCGACGTTCCTGCTCGTGGCCCGTGCGCAGGCGGAGGCGGTGATCGCCGCGGCGGCGGCCGCGGGCGTGGCGTGCGTCTACCGCCAACCGCTCCCGGATCCGCCGCGGCCGCCCTTCATCACGGATTACACCTGGAACCACACCACGCTCTGGGCCTTGAAGGTTGATCCCACGATCACCTACCTCCAATCGGGGTTCGGGCCCAATTTCCGCGAGCAGTTCGCCGAGCTGCACCGCCGGTTTCCGGGCGAGATCCTGTTCCATCTGGAGTGGATGGCCGGAGGCATCAAGTTCCTGCCGGGCGGCGCCGCGAACAGCGCGGGCGGTCATATGGTGGTCGGCGGGATCCCGTTGGTTTTCTTCAAGACCGAGGAGCGCCTGGCGGAGATCATCCGGGTGTGCGGGGAAATCGGCGTGGGCATCGCCAACCCCCACACCTACCGCCTCGAGGAGGGCGGCCGGCATCCCAACATCGCCGACAAGCGCGCGCTCAAGGCGGAGGTGGATCCGTCCGGCCTGCTGAATCCGGGCAAGATGAAGTCGTACCCGCACAACCCGTTCGAGCCCGTCCCCCCGACTGCCGGCGCCCGGTGATGGATCGAGCGATGAGTGAGGCTCCCGTAGTCAAGGTCAGCGGGTTGAGGAAGCGGTTCGGCGCGGGCCCGCTCGTGCTGGATGGCATCGACCTGGAGGTGGCCCGGGGCGAGTTCGTCAGTTTCATCGGGCCCAGCGGCTGCGGGAAGTCGACCCTCCTGCGCCTGATCGCCGGGCTCACCCCGGCGAGCGAGGGCTCGATCACGGTGGAGGGGCTGGCGCCGGAGCAGGCGCGGAAGCGGATGTTCTTCGTCTTCCAGGACGCCAACCTGATGCCGTGGCGGCGCGTGGCGGAAAACGTGGAGCTGCCCCTGCTGCTGCGCGGGGATGCCCCGGCGCCCCGCCGGGAGCGCGTCGCGCGGATGCTGGAGATTGTCGGCCTCGCCGGGGCGGAGGCGAAATTTCCGTGGCAGCTCTCCGGCGGGATGAAAATGCGGGTATCGATCGCGCGCGCGCTCAGCGTGGCGCCGGAGATCCTGCTGCTCGACGAGCCCATCGGGGCGCTGGACGAGATGACCCGCGACCGGCTCAACGAGGACCTGCTCGCGATCCGCAGCCGCGACCCCTTCACGGGCTTCTTCGTGACGCATGCGGTCGCGGAGGCCGTGTTCCTTTCCTCCCGCATTGTGGTGCTCGGCGCGAACCCCGGCCGTGTCACCGCTGTGATCGAGGTCCCGTTCGCCTACCCGCGGCAGCCCGAATTACGGGAGACGCCGCCGTTCCTGCGCCTGCTGGCGACGACCGCCCAGGCGCTGCGTGCCGTGCGCGTCGCGTAGCATGAGCGCCTCCTCCCCATCCCGCCTGGCGGCCTTCCTGCTGCCCGCCCTCACCGCGGTGGCCCTGATCCTGCTTTGGTACGCGTTCAAGGCGGTCCTGCAGGTTCCGAGTTTCGTCCTCCCGGCCCCCCACGAGATCGTGGCGGCCGCCTGGGAGGAACGGACGGTCCTCTGGTCCGCCGCGCTGGTGACGGTCCGCGGCGCGCTCCTCGGGTTCACGGCCGCGGTGACCGTCGGGTTCCTGCTGGCGATGGCGCTCGGTTTCTCGCCGCGCATTAAGACGTCCTTCTACCCGCTGATTCTGGTCCTCCAGATGATGCCGGTCACGATCCTCGCGCCCATCTTCGTGCTCTGGCTCGGGCAGGGGCTGCCGAGCATCGTCGCCATCACCTTCGTGATCGGCTTTTTCCCCGTTGTGGCGAACACGACGATGGGCTTCATCTCGGTCGACCGTCACCTCCGGGAACTCTTCGTGATGTGCAACGCGACGCGGGCGCAGGAGGCGCGCTACCTGAGGATCCCGGGGGCGATGCCCTATTTCCTCACGGGGATGAAAATCGCCGGCACGCTCGCGCCCATCGGCGCGATCGTCGGCGATTTTCTCGCCGGCAGCGCGCAGGGCGGGGTGGGGGGCATCGGCTACATGACGATCTCGTATTTCTCGCAGCTCAAGACGCCCGCCCTGTTCGCGACCGGGCTGGTCGCCTGCGTGATGGGCTTCCTGTTCGTCGGCGGGGTCAACTGGCTCCACTGGCGGCTCTTGCACTCGTGGCACGATTCGATGGTCAAGAAGGAATGAAAACCCCGCGTCCCCGACTCCACCCCCCCGCCCTTCTCGCCGTCCTTGCCGCGTTCGCCGTCGCCGGCTGCGGTGAACGGCCCGCCGATGCCCCCGCGCCCCGGCCGGCGGCGTTGGCGAAGGTCATCCTGCAGACGGACTGGTACGCGCAGCCGGAGCACGGCGGATTTTACCAGGCCCAGGCCAAGGGATACTACCGCGAGGTCGGGCTCGACGTGGAGATCGTCCAGGGCGGGCCCAACGCGATCCCCGTCCAGAAGGTGGCGCTCGGGTCGGCGCAGTTCGCCGTGGGGCGGACCGACGAGCTGGTCATCGCAGCGGGCCGGGGGATCCCGGTGCTGGCCCTGGCGGCGCTGATGCAAAGGGATCCCCAGGCGGTGATGTTCCACCGGGAGTCGGGGATCCGCGACTTCAAGGACCTGGACGGCCGCAGCGTGATGGCGGTGCCGGGGGCCGCGTGGCTGACGCTGGTGCAGCGGAAGTACGGCATCAGCATGTCCGTCACGCCGCTGGATTTCGGGCTCAGCCGGTTCCTCGCCGACAAGCGGCTCGTGCAGCAGTGCTTCATCACCAGCGAGCCGTATTATGTCGCCCAGCAGGGCGTCGAGATCGGCACGCTCCTGCTCGCCGACGCCGGCATCGATCCCTACCGCATCTGGTACACGAGCCGGGACTTCGCGGCGCGGCGGCCGGAGGCCGTGCGGGCCTTCACCGCGGCCTCGATCCGCGGTTGGCGCGATTACCTGGAGGGGGACCGGACGGAGGCCGACCGGCGCATCGGCGAGCTGAACCGGAAAATGACCCCCGAGTTCATCGCCTTCGGCGTCGAGGCGATGCGCAAGCACCGGCTCGTGCACGGGGACCCCGCCAAGGGGGAGCTCCTCGGCCGCATCGACCCGGCGCGGATGGGGGCGGAGATCGAGCGGCTCGCCGCCATCGGCGTGCTGGGCCGGCCCGTCCAGCTGGCCGAAGTCTTCGACGAGAAATTCCTCCCGGAGGAGGTCCGGGCCGCGGCCACCCGGAAGTGATCGCGTCGCCCCGGTCCGCCCGCCCCGTTTCCGGCTCCTGTCTTCCCATGCATCCCCACGAACGTCTCCTGCTCGGACCCGGCCCGAGTCCCGTCTCCCAGCGTGTCCTGCGCGCCCTCGGGGCGCCCACGCTCGGGCATCTGGACCCCCAGTACCTCCAGATCATGGACCAGGTCTGCGCCCAGCTGCGTCAGGTTTTCCGGACCGCGAATCCGCTGACTTTCCCCGTGAGCGGGACCGGGATGGCCGGCATGGAGTGCGTGGCGGTGAATCTGGTCGAGCCCGGCGACGAGGTGATCGTGTGCGTCAACGGCGTCTTCGGGCTGCGGATGAAGGACGTGATGGAGCGCTGCGGCGCGGTCGTGCACGCCCTGGAGTGCCCTTGGGGGGAGACGTTCCCCCGCGAGCAGATCGCCGCCGCGCTCGCCGCGCACCCGCGGGCGAAGGTGCTGGGCATCGTGCAGGCCGAGACCAGCACGGGCGCCCACCAGCCCATCGAGGACCTCTCGGCGCTCACCCGGGCGCACGGGGCTCTGCTGGTGGTGGACGCCGTGACCAGCCTCGGCGGGCACGAGCTGCGGGTCGACGACTGGGGCATTGATGCGATCTACAGCGGAACGCAGAAATGCCTCAGCTGCCCGCCCGGCCTTTCCCCGGTCAGCTTTGGTCCCCGGTCGATCGCGCGGATGGACGCCCGGAAAACCAAGGTGCAGTCCTGGTACCTGGACGTGTCGATGTTGCGGAAGTACTACACGGGCGGGGGCGGCGGGCGTGTCTACCACCACACGGCGCCCATCAACATGACCTATGCGCTGCACGAGGCCCTGGCCATCGTGCTCGAGGAGGGGCTGGACGCCCGCGTGGCGCGGCACGCGGCGATGCACCAGCGGCTCCGGTCCGGCCTCGAGACCCTGGGCTTGAAATACATCCCGAGCCGGTCGCTGCACACGCTCAACTGCATCCGCGTCCCCGACGGGGCCGACGACGCCGGCGTGCGGCTCCGGCTCCTCGAGGAATACGGCATCGAGATCGGCGCCGGGCTGGGGCCGATGGCCGGCAAGGCCTGGCGCATCGGGCTAATGGGCCACGGCGCGACCGTGCGGAACGTCGATCTCGTCCTCGCCGCGCTCGGGACGATCCTGCGCCGCTGACCCGCGGCCCGACCGGAGCCGCCTTCCCTCCCCGCATGCCGCGCCATCCCGTATTGAAGGAAAGCGAGCTCCCTCCCGGCGCGCGCAAGCTCGTCAAGGTGGCGGGCATCGAGATCGGCCTCTTCAACGTATCCGGTCAGGTCCACGCCTACCGCAACGTCTGCCCGCACGGCGGCGCGCCCGTCTGCCTGGGCAAGGTCACCGGCACGACCCTGCCCTCGCGGGTGTACGAGTACGAGTACGGCCTCGAGGGCTGCATCTTGCGCTGCCCCTGGCACGGCTGGGAATTTGATCTGCGGACGGGAGAACACCTGGTGGACCCCGCCACGAGACTGAAGAAGATCACGGTCGAGCCGGAGTCCGCCCAGGACCCCAGCCTGGAAAACCTGGAGCGTTTCCCGGTCGAGTCGGAGGACGGCCTGCTCTGCGTCGTGCTGCCCGGCGGCAAGGCCGGCGGACCACCCTGATGCCTGTCCCCATGACGGAAAACACCCCTGCGGCCGCGTCCCGGCCGCGCCTCATCGACACCGACGTGCACAACGCCTTCGCGGACGTGCGCCAGGAACTCAAACCCTACCTGTCGCGGGCGTGGCAGTCCTACGCGGATCACCACGGCATCCAAATGCCCGGGACCGGCTACAACTCCTCGGTCGGGGTGCAGCGGGAGGACGCCCGCACGCCGTCGGGCGGAATGGCCGGCAGCGATCCCGACTTCCTGATCAAGGATCACCTCGACCGCTTCGGGATCGATTTCGCGATCCTGACGGGGTCCCACGTGCTGGGGATCTCCGTGCACACGGATCCCGACTGGGGGAACGCGCTCGCCACGGCCTACAACCGGAATCTGGCCGACCGCTGGCTCGGGCGTTCGGCCCGCTTCCGCGGCTCCATCGTGGTGAACCACTCGGATCCCGAGGCCGCCGCGCGCGAGATCCGCCGCTGCGCGCCGGACAAGCGGTTCGTCCAGGTGCTGATGGCGAGCGGCTCGTCCCGCCTGTTCGGGCAGCGCTTCTTCCATCCCCTCTTCGAGGCCGCCGCCGAGTGCAACCTGCCGGTGGCCGTGCATCCCGGGACCGAGGGCGCCGGCACCGCCGGGGCACCCACGCCCGCGGGCCGGCCCACCCGGTACTTCGAGTGGCACAACATCGTGCCCCTGAATTTCATGGGGCACATCAACTCCCTCGTGTGCGAGGGGACCTTCGAGAAGTTCCCCCGCCTCCGGTTCGTCGCCATCGAGGGCGGCCTGGCCTGGCTGCCCCAGCTGATGTGGCGGATGGACAAGAACTACAAGGCGCTGCGCTCGGAGACGCCGTGGTTGCGCAAGCTGCCGAGCGAATACCTGCGCGAGCACGTGTTCGTGACGACCCAACCCGTCGAGGAGCCCGAGCGGCCGGAGCACTTCACCCAGATCCTCGAGATGATTAACGCCCCGGGCAACGTGATGTACTCGAGCGATTACCCGCACTGGGATTTCGACAACCCGCGGATGACGCTGCAGTTCCTCCCGCCGGAATGGAAACGACGCATCTTCCACGACAACGCCGCCGCGCTCTACGGGCTGAAGGCCCCCGCGGCTTGAGCGCTCGCTCCCTGCCCATCCCCACCAACGAGGAATCACCTATGAAGACCGTGTCCCTGCTCCCCCTGGCCCCGCTGCGGGCCGGACTTGTCGCCCTGCTCCTCTCTCTGGCCCCCTCGCTCCCCGTTTCCCCTGGCGTCGCGCGCGCCGCGGCCCCCGCCCCGGGCGCCGCGGCAAGCACGATCCGCGTCATCGCCGGCCTGATGGTGCCGCTCACGGACGAGACGGGGGCAAGATGGCTGCCCTCCGGCGACTTCCCCGACGGGGAAGCCGTGGACCGCCCCGAGCTCCGGATCGCCAACACCGACATCCCGTCCGTGTACCGCTCCGAGCGGTATGGCATGACGCGTTTCGTGCGGAAGATCCCGAACGGGAACTACGTGGTGAAGCTGCACTTCGCGGTGACCTACGAGGCGATCGTCGGGCCCGGCCAATGCGTGTTCACTTTCGACGTCGAGGGCAACGTCACCAGGGACTTCGATCTTTTCGTGAAGGCCGGCGGCGCCCTGAAGGCCCACGTCGAGTCCATCCCGGTGACGGTCAGCGACGGCGCGCTCGATATCCGGTTCACGGGACAGGTCGGTAACCCCACCATCAGCGCCGTCGAGATCGTGCCCCAACCTTGAAGCCATGATCGCCTGGTTCCGGCAGGCGGGGGCCGTGATTCCCGCCGGGCCACCCTGCCGCGGGGCCCGTCCGCCGGCCACCCCCGCCGGCCGCGCCGCGAAACCGGGGGTGCTGTTCCTGGCGCTGGTCCTGGGGCTGCCGTCCGTCCTTCCCGGGGCCCAGCCCCCGGCGCTGCCCCTGCACGCCGCGCGCGCCTCGGCGCTGGATCTCGCCCTCTCGGGCCTGCTCGCGGGCGCCGAGCCGGGGACCACGCGCTATGTCCGGTGGGCGGACCTCGCGCGGCTGCCGCGGACGACGCTCCGGCTGACGGCGGAATTCGCCCCCGGCGAGCAGGAGGTCACCGCCGTCTTCCTGGCCGATCTCTGGGCGGCGCTGCCCGTGCGGGAGGGGGCCGACTCGCTGCTGGCCTCGTGCGCCGATGGCTACGCCGCGGTCTACGATGCCGCGTTCATCCGCGACTACCGGCCGTTCCTGATCCTCGCCATCAACGGGCAGGGCCCGGAAAAGTGGCCTCCGGCCGGCCTGCGCTTCAATCCTGGTCCCTACGTGATCAGCGTGGCGGCCGGGTTGGTCCCCGCGGTGGCGCAACTGATGGATGCGGGGCACAAGCGACCGTGGGGCGTCACGACCCTCGAGTTCGCCCGCCTCGAGGACCGTTTCAGCGCCTTCTTCGGCGGCCCCTGGGCCGGGGCGGGCGCGGTGGCGCGTCAGGGCCGCGAGCTCTGGATCCACTCCTGCTCGAGCTGCCATCGCGGCCCGGGGGACACGTTCGGCGGCACCAAAGGGGAGCGCCCCTTCGAGTTGCTGGCCGCGCAGGCCCGTCACGCGCCGGACTACTTCCGGCGGTACATCACGGCGCCGAAGGGACTCGTGCCGGCCGCGAAGATGGAGGCGCACCCGCATTACACGGGGGCGCAGCTGGCGGCCTTGACGGCGTTCGTTGCGCTGGGGGCGGTGCCGTCCCCGTGAGGGCCGGGCCGCGCCGCCGCGGCGGCCGACGGCCGGTTCAGAGTTTGCGCAGGTCCAGGCCCAGCCGCGGCAGCCGGCGGGCCAGCAGCGCGCGTGCGGCGTGGAGCCCGGCGCGGAGGCGCACCGCGTCACGGGCGACGCATTTCACACTCCACCCGTGCCGGTGCAGCGGGCTGCAGCCGATCAGGAAACCTTCCGCCCGCAGGCCGTGCAGCGCGGCGATCAGCCCTTCGTCGGGCGCCGCCTCCGCCGGAGCCACCAGGACGACCTGGGCGAAGCAGGCCGCGGGTCCGGAGCCCCCTGCCTCCGCGAGCCGCTGCAGGCTTTTCCCCGTCTGATCGAGGCGTTCCCGCAGGACGAGTTCGCCGTCGACGCGCAGGCTTGTCTCCAGCTCCAGCGCGCTCCACGCCCACGCCTCGCCGTGCCCGACCCGGCCTGGCACCAGCGGTTCGACGTGGAGGAGCCCGGCGCCCGGCGCCGCCACGAGGGTGGTCAGCTGGCGGAAGCGCGAGCCACGATGCGGGACCAGCGGCTCGGGCATCACCTCCAACCAGCCGCCGGCCTCGACGGTGAAGCGCTGCCGGCTCACGGCCTCGCCGGCGTTCATCCGGAAGACGCGGGTCGCGGCCGGGGTGGTGACCGCTAGGGCGGCGGACGGGCCCACGTTGACCTCGAGGGCAAGCTCGTCGCGCGCGAGGATGCCCGCGGTGGGGTTGACCACCTGCACCAGCAGGGTGCGCGCGACGGGATCCCAGTAGGGTTTCCCGACGTGGAAAGGCGCGCGGAACGCCTGCTCCCGCAGCACGGTGCGCCCGTCGGCGCGGGTTGCCGCCCCGAGGTGGAGATGGCCCGTGAAGCCAGCCATCACCCGCCCCGGCCCGGGCCGAAGAGCACGTGGCGCTCGATCCACGCGACCACGGCATCGAGGTTGTGCTCGCGCTTGAGATCGCAGAACAGGAACGGCCGGTCGCCCCGCTGGGCGCGGGCGTCGCGGTCCATGACCTCGAGATCGGCGCCCACGTGCGGCGCGAGATCGATCTTGTTGATGAGGAGCAGGTCGCTGTGGCGGATCGCGGGGCCGCCCTTGCGCGGGATCTTGTCCCCCTCCGCCACATCGATGACGTAGATGAAGGCGTCGACGAGTTCCGGCGAAAAGGTGGCCGTGAGGTTGTCGCCCCCGCTTTCGACCAGCAGCAGGCGGAGATCGGGAAAACGGGACTCGAGCGCCTGGGCGGCCTGCTCGTTCATCGGGCCATGTTGTGAAATGTTGTGTAGGCAATATATTTGTCACGTTTACTCTGCTCTAAACTGACAACCTCGAGGACATTCTCGGTCTTTTGCAGCAAGATCAAAGCCTTCTCATAGCTCTCACGCTGGATG
>SXGQ01700553.1_pt1 | contig 19770 bp, 23 predicted proteins | sample 3178371 | NCBI WGS metagenome assembly SXGQ01 (sample SAMN11356859, study PRJNA531348) | freshwater metagenome | isolation source: freshwater sample F1-20 | place: China: Fuxian Lake, Yuxi | collected 2017-12-25 | reverse complement strand
TGCGGATTATTGGTGTTATTTTTAATTTCTAAAATACGATTTTTGGCACTTTCGGTGAGTTCAATATTATACATAATTAGCGATTATTTCTTTTGTTAAATTCTTCAAAAATTTCGGATAAATTGATGTTATTTTTGGCGATCAAAACCAAACTGTGATGATATAAATCGCAAACTTCATTGATTAAATTTTGACGCGATTTTTCAGAATTATTTTTATCATGCAAAAGCCCGGCAATCGTGACCTCAACGCCCTCTTCGCCAATTTTTTGAACTAAACGAGAAATATCACCCTTGACCAATTTATTAGTGTAAGATTTTTCATCTTGCGAGGCAATTTTTGTCGAAATTATCGAATATAATTCTTCAAAATTAATTTGTGAATTTTTCATGAGAAATTGATCAATTTTGTAAATAAATTTTTACAAATTTTACAAGATTAAATTCTCAAAGTAAATTTTAATTTTAAAAGCCAACTGATTTCTTGACTTAGTCTTAAAAATTTTTTAATTTATGAGTATAAAAATGTTTTTTTATTATTTAATTCTTAAAAACATTGGAAAACTTTATTAATTCTTTTTACACTCAAACATGGCTATCGAACATACTCTATCAATCTTAAAACCCGATGCAACCCAAAGAAACTTAACTGGCAAAATCAACGCTAAATTTGAAGAAGCTGGCCTAAAAATTGTCGCTCAAAAAATGCTTTTTTTATCTGAAAAAACTGCTGGCGAATTTTACGCTGTTCATCGCGAACGCCCTTTTTTCAAAGATTTAGTTAAATTTATGACTTCTGGCGCCGTTGTCGTTCAAGTTTTAAAAGGCGAAAATGCTGTCGCTAAAAACCGCGAAATCATGGGAGCTACTAACCCTGCTAACGCAGATGCTGGAACGATTCGCAAAGAATTTGCTTTATCGATCGAAGCCAATTCAGTTCACGGTTCCGATTCTCTTGAAAATGCTAAAAATGAAATTGCTTTTTTCTTCGCAACCAATGAAATTGTAGGATAATTGAATGGTTAAATCATTCCAACAAATTATTTTTGATTTACAAAATTTCTGGGCAACTCAAGGATGCACAGTGCTTCAGCCGATTGATACTGAAGTCGGTGCCGGCACTTTGCATCCCGCCACAGTTTTACGTGCTTTAGGAAAAAAACCGTGGAAAGTTGCTTATGTTCAACCTTGTCGTCGCCCTACTGACGCGAGGTTTGCCAACAATCCCAATCGCTTGAGTCATTATTATCAATTTCAAGTATTACTTAAACCCGCACCACAAAATATTAAAGAACTTTATCTACAAAGCCTTGATTTAATTGGGCTCAATACCAAAGAAAACGATATTCGCTTTGTTGAAGATGATTGGGAAAACCCTTCAGTCGGTGCTTCGGGCTTGGGCTGGGAAGTTTGGTTTAACGGTATGGAAATCTCTCAATTTACTTACATGCAACAAATTGGCGGAATCGAATGCAGTTTAATTCCCGGAGAAATCACTTACGGCTTGGAACGAATAGCCATGCATATTCAGGGCGTGGATTCAATTTTCAATATTAATTGGAATGGCAAAGAAAATGCCGATAAAATTACTTATAAAGATATTTTTTTTCAAAGCGAAGTTGAAAATTCGCACTTCATTTTAAATCATAGCAATATCGATATTTTATTTAAAAATTTTGAAGAAGCTAAAACGCAATCGCAAATTTTAGTTGAAAATAATTTGCCGATTCCAGCTTTTGAACAAGCCTTAAAGGCAAGCCATTTGCTAAATTTGCTCGATGCACGCCAAGCCATTTCAGTCAATGAAAGAGCTTCATTTATTGGTCAAATTCGTCAATTAGTTAAATCATCTTGCGAAAAGATGATTGAAAATTAAAATATAAATTTATGAATGAAAATAATTTAGGTTTTTTTAACTTTATCGGTAACATGATTCTTGGAATCCCTTATTTGTGGCTGTTTTCAATAATTATTTTTTTATTTTTTTCCTATAAAAAATTAAATTATTTATCATATTTTATTTTCTTTTCAGTAATTCTATTGCCTCTTAATTTAAGTTTACTTTTTTGGTTGCCTTTTTGGGGACTTTCAATCTTATTAGTTTTCCCAAGCCTTCGTCAAAAAATTTTAACACCAATCATAATTTCTTTAATTAAAAATTTAGGATTATTACCAAAGATTTCGCAAACTGAAAAAATCGCCCTCACCTCAGGAACAACATGGGTTGATGGCGAATTATTTTCTGGCAATCCTGACTTCAAAAAAATCATGGTAATGAATTATCCAAAACTCACTGAAGAAGAACAAAATTATATCGATAATGAAGTTGAAGAACTTTGCAAAATTTGCGTTGATTATCAAGTACAAATTATGCGCGACTTACCTCCCGAAGTTTGGCAATTTTTACGCGACAAAAAGTTTTTTGGCATGATTATCCCCAAAGCTTATGGCGGACTTGGCTTCTCAGCTTTCGCTCATAGTTGCATAATTGAAAAATTGGCATCACGCTCGGTGCCTCTCGCTATCACCGCCATGGTCCCAAACTCACTCGGACCTGCGGAATTACTTTTGCATTACGGCACAAAATCACAACAAGATCACTACTTACCGCGTCTCGCCGATGGGCGTGAATTGCCTTGCTTCGCTTTAACCGAGCCTACAGCAGGAAGCGACGCCACCTCAATTCAATCAAATGGAATTATTTTTAAAGATGAAAATGGTGAAATTAAAATTCGCTTAAATTGGAATAAACGTTATATTACGCTCGGAGCTTATGCCACAGTTATCGGCGTCGCTTTTCAACTTCGTGATCCCGATAAAATTTTATCAGAAAATTCAGAAATTGGTATCACTTGCGCACTTATTCCAAACACAACAGCCGGAGTTGTTCAAGGGCGTCGCCACGATCCATTAGCCACACCTTTTGTTAATTCGCCACTCAATGGTAATGACGTAATTATCGGTTTAGATTCAATCATCGGCGAGAAAGACGGACTCGGCAAAGGCTGGAAAATGTTGATGGAATGTTTGTCGGCGGGTCGCGGAATTTCTTTGCCATCAACCAGCTCAGGCGGATCCAAACTCGCAATTCGAGTAACGACAGCCTACTCAATGGTGCGCGAACAATTTGGCACTTCAATTGCCAAATTTGAAGGTATCGAAGAAGTTTTGGCTCGCATCGCTTCACGCACTTATGCCCTAGATGCCATGCGCGCCTTCACCGCTGGCTCAGTTGATTCGGGCGCCAAACCCGCAGTTATAAGCGCCATTGCCAAATATCATTCCACCGAAATTTTCCGTCAAAATATTAATGACGCCATGGATATTTGTGCTGGAGGTGCCATAATCAGGGGTCCGCGCAATATTTTAGCCAACGCCTATTTCTCAACGCCAATTTCAATTACGGTCGAGGGTTCAAATATCATGACGCGAAGTTTAATTCATTTTGGACAAGGTGCCATCATGTCTCACCCTTACGCTTACAAAGAAATTATCGCTCTTGAAAATGGCGATAAAGTCGCTTTTGACGAAGCTTTTTTTAGCCATATTAAACATTTATTTAATAATTTATCGCGCTCAATCTTACTCTCGCTTACTCGTGGTTATTTAATTAATCCAACTAAACATGATTTAATTTCAAAATATCAACGCAAAATTTCATGGTGTAGTGCAACATTTGCCTTACTCGCTGACATCGCCATGGCGCGCTTTGGTGGCAATTTAAAACGTAAGGAAAAAATTAATGGACGCTTTGGCGACGCCCTTTCGGCAATGTATTTCGCCACTTGTATTTTACGTAAATTTAAAGAAAATGGCTCGCCAAAATCTGAAGAAGCTATTATTGAACATGCTTTAAAAGAGCAATTCTGTAAGGCACAATCAGCTATCGAAGGTTTATATCAAAATTTATTTACTGGATTTTTTGGAATATTTTTCAAGCCTTTCGCTTTATTCGCCAGATTTAACGCTTTTGTATGTCCAGCCAATGATGCCCTAGGTCATAAAGTCGTTAAATCTATCACCAAAAATGGCGAAGAAAGGGATAATTTAACTCGCGGAATTTTTGTGAGTAAAGATAAAAATGATAACCTCGGACGCCTAGAAAATGCTATGTTTTTACAAGAAAATTGTGCAGAAATTATTCATAAAATCAAAAACGCTGTTAAAGAAAATAAATTGCCAAGAAAATCTTTGCGTGAAAATATCGAAGAAGCTTTGGCAAAATATATAATCTCAAATGAAGAGAATAAACAATTAACCGAAATGTTTGAAGCTTGTTATGACGCTATTTTGGTTGATGAATACACTCTTGAAGAATATAAAAATTTGTAATCAACTTGCTTAAAAAAATAATTTTACCACAATTATTAAAAAATTTTATTTATGATTCTATTAATCGACAATTATGACAGCTTCACCTACAACCTCTTCCACTACCTGATTTCCGCTGGTGCCAAAGAAGTTTTAGTCAAACGCAATGACAAAATTTCTCTCGAAGAAATTAAGGCTTTAAATCCCGAAGCGATTGTTTTATCACCCGGCCCGTGCTCACCAAATGAAGCGGGGATTTGTCTCGAAATTATCAAAAATTTCAAAGGAAAATTCCCAATTTTTGGAGTTTGTTTAGGTCACCAAGCCATTGGTCAAGCCTTTGGTGGCAATATCGTGCGCACTTATCCAATGCATGGCAAAATTAGTGAAATTTTTCACCATCAACAAAATTTATTTCAAGGTTTGCCATCGCCTTTCAAGGCAACTCGCTATCATTCGCTAATTATTGAACGCGAAACTTGTCCGCAAAATTTAACCATCACCGCCGAAACTCAAGATGGAATTATTATGGGAATTGCCGATGAAAAATTAAAAATTTACGCCGTACAATTTCATCCCGAATCAATCGCCACAGAGTTTGGTCATGAAATTTTTAAAAATTTTATAAATTTAATTTAAATAAAATTGAGTCTAGAAAAATATTCTGCCCAACAATTTGAAATTTTTTTTGATCAAATTTTTGATAATAAAATTGAAAATGATTCCATCAAAGATTTTTTACTCGAAATTAATTCGCATAATTTACCGATTAATTCGCTTTTTGGTGCCGTAAATTCTTTAAAAAAAAGAATGATAAAAATCCACCATCACCAAGATGCTCTTGATGTTTGCGGAACTGGTGGCGATAAATTAAAAACGCTCAATATCTCAACCGCGGTGGCGATTATTTTAGCTTGTGCTGGTATAAAAATCGCCAAACATGGCAATCGCGCAGTCTCTTCAGCCTCGGGCTCGGCCGATATTTTTACTCATCTTGGAATTGCTTTCGATGACAACATTAAAAATATCGACAATAATTTACGTAAGCATAATTTAAGTTTTTTGTTTGCACCTTTTTTTCATCCTGCTTTAAAAAATGTCGCCGAGATTAGAAAATCAATCAACGAGCCGACTATTTTTAATTATATCGGACCACTTTTAAACCCCACTAATCCACAAAAACAAATCATTGGAACTTCACGTAAGGATGTTATGCATAAAATCGCTGAAGTGCTTTTGAAAAATAATCCCGCGGGCTCATTTTATATAGTTCACGGCTTTGATGGCATGGATGAAATTACTCTTAGCGATAATTCTTATTTGCTAAAAATTTCGCACCAAAAAATTAATGAAATGGAAATTATTAATCCTGAAAATTATGGAATTAATAAATGTAAAATTGATGAAATTATTGGCGGAAATCCCGAATATAATTCGCAAAAAATGCTTGAATTATTTGCTGGCAAAACTTCTAAATACCTCGATATTGTTGTTTTAAATTGTGCTTTTGCTTTGCAATTAATCAACAAATTTCAAAATATTAATGATGGAATTATTTTTTCACGGAACTTAATAAAAAGTGGTAAGGTTGCAAAATTCCTAATCGAAATTAAAAATAATTTTATTTCATAATTTTAAGAAAAATTAGGATAAACTTTTACTATTATAATCAGTTAATCTCATTTTTTTAACAGGAGAAGGTTCACAACTAGGAATTGATTGCCCTAATTCCCCCGAAGAATCAGAGGAGCTAACGCCTTGAAAACCACCTTCAGATTTAAAATTTTTTTCAAAAATAGAAATTAAATAACTATTCATATCTGAATAACCATTTTTTATGGAAGTTGCTATGAAATTTAGCATAGCGTCTTTAGAAATTTCAACTCCAAAATTGATTAACTCTTTAACGATTTCAGGATTATTGGCGCGAACTGCATTTGAAAAAAACTTCAACAAATTCTGATTGGGAATTTCGACTCCACAATTCATTAACTCTTTGATTCTTCCGGGATTATTTTGTTGAATGGCAGTTATTATAAAATTCGACATATCATCATTAGAATTTTTTGCTCCACATTTCATTAACTCCTTAATCATTTCAAGATTATTTCGTTCAAAGGCAATTGCAAAAGGAGTTAAGCCATCTGTATTTTTAATATTAATTTCTGCTTCATCTAAATCAAAATATTTATTGCGAATTATTTCTACATCGCCATTTTTAGCAATTATATGCCAAGTACTTTCCCAAGATTCTTCATCAACTTCTTGAAATTGTTTTTCACTAAAACTAAGCATAGATTTATTAAATGGCTCTAATAATTTTATAAAATTTTTGTTTCATTTAAATAAAAAATATTTAGCAAACTATATATAAATAAATATTATTTGATTGTGACTTGATTTGTTTTTTTTTGATTCATTTTTTGTTAACTAACCTTCGATTTTTTCTTAAATTCTTGAGTGTTATTTGCGTAAAAAAATAAAATTTTTTTGGGATACGACGAAGCTCTATAAAAAATAAAAAACCAAAATTTTATCGCGTATGTCGCGATTCATTCGCTTTGATGCGATTCAACTTTTCCCTAAATTTGCGTAAGGCTATTTGCGTTAAAAAAATAGCCTAAACGGCTATTTTTAGCAAATAACGGGACAAGGAGCGAATGCGACGTGGTCCCAGTCGCGAATCTTTTTCGAAGAAAAAGATGAAGCGTTTATCAACAAGGGAAATCTAAAGAACAAATATTCATCGCGTATGTCGCGATTCATTCGCTTTGATGCGATTCAACTTTTCCCTAAATTTGCGTTAGCAAATTTAAGTAAGCGATAAATTCATTCGCATCATTTAAGAGTGGGCGTGTTATTGCACCAAGTTTTTTTCTTTTCTCCATGATAAACTCTCGCCAGTCCTTTTCTTACAAGCTCTTGACCCAAATCACTGTTATCAATCATAACTTTAGCAACAATTCTTCCGCCATATTTATCCCATTTAATTTCTGAGAAAGTAATTTTTTGATGATTTTTTTGAGCTTTTTCAATGGAATTTTTAGTATAATTTGAAGCTTTTTGTGCTAAAATATTTTCCTTTTCACATTTGGAGCGCGGGGCTTTTTCTGGAGTATCTATTCCTTTTATTCTAACAAAAAGTTTTAATTCTTGCGGTAAAAATTCATTGGCAATTTCTAAGCTGTCGCCGTCAACTACTCTAAGGACTTTCCAATTGTAAACACGGTTGTCATTAGCTATTTCTAGAGCTAAGGCCTTACTTGAAATTATTAAAAATAAAATAATGGAGGCAATTAATTTCATGAAATTAATTCAGCAAAATTATTGAATGAGGGCATAAAAATGCAATAAAATAAGAATATCGATAGCGATTAAAATATTTCTACCATTCGTTTTTGTGATTGATTCTTGTAAAAATAATTTTCTTAAAAAAGCTCTTGACGCACCGCCATTTTGTATTTTTAATTTTTCTTTTTCTTCTTTGCTTAATTTTGGAGTTTTTGGAAAGCATTTAATGGCAACATACATGTGCCAAACAAGATAAATTGTCAACAAAATTAACAATGAATAATCAAAAAATTTTGAATTAATTGCGATAACTAATTTATTAAAAATAAAATATGAAACCAAATAAAATAAACCACCCCAACCCCAAGAGACAATTGAAAACTTTTCCAAACCTTTGCTTGAATTTACGAATGATATTTTTATTTTATTTAAAAAATTTTTCATAGAATTTCTGTAATAAGTAAGTTTTTTTATAATAATAATTTTTTAAATTTTTAATTAAAATCATAATTATCATTATTTAACTTTTCTGATTAATTATTATTTTTTTGAACCGCCTTTTTAACTCCTTCCCAGGGCATTTCAAAGTCAAAATTTCTAAATTCTTGGGTCAATTTTACGTCCTCATAAACAACTTTTTTATGATTTTCATCATAACGAACTTCTTTATATCCCGTTAATGGAAAATCTTTACGCAAAGGATGTCCTTCGAAATCGTAATCGGTAAGAATTCTACGCAAATCTGGATGATTTTTAAAAATAATTCCATACATATCGAAGGCTTCGCGCTCAAACCATCCAGCCGAACTAAAAATTTTTGATACCGTTGGCACTTCAACTGAATCATCGATCGCCACTTTAACCGTAATGCGATTATTAAGTTTATAACTCAATAAATTGTAAATCACTTCAAACCTTGGAGACCTTATTCCAAGCATGTCGGCACCAAAAACATCAATTAAAGTTTTAAACGAAAGTTGCTCATCATCCCTTAAAAAAGTTAAAAGATTTTCTAAATAATTTTTATCGACATAAATAATTAAATTATCATTGGCGATAGGCTCAATAACATGAACATTTTCAAAATTTGATTTTATATATTGTGCTTGAGTGGGAAGATCTTGAAACATAAATTATCGTTTAAAATTTTTAGTTCTTTTAATTTTTCTTTGTAAAACCATAAGACCGTAAAGCAACGCCTCGGCGGTCGGCGGGCACCCTGGAATATAAACGTCAACGGGCACGATGCGATCGCAACCGCGAACCACCGAATAAGAATAATGATAATAACCACCGCCATTGGCACAACTTCCCATCGAAACGACGTAACGCGGTTCTGCCATTTGATCGTAAACTTTTCTAAGTGCTGGCGCCATTTTGTTGGTTAAAGTTCCCGCAACAATCATAACATCAGATTGCCTTGGCGACGGGCGAAATATCATGCCATAACGATCGAGATCATAGCGACTCGCCGCCGTTTGCATCATTTCAACCGCACAACAGGCTAAACCAAACGTCATTGGCCACAATGAACCCGTTCTCGCCCAGTTAATGAGATCATCGAGTTTTGCTGTCACGAAACCTTGATTTTTTATTTCGTCGGTAAGATTATTTATAAGTAAATCTTGATTTAACGGACTTAAATTATTCATATTTTTCATTCAAAAATTTATGATTTTTAAAAAAATTATTTAACTAAAAATTTTATTTCCATTCAAGAGCACCACGTTTCCACTCATAAATGAAGCCAATGGTAAGAATCACTAAAAAGGCAATCATTGACCAAAAACCGACGACGCCAATTTCACGCAAAGCCACCGCCCACGGAAATAAAAATGCCACTTCCAAATCGAAAATAATAAACAAAATTGCTACTAAATAAAATTGCACTTTAAACTCGCCACGAATAGGCCCTTGACCTTCAAAACCGCATTCATATTGCGAATTTTTGGCATCGTCGGGACGCATTTTATTAATAATAAATGGGATTAAAATAATTACGCAAGACAAGCCAATGGCAATAATTAGAAATACCAAAACCGGCAAATATTGATTCGCCACGAAATTTGCATCAGCAAAATTAATCAATGAATTATTCATGAATTACTAAATTTTTTATGATTGATAAAAATTTAACTAGAAATATTGATTTATTAAAGATAGAAATTTATGATTTCAAAATCAATTCAAATTTTTATTTTTTATTTCATGAACACAAACACATACACGGCATTGGTTACGCCTTTCAAAAATAATCAAATTGATGAAAAAGCTTTCAGTAATTTAATTGAATTTCAAATTAAAAATGATGTTGATGGCGTCGTACCTTGTGGCACAACTGGCGAATCTCCAACACTTTCTCATGAAGAACATAATCGCTTAGTTGAAATTGCTGTAAAAGTTGCCAATGGAAAAATCAAAGTAATGGCAGGAACTGGCTCTAACTCTACTTCGGAAGCCGTCGCCATGACAAATCATGCCAAAAAAATTGGAGCCAATTCATGTTTAATTGTCGCTCCATATTACAACAAACCAACTCAAGAAGGAATTTATCAACATTTTAAAGAGCTCAATAAATGCGGTATTCAATTAATTATTTATAACATCCCGGGGCGTTCTGTAATTAACATCAGCGACCAAACTTTAGCGAGGATTTCTGAACTTGAAAATGTAATTGGCATCAAAGACGCGACGGGAGACTTAGCTCGCGTCGCCACTTTAAGACTTTTAATTAAAAAAGATTTTCTATTTTTATCAGGAGAAGATGCTACAGCGGTAGGTTTTAATGCCATGGGAGGCAATGGCATAATTTCGGTTTCTTCAAATATTTTGCCACAAATGGTAAGCGATTTACAAAAAGCCATGGCAATTGGCGAATATAAAACCGCTTTAAAAATTCAAGATCAATTAACCAATTTTCATTCAGCAATGTTTTGTGAAACCAATCCAATTCCGGTGAAATACGCCTTGAGTTTAATGGGATTTTGTGAAAATGAAATTAGGCTTCCGCTGGTTGCCCCCTCTTTAGAATCGCAAAGTAGAATCAAGGCAGAGATGAAAAATTTTAATTTAATTTAAAGCAAAAAAACAAACAATTATTTGAATAAATTAATATCTACTTAATAACTCTCTATAAACAACCGCATCTTGGAGTTTCTTAAGATTTTCTGATAAAATACTTAGCCCACATTCTTCTGAAAATTTTTGTAAATTTAATGTGCGTTTTTTAAAAAATCCAAACTCTTTTCTAATTGAACATAAAAAATAACCACTAACCTTTACCGATCCAAATAATTCAAAGTAAGAGTAATCGAGGATTTGTGGCTTTATTTTTGAAATAAAATCAACCAATTCGCGTGAAATTCGCGTTAATTCAAATTCATTAAATAATTTATCTTTGGCAACGATATAATCTTTGAAAACAATCACAAGCTCCCTAAAATCTTTTTTGTTAGCGATTTCAAATGCCAAATCAAGATCTTCTAAACCACAAATCGTAAGATATTCACAGATTTTAATATGATTTCTTTTGGTGGCCATAATTAAGGAATTATCACCCGCTCCATTTCTTTTGCTTCTATCCGCTCCTGAAGTTATGAGAAGAGTAACCAAATCATAAAAATTTCCAATTGTAGCAAAATGCAAAGGTGTTAATCTATGATTTTCAGGGATAGTTTCGGCATTTAAGTTGCATTTGATTGAAGTCAAATATTGAGCAACTCCAAAAGATCCAAATTCAGCTGAAACATGCAAAGGAGTAAGTCCAAACGAAGTTGTTACCTCCCTATCAATTCCAGCTTCAATAAACTCTTCAACAATTTCTTTGTAACCAAATTTTGATGCATAATGAATTGGCAACCAATTTCTAGTTTCGTCGGAAGATTTGACGTTAATATCAGCTCCATATCCAATTAAAATTTTAACATTCTCAATTCTTCCGCTAATTGAGCTGTGATGCAAAGCGGTGTATTTATTAACATCACTAAAATTAAGATTTTTAATTCCGATTACGTTAATAATTTTTTTTAATTCTTCGGCCTTGCCAAATTTTGCCACCACGTGAAAAAAAGAAAATTTATAATCACTAAATTCTTTTAAAAAAAGCTCTTTGGCATCAGATAAATCAATGATCTTCTGTAAGTTTTGAGAGATTTTTTCTTTTAAAATTTCAAACTCATTTTGTTCAATAGTTTTAACGTCTCTTTTATAATATTTAAAAAAACTATCGATTATTTGTTGATCAATTAAATTAATATCCATAAATTAAATAATTATTTTCGTTGATATTGAGCGCTTCTGGACCTTTCTTGAGCCCTACTCGCTTTAATAAAATTTTGCCAAAATTTGGTTGATTCACCCTTTTTCATCGAATCAGCTTGAGCAATAATTGTCGCGATTCTTTCACCGAATAATTTTCGAGTCCAAAAACCAACCGCCGGAGCAACGCCAACAATAACTTCTTCTTCTAAATTTACATTATTTTCTTCTAAAATTTCATATTTTTGCTGTTTTTTAGCATTTAAATTTTCAGCTTTAACAGCGGAATGAGCCCTTGGTATCTCTTGCTTCTTGCGACTAAGCTCCTCATCTTCTTTAATAAAATTTTTTTTCTTTTGTGGTAAAATTTTTTGAGCAGTTTCTTTTAATTTAAGATATTTTTGATAAGAAACATAAATTATCAGAGATAATATAGATCTAATAATCAGCACTAAAATCACGCAACATAACGCAAAAGCTAAAAGAACTATTACAAAATTTATTAATGTATATTCTGACATATTTCTTTAAGTTTTTTATAACTATTAACAAATCCAATCAAGGAATATGTATCTACGGCAATTTTACCATCGCGTGCCACGCCATTTACAATCATTTCAGCGTTGTTTTGCATTTCTTTAATAATATCGGCATCATCATTTTTATCATTGGCCCAAGATACGGTTTTGTAAGGAAATAAGTAATATTTTTTAATTCCAAATGTAAGCTCAACATTTGAATTTTTATTATAAATAAACCCCGACGAAGCACTAATTTCATCGGCATCATTTTCTATATTCGTCACTAAAAAAAACGGTTCACCTCTTTTATCAAAATTGCCCTCGCTTTTTATCGGCGTTGAGGCAATATAACAAACAACTTTATCACCTCTTTCAGTTTTAAAAACGCTCCAATCTTGAAAACGGGCTTGCAATTCTTGCGAATAAGCCTTAGAAAAAGTTAATAAAGTGCAGTTTATAAAAATTAATGCGAGTTTTAAAAATTTCATAACTTGACTTTATGTTAAGCAAAAAATATTTTGTTATACTTGAAAAATGTTATTTCTTTTTTTGATATTGATAGAGCTAATTAAATAAATCTAGTTTTTTTTCAATTTTAGTTAAATTAAAAATTTAAAAATTTCCATGGAACGCAAAACTAAAAACAAAATTAATCAACCTAGTGCAAATTCTCAAGAACTTGATAAATCAATTGAAAAAACTAATCAAGAAGAAATTGCTAATCATCAAGAAAATCATTCAGAATCGCACGAAAAACATAGTCCGCTTGATCAATTTAAAATCATCGAAATCGTGCCACTTAATGTTGGAAACGTTAATTTAAGTTTCACCAATTCCGCTCTTTATATGGTAATTGCCACCGCTTTAATAATCATTTTCATGCTCAGAGCAACAAGCCGTAAACTCTTAATTCCATCAAGAACTCAAGTTATCGCCGAATCGATTTATAATTTTATCAACAATTTAATTGAAGGAAGCATTGGTCATGAAGGAAAAAAATTCTTCCCATTAATCTTTAGTCTTTTCACTTTCATTTTATTGTGTAATTGCCTCGGCATGACGCCCTACAGCTTCACCTCGACAAGTCAAATCGCCGTTACTTTATCATTGGCACTTATTTGTTTTTTCACAATCACTTTTTATGCCATAATCCGCAACGGCATCGGCGGTTTTATTCACATGTTTTTACCTAGCGGAGTCCCCCTATGGATGGCCCCGCTAATTTTCGTAATTGAATTTTTTTCATTTTTAATCCGTCCCGTCACTTTGTCAGTGCGACTTTTCGCCAATATGGTCGCGGGCCACGTTTTGTTAAAAGTGATCGCCGGTTTCATTATTTCACTCGGACTTTTCGGAATATTTCCATTGGCATTTAGCATTATTATGACAGGCTTCGAACTCTTTGTTGCAGTTCTTCAGGCCTATATTTTTGCAATCTTAGTTTGTGCTTATTTGGGTGAAACTATGAAATCACACTAAGATTATTTCGGAATTTGACGTTCGCTCATTTGTCAAATAATTTTCCCTTATCTATGGGGTTAATGAGTAAATTTTATTAACTTTAAACTACTTTAATTATGGAAATGCTTGCATTAAAATTTATCGGTATCGGCTTATTATCAATCGCCATGGCGGGTTCTGCCATCGCTATCGGAAACATCTTCGGATCTTTTTTCAATAGCATTGCGCGCAATCCTTCAGCCGCTCCAAAAATCGAAAAATATATTTACATTGCGGTTGGTTTAGCCGAAGCAATCGGAATTTTTGCCGTTCTTTTGGCTTTCTTGGTTTTGTTTACAAACTAAAATTTATAACACCACAAAGCCCAAACTTTAAATTATTTTAAAATAGATTATGCCTCAACTTGATTTTATACATTATCCATCACAAATATTTTGGTTTGTATTATGTTTTATAGTGCTTTATTTGTCAGCACATTTTGTAATTATTCCACGAATTCGTGCAATAATTTCTAGACGTAATGACTTAATCGAAAATGATAAAAGTCTCGCCGAAGAACTTGAAAAGCAAATCGAATTCATCAATAATCAAGCTCAAGAAAATTTGCAAAAAGCCAATCGCGAATATTCGCAAAAAATTGAAGAAATCACCAAAGAATCGCATCTTCAACGCGACAAATCAATGGTCGAATTAAAAAATAAAATTGAAGTTAAAGTTAAAGAAACTCGAGGTGAAATTAAAAAATTTATCGATGATTCCAAGGCTTCAAACTCTAAGGTTATTCAAGATTTAACACAAATTATTAAAAACAAAATTACAAATTAAAATGTTTAACGAAAAATTCTGGTTAGCAATTGCCTTTTTCTCATTTCTTGGTTTATTAATTAAGTTTGTTTTTCCAAAAATTGCCAAAAATTTAGATTCTCAATCAAAAAAAATTGCCGAAGATATTTTGGAAGCAAAAAAATTACGCGAAGGAGCTCAAAAACTACTTGAAGATGCACAAGCCTTTCATAAACATTCAATTGAACATTCGCAAAAAATCATCACCGATGCCATTGAAGAAGCCAAAAAAATTGAGATTAATTCTAAAAAATCTTTAGAAGCTCAAATTAAGAAAATTAGCGACATCGCCTTGGAACGCTTGAAATCAGAGGAAGAATCGGCAATTCGCCAAGTTAAAGTCAATATTTTAAATGAAGCGATTGAACAATTTTCAGCAATTAATTTTAATGATAATGAGCATAATAAAATTATTGAAAAAGCCCTCGAAAAAATTTCTAAAATTCAATAATTTTAATCATTTTGCACTATGAAATTTGCCCTTTCAACCCTTAAAGAATTCCTAGAGACTAAAGCTTCGCTTGCCGAAATTTGCCAAACACTTACCAAAATTGGTTTGGAAGTTGAAAATTGCGAAGATAAAGCCAAAAATTTGGAGGAATTTTCAGTCGCCAAAATCATCGAAGCCAAGCCTCACGAAAATTCCACCAAACTCAAAATTTGTTTAGTCGAAACCATCGATAGCAAAGTTCCATTGCAAATAATTTGCGGAGCTTCCAACGCTCGCGCAGGAATCAAAGTAGCTTACGCGCCAATCAATTCAACAATTCCGAGCAATGGCATGATTATCAAAAAAGCCAAAATCGCTGGCGTCGAAAGCAACGGCATGTTGTGCTCAGCTCGCGAATTATCTTTGGGCAATGAAGATGCGGGGATTGTCGAGATCGACGATAAATTTGCCATTGGCACCAAAATTTCCGAAGTTTTCGGCATTAATGACGCCATTATCGAAATTAATATAACGCCGAATCGTGGCGACTGCCTAGGCGTCTTCGGCATTGCTTGTGATTTATCGGCCACTAAAATTGGCACTTTAAAAACTCCAAAAATTTTAAAAATTCCGAGTAATTTTAAATTTGATTTAGCGGTTTCGAATCATAATCCGCAAGCCTGCCCATTAATTTCATTTCGTGTTTTAAAAAATTTAAAAAATTGTCAATCACCCGAATGGCTGGTTAAAAAAATTGAAAGTGCGGGCATGAATTCAATCTCGGCGATTGTTGACGTAACGAACTATGTTATGCATATTTTAAATCGCCCAATGCATGCTTATGATTTAAATGAAATTGGCAAAAAAATTTCGATTGGCTTTGCTTCACAAAATCAAAAATTTCTGTCTTTAAAAAATTCTGAACATCAACTTGCTGAAAAAATTCTTACAATTTCTGATGAAAATAATGTGCTTAGCGTCGCCGGTGTCATGGGTTCAAAACATTCTTCATGCGAAATCGAAACTTCGGCAATTTTGCTCGAATCGGCATTTTTTAGCAAAGAAATTGTTGCCAATAATGGTCGATCTTTAAATATTTTATCCGATTCTCGTCATCGTTTTGAACGCGGAGTCGATCATCAAACTTGCATTGATGGCATTGAGCTCGCAACAAATTTAATTCTTGAAATTTGTGGTGGCGAAGCCAGTGAAATTTTTGTCGAAAATCATAATTTACCACAACAATTTATCGATTTTGATTTTAATAAATTTGAAAAATTAATTGGCATCAAAATCGCCGAAGATAAAGCCATTGAAATCCTTAACGCTCTAGGTTTCAAAACTGATAAAAATTTTCGTGTTGCAGTGCCAAGCAAACGTCATGATATTTTTTCAAGCGAAGATTTAGTTGAAGAAATTTTACGAATTTACGGCTATGAAAATATTCAAAAAAATATTTTAGAAAATTCACAAAATGTTTTTCAAAATTTTGTTAATCCTTTGCACAAAGCCCGAATTTTATTGGCTTCAAAAGGCTTGATTGAAACTATAAGTTGGTCGTTCGTTGATGAAAAAATTGTTGAATTTTTTGGTGAAAAAAATCCAAATTTAATTTTACAAAATCCAATTTCACTCGAACTCAACCACATGCGCCCTACTCTGGCGATTGGCTTAATCACTTCTTATCAAAAAAATTATTTACGCAATTTTCAAGATTTAGCTCTGTTTGAAATTGGCAATATTTTTGAAAGCCCAACTTCGCAAAAATCAATGATTTCTGGGCTTCGAGCTGGCAAAAATAAAGAACAAAATCATTATCATGATGAGCGTGATGTCGATTTTTTTGATGTCAAAAAAGATTTTTTTGATGTGGTCGAGCATTTTGGCATTAAGCCCGAAAGCCTTCAAATTACTGGCGACTCGCCTTTTAAATATTATCATCCGCATCGCTTTGCTTGTGCAAAACTTGGCAAAAATATAGTCGGCTATTTTGGCGAAATTCATCCCGCCATTTCAAAATTTTTCGATGTAAAAACTCGTCTTTATTTTTTTGAAATTTTTGTCGAATCCTTGCCAGCTCCTACAAAATCAACCTCGCGCAAGGCTTATCAAAGCAATGATTTTCCAATCGTTGAACGTGATTTTGCTTTTGTTGTTGATAAAAATTTGATGGTCGGCGAGTTTACAAAATCAATTCAAGCTATTGATAAAAATTTAGTCAAAGAAGTTAATATTTTTGATATTTTCAGTGGCAATAACATTGAAGAAGGTAAGAAATCTGTGGCTTTACGCGTTAAAATTCAATCGAGCGAAAAAACTCTTACCTCCGAAGAAATCGAAAATTTTAGTGCCAAAATAATTGAAACTTTAGCGAGTAAATTTCAAGCGAAATTACGATAAGGATGAAAGACAAAAAAACTTTGTATAGATTTGAAGGATTACTTTGGGATACCAGTGAAAATAAAGCATTGTGTCCAGCACCAAATTGTTTTTGCGAGTTAGATTTACAGGAAAACAGTTATAACGAGTATATTTATAAATGCATAAAATGTGAATTCAAAATTACCTTGAATAGGTCCATTTTCGAAAAAGCTTATGATGTAAGAAAGATACTTGAATCTGATCAATATAAAAATTCTGAAATAATTAACCTTGATGGCGATTCCATAAGAGTTTCGCGACAACAAATAGATGATTTTGATTATTGGGCTGATGTTAAAATTTCAAAAAATAAAAAAGGTCAAATTCAATTAATGGTTTTAGCTGGAAGCAAAAAAGAAAATGACAAAGCTCAATTGTTCATCGAACCAAAAAATGAGAAATTATCTTTTGATCAAAATAATCTCCATCCAAAAGAAGTTTTTGTTCGAGTTGATGCAATATTTAGAGATTCCAATCACTCAATTAAATCAAATAAGCAAGATGATTTTTAATTTAAAGAAAAAGGTACCAGGTTACTTTTAATTTTGAGTCCCAGTCGCGAATTTTTTTTCAAAAAAGATGAAGCGTTTATCCAAAAAAACAAAATTCAAAAAAACTTAAAAACTCATCGCGAATACGGCGATTTACTCGCCGTGAAGCGATTCAAATTCTCCCTAAATTTGCTTTAGCAAATTTAATGCGTAGCAGAAGCGATTCGATATTTTACTAAATTTGCGTAAGCAAATTTAATGCGTAGCAGAAGCGATTCAACTGAAAGCTAAATTTGCGTAAGCAAATTTAATGCGTAGCAGAAGCGATTCAACTGAAAGCTAAATTTGCGTAAGCAAATTTAATATAAGATTTGCCAAAAATAAATTCGGTTATAAAATAGCGAAAATAAATTCTTTTTTACCAAAAATTTTTTTAACTTTTTGTCAATTTCCATGTTAGCTAAACTCACGATTTTCCTGCCTCTAATCGGCTTTTTATTTTCAGGAATTTTATCACGAATTGTTCCAAGTAAAAATAGCCATAGCTTCTCCGATAAATTCGCTCAATATTTTACCACCGCCTTAATGTTCGGCTCCGCCCTTTGCGCCACAATGGTTTTTGTCGAATTTTATAAAACTAAAGAAATCCAAAGTGATATTTTATTTAGCTTTATAAAGTCGGGAAGTTTTATCGCTAATTGGTCGATTCATGTTGATGCTCTAAGTGCAGTAATGTTCATCGTCGTCACTTACATATCATTTTTAGTCCATCTTTATTCCATCGGTTATATGCATGACGACCGCTCCATTGCTCGCTTCATGTCCTATTTATCACTTTTTACTTTTTTCATGCTCGCTTTGATTTCGGCTGATAATTTTGTGCAATTATTTTTCGGCTGGGAAGGTGTTGGCGTCGCCTCATATTTGCTCATCGGTTTTTGGTTCAAAAAAAATTCCGCTAATCGCGCTTCGATGAAAGCTTTTATCGCCAATCGCGTCGGCGATTTAGGCCTGATTCTCGCCATCGCTTTAATTTATTTAACTTTCGATTCGGTCGAATATTCCAAAGTTTTTTATCAACTTTGCAATCACGCCTCTGACCGCTTTATGCTTTTTGGAACGCAATTTTTAACCATTGAAACTATATGTATTTTGCTCTTCATCGGTGCCATGGGTAAATCGGCGCAAATCGGCTTGCATGTCTGGTTGGCTGATGCGATGGAAGGTCCAACGCCAGTTTCTGCTTTAATTCACGCCGCTACCATGGTTACGGCGGGAGTGTTTTTGGTCGCTCGTTGTTCGCCACTTTTTGAATTATCGCCTGTTGCTCTTGATTTAGTCGCCATCGTCGGCGCCACGACAGCGTTGTTCGCAGCCACCATCGCCTTAACGCAAAATGACATTAAAAAAATCATCGCCTACTCAACTTGTTCACAACTTGGCTATATGTTTTTTGCCTGTGGAATGTCGGCTTATTCGGGTGCGATTTTTCATTTGGCAACCCATGCATTTTTCAAAGCCCTACTCTTTCTTGGTGCGGGAAGCGTTATTCACGCCATGCATCACGAACAAAATATTCAAAAAATGGGCGGTTTATGGAAAAAAATTCCAATTACTTACGCCTCAATGTGGATTGGCTCCCTTGCTCTCGCCGGCTTTCCGCCTTTCGCCGGATTTTATTCCAAAGATGTAATTTTGGAATCAGCTTTCATGGCACATACTGGGGTCGGTAAATTCGCCTTTAT
>SXGQ01316432.1_pt1 | contig 19773 bp, 18 predicted proteins | sample 3178371 | NCBI WGS metagenome assembly SXGQ01 (sample SAMN11356859, study PRJNA531348) | freshwater metagenome | isolation source: freshwater sample F1-20 | place: China: Fuxian Lake, Yuxi | collected 2017-12-25 | reverse complement strand
TTAAAATATTTATGTCATGTGTAATATTTAAGTTAGTATATATTTTAGATTTTACTTTATTAAAGTCAATTTTTTGTAGCGGATCGATATCATATAATTTTCTGATTGACCCAGATCCGACGACATTGTTGGTAACTGTCAGCTGAGTATCTTGAAATTTCAAGTAGTATGATGCAAATATACTTAATTTTGGTTGAATATCTGCAATGCTACCAGCCTGCTCAATTGTCGTTCTGCCATCAGATGTTTTAAAGCTTTCAACATAGTTAGCCAAGAAACGGGCGCCTATGCTCGCCTCCCGTCCATTAAACCAATTTGAAACGTCGCGCTGGTAGCTCAATTCGAAATCGTAACCTTGCGTCGACAAAAGTGCCAAATTTTGGAACTGCGTGGCGATTGTTGTTATCGTTCCGCCCTGACGGGTGATCAAGCCGCAAATGACTGTGTTTCCTCCAGCACAACGATTTAGAGTTTCCTGTGCACTAATTGTTGAGATTACATCGCTAATTTTTATGTCATATCGATCAGCACTGAAAGAAAATCCTGGTAAAAAATCAGGTTGTATGACTAAGCCATAAGAAAAGGTGTCTGCCGTTTCAGGTTTCAGGTTCGAATTTCCTCCGGTGATCTGTAGAATATTGATTTGGCTCGCAGAACCCATAGGCGTATCGGTGACTGCAACACGAGATTGCGAACCTCCGCGATATAATTCATCAAGGCTAGGTGCTCGAATATCTAAGGAACGCGTTGCTCTCAGACGCAAACCATTGAATGGCGTATAAGTGGCGCCAACCTTCCACGTCTTAACCGTACCACTCCCACTATAATCGGTTATGCGCGCGGCGGCGTCCACGTCGAGCGCACTAGCAAACCACAAGTCTCTTGCCAGCGGCACAGACAGTTCAGCGAAGGCTTCTTTTACGTTGTAGCTGCCTGCCGAAGGCAAGGGGTTCACAACGCCAAAGGCGAGCTCCCGCGAAAGAGCATCTGTCTGCACATTGATTGACTCAAATCTATACGATCCACCAAACGCAGTTTTTATAGGTCCGGCCCACAGATCAATCAATTCGCCTTGCACCGAACCTTCCACTACGTGCTGCCTGTAGAGTGAGTTCAGGTGAGCTGTCCCCGTTGAATAATCTATCGCCGCCTGCGAAGCCTTTCCGAGACCAAATAAGTTGAGAGGTTGGCAGCCATTATTTGGATTGGTTAATGTCGATCGGCAAACGATCGTACCTGCAGCAATTCCTGCCGAATTTCCGGCAGGAGCAATCACAGCATCCACTGCTAGGTTTACATTTCCTGCCGAAGTCACACCTGCGCGGGAGGTGATGAACTGCTTACCGTAATTCGTATCGTATGTGTTCTGACCATATTGATAATAAGCGTTCCAACTCCAACCCTTACCGATATCTCCCTCGAAGCCAGCGACTAATCTACCAAACGTGTTGGTGTTTTCGACATTTGCATAACCAGCCAAGTCATCATTCATCCGACCCACATTCAAATAATATGGGCCAGCCGGATTGCCGCCGCCAGGGCCCGACATATTAGCCCTAACTGCGGGCGAAAGATAAGGATTGTCAGCTGTGATTGAGAGCCAAGTCGTGGCGCTTGTTCCAAACCGATACGGTGCTACGCCAACATAATTTGTGTTATTTTTAGCTAACGATCCTTCAACAAAAGCTTTGACGTTATCGGTCAAATCATACTCGAAGTGGGCAAAGCCGCTAATTCGTCGAGACGGCGATGTCGGAAGTACGCCATCGTAAATTGAGGTATATTCCGTGTTAATTATATCTGCGCCTTGAGGCGCGATCATGTTGCCGGTTGGGCTTACATAGGTTCCATACTGAAATGGGTAGGGGTTGCCGTTCGCATCAAACGCAGTCCCCCTAAGGCTATTATTGGCAGTACCATTTTGATTTCGACCGCCATTGATAATCCCACTTCGGGTCATATAAGATGTAACGATGCCTTGTGGTGCAAGTATAAAACGAGGTTGCCCGTTCGTTGCGGTCCAAGTGGGATTGTTTACAATACCTGGCTTGTCTCTGAGAAAATCCCGCGACAGTGCTGGTTGACCTGAGCCATGGAAATATTCAATTGAACCAATCAGCCGACCACGGTCACCAATTTTCATTCCTCCAGCTATCGATACAGATTGCTCGTCATTGTCGCCGTGGGATGAAATGCCTCCCGACAAATCAAGCTTCAGACCCTGGAAATTAGTATCCAGAACGAAGTTTACAACACCAGAAATGGCATCCGAGCCCCAGGCTGCCGAAGCACCTCCAGTTACAACGTCAACGCGTTTTACAAGCGCACTCGGCAAAGTGTTAACGTCGACAACGCCTGTGGCCGTAGACGGAGACACGCGGCGGCGATCCAGCAGAATAAGGTTTCTGTTGGCGCCAAGACTCCTCATATTCAGCGAGCCCTGTCCACCATAGAGAAATCCATTATTACCCCTACGTGAACCACCGGCATCCTTGAGCGCAGGTACATTCCTTGCAAAGTCAACTAGGCGTGTGATTCCTTGTTCAGCGAGCTGTTGCTCTCCAATAACGGTTTGAGGCGTTGGCGCCTTAGTACCATCTTTAACAATCCGAGAACCTGTCACTTCGATTACCTGATATTCAGGCTCGGTTTGTTGAGGCTGAGCAGCAATGGTTGGCTTCTGGTTGGCGTCTTGCGCTTGTGCTTGCGAAGTTAATGCTATCGCAATTACTGTCGCCGAGACCGACGAAATTTTTATCATATTGACCTCCCCATTTGGAAATTAGCTGTTCTTTGTTTTCAAGAATTTGATTGAATGCTCCCGCCCGCTCTCGCTGGAATGACGGGTAGGACCACATGGGATGGCCGCTCAACGTCCATGAAAACGGTGTTCATTGCGATTTTGCGGGATTGTCCGGTAGCTTCAGGCGCCCCAGTGTTGGGGTTCACGTCAAATCGCGGAAAATTTGACGAAGAAATATCGATCCTGATCCTGTGGCCGCGTTTGAAAAGGTTCGACGTCGGAAACGCTGTTATTTCGATCGCAGCGATATCTCCTGGAACCAACAAGCTCGGCTGCGTCCAACTTTTGCGATATCTAGTTCGGATTATGCCATCCGTTAAATTTAATGCATATCCAAGTGGATAATCAGCATTTGATGGGTAAACGTCGATCAGCTTGAAGGTAAAGTCTGTGTCAACGCAATCCGATGAAACATACAGTCTTGCAACTATATCGCCTGTTATTTCGACGTCTTCCTCAAGCGGATTAGTCTGAAAAACCAAAACATCCGGTCGTGCTGCAAGCGGAAGATAAGGTTCTTTAGCGCCAAAAAATTCCGACGTTTCACGCTGATCATACCCCCCCTTGTTTGTTCGCCATGGCTCATGGCCCGGCAAGCTGCCTCCTATTGTCGGCACAGGATCGTCAGGATCGAAGCGGAAGGTATGAGGTTGCCCTTGGCCCGGCTTAAGGTCTAATCCGCCCCCGCTTTGTAAATAATAGGGCGTCAGCTTCTGGTCGGGAATTGGCCAATCAGACTCAGTCCTCCAAGCGCCACCATGTTCAATACGTCCATCTTCGTTGCGATGACCGCTGCCGCCTCCCATAACAAAAATCTGCACCCTCGGAGCAGGAGCGGTAGATTTCTTTCCTTTGAGAGTCCGGTCAAAGAAAGCAAGGCGTAACGATGGATAATCAGACGAGAGGTTTCCCATCAAAGAGGCATTTTTGCCAAATTCCACATCTCCTGAGTAAGTCGTTTCAGTTGCCGTGTGTGTCCAAGGACCCATTATTAAGGATACGTCGCGTCCCAACTGACGCTGCCCAAGATAGTTCTCTGTTGCAGTAAGGGTGTACGGATCATACCAGCCTGACAGATGCACAGCAGCGGCGTGCGAAGCATCGTAATATCCACGCCAATATATACTGGGCTGCTGCCAAAAAGGGCCAAAAGTACCTTGCTCCCATTGATCAAAGACGTAATTTTCATACGCTGGTACAACGGAGAGAGGAGAGTGCCCGCGTTTCCAAGGAAGGGACAACATCCAATCTTTTAAATTGATTGCTTTTATCTGTGCCTGCTTCAGCGCGTCCCCGGCCACCCCCGGACTGTCGAGCATTGACGAGAAGGCCCAAGTGACTTGCTTCAATTCGAACGCGCCACCTTGGCGAATCCCTGAGGTAAAACCATTCGAAAAACCACCGCAATCGAGGAACATTGCGGAAAGACCAGGAGCGCTTAAGGCTGCCATAGCGCTTTGAGCATGCGCGAGATACGAACCCCCGAATGTACCTATTTTACCATTGCACCAAGACTGCCTTTGAATCCAACGACAAGTGTCAACGCCATCGGGACCTTCGAATATATATTTTTTAAATTCGCCCTCGGATTTGAATCGACCTCTGCAATCTTGAATGACAAGAACGTAACCACGTTTTACATAAAGTTTTGCGGTTTCGTAAACACTAAGTTCTTCCGCCTTGTCCGCAGTCCGCTCACTAAAACTTTGTTTATTATACGGCGTCCTAATCAATAACACGGGAAGTGGATGTTCTATCGCGACACCATCGTGTGCAGGGCGATAAATGTCGGCAGCAAGCTTCACGCCGTCGCTCATCTCAACCATCTGGTCCGATGCAACCAACATGTCATTTATGAGTTGGTTCGGCTCCGCTTTGCCTCGAATAGCATTTGGCTTTCCGAAAAGCGCAGCAGGGGCGGCGATAAGGCCGCCCGCCTTCAGGCTTATTTCTATAATTCTTCGACGCGAGATAGACCAATGTGTCAAAACGGACTCGACTTTCACAGATAGTTACTGATTAAAGGCCCGACGTTGCATGCAAATAGATCACTGAATTACTGTTTTTCAGCACATCGACCAGCGTAACAATGTGGATAGCCAGGAAGTTGGAAGCCGCCGGCTTTTAAATGGGTTTCAGGTGCGGCTAGGTCGCCACGGTCTGTACATCCATTGCAGCCAAACCTTGTTTGCAGCGGACGCTTATGCGGCGTTGCTGCGACATTGTGCCACTATTGCAGTAGCGTTCCCGGTGATAGCCAAGCTTGAAACAGGGAGTGCGGTCCACGAAAGCCCCGACAGGCAACCGCCTTTATGCATTAATCTTTCCCATGTGTGTCACTAGTCGTCCTCCGTAGGCTGCATTCGCTCAGATTTTATCGTTGGTCATTCCTGAAGCTCTGACTTGGCAAGATCAAATTCGAAATCCGACTGTTGTGTTGAATTAATTGAAACTCATCCAGCAGATTGGTTTTAGCTATAGCTATCAATGAACTCTTGGCCTGTGGATCTGCTCTGCCACCTGAATTTTGGATCATTCGCAGTTAGAGTTTATGGCCTTATGCATCCTTGGCTGGACGAGGAGTTATGGAACAAACTCATAGATCAGCCTTGGCGCATTACGACCATCGGTCACCGTAAATGGGCCAGTGAGTTGTGATCAATGCAGGTTGGTATAACACATAAGTCAGCCAGTGCCGATCGGATGCCTCTGGTCATATGAGAGCTGCTCAACCTTGCAACTGAGCTCCTTAACCGCCTCAATCAACAATGCAGCAAGGTTGCCGTAGGCGACGGACAAGAGCCCATCGTCATGGGTCATGACCACCTCCGGCACGATGGGAGCCAATTCCTGGGCAATTAAGCCAATGCCGCGATTGCCCGTGTCAAGACGAGTGAAGGTCACCCCACGAAGCTTGCGGACGCGATCTAAGGCGTCAGAAACCTTCTTCACGTCGGTCTTAAGCCTAGCATCGGAAAACGCCGTCACATCGCCAGTTGCGGTGATTGTCCCCGACACAGAAATGCTGCCAGTAAAGCCCTCACCCGCTTTGTTGGCGGGCGTGAAGCCCAGTGCGCCAGTCACATCCCCCGACGTCATCGAAGAGCCCGCCGTCACGCGCCCTTTGGCGTCTACGGTGACCTTGAGATAGGTTCCTGCCCCGACCCCGCTATTGGCGAGCGTGGCGGCAAATGACAGGTTGCCCGAACCATCGAAGCTTCCGCTCGTCCCGGTCACATCGCCGGTCAGCGAAATGGTGCGCCCAGTTGCCCACCTGGTCGCTGTCGCGGCATTGCCGGTGCAGGATCCTGAGGAGCCGGTGATTGATCCGCTGGCCGTTATGTAGCCGCTCGGATTGGTCGAGTTGTAGGGCGTGAACCCAAGCGCGGTCGTCACCATGGCCGAGGTCAGATTGCCAAATCCCACCTGCACCACGGTGCCAGCAGCAGTCTTCGAATAGAGCTTCTGATCGGCAAGATTGACCGCCAGCTCACCCGCCTGCAGCGACGCAGCTGCAGGCACGCTGGATGCGGTCGAGGACCGTTTAAGCAGGATGGTGTTCGGCATCAGAAGGTTCCGCCATCCAGAGTGATGCCGTCAATGGAGCCACCGGTGATGGCCACGCTGCTGGCGGCCTGTGTCGACATGGTGCCGAGCCCGGAGATGTCTGTATTTGGGATCGTGGCGGATGCGGTGAACGCTGCAGTCCCGTTGCCTTTGAGGTAGCCGGTGAGCGTGGTCGCGCCGGAGCCGCCTTTGGCCACGCCAAGCGTGCCGCCGATATTACCCAGCGTTAGGTTGGCTTCGTTGACGTCGACGGTAGGATTGCCCGCCACCCCATCACCATTGGTGATCGCAATTTTGCTCGAGCCGGCTGTCAGGGTGCGCGCTGCCATGGCTCCTGCGGCTGTCCGGGCGATGATCCCGTTAGTACCCAGGTTATGCAGAGCCAGTGCCTGACCGGCCAGCGCGATGCTATCAGCCGCAACCGAAATGCCGGTGCCGGCACCCACGTCGATCGTATTGCCAGTCTTGGTAAGGCCATTGCCTGCAATGATTTGGCCCGCGCCATTGAACTGGACGAAGGTGATCGCTGTGGTGCCAAGCGTACCGCCTGCATCTGCCGTGCAGAGGTAACCGATGTCGGCGTTCACCGTACCTTGTTCGACAAACAGGTAGGCCGAGACATGCTCGTCCCAGGTCGACAGATCATCCGCGCGAGCCCAAGCGCCTGCCGCCACGACATAGACGCCGTTAGCCGAAGTGGTCGTCTGGTCTTTCACCAGCACACGGTCGCCAGCAACAAGGGCCACTCCATCGATGGTCATGGTGCCTGACAGAGACGCGATGTTAGCGGTCGACGCAGCCTTCACTGACGCTTTGGGATCGAGGCCCTGAACCGCAAGATCAACATAGTTTTTGGTGGCGGCATCCTGCGCTGCTGTTGGGTCGGCTAGACCCGTGATACGCTGACTGTTCAGCGCCACAGCGGCTGTGGGTGCTGCCAATTGATCAAGGCGGTTCGCACGCACCCGAACGTCAGTATAGTAGAGGTTGGCGCCTTCTGAGACGTCTGTCGTGGTAAGGTTGATGGCACCAGTGCGGCCGGCGACCGAGGTGACTGGAAAGGTGATCGCGACATTGCTGGCAGCTGTCACGCGCCCCTTGGCATCGACCGTGACCTGACCGACTTGCGTGGCCGAACCATAGGTTCCCGCGGTAACGCCGCTGTTTGTTAGAGCTGCGGCGATGGTCGCGTTGGCGGTACCATTGAACGAGGCTGTGCCTGTGACATCGCCAGACAGCGCAAGCGTCCGAGAAGTCGCCAGCGCAGTCGCGGTAGCAGCATTTCCATCACTTGAACCCGAAATTGTCGAGCTGAAAGTTTTGGCGCCGGCAATGGTCTGGGCACCGGTCATTGCAACAAAAGCACCGGGGCCGCCTATCGCAATGATCGAGGTGGCTGTTCCGCCAGCACCGCCCGTGCCAGTGCCGTAGTAGAGCGTGTTATCCTGTTCGTTGAACGCAAGTTCGGCGTTGGCGAGAGACGCGGGGGCGCCTGCCGCACCGCCTGCGGCACGGCGTTTTATCCTTAGGGTATTGGCCATTAGAAATTACCTCCATCGACCAGCCTGGCCGAACTTATGTTGGTCCACCGGTTGTCGGGGGATGAGAAAATCAGAACGTCGCCGCCTTCAGGCTGTATGAGTTCGACGTCAGAAAGATCATTGAGTGCACTTAGTGGTCCCGGCAGCCCTTGCGGGCCTTGGACGCCGGTGGCGCCAGTTTCGCCGCGCGGGCCGGCTATTCCCTGCGGCTCGATGACGATGGTCTGCACCGTCTCGAGGATCTGGATGGTGCTGGTCATTCGACATCGAACGTCAAGACCGGCAAGACCTCACGCTCCCCTGCCCCGTTTTCGAGGCCAATGATCAGCCAAATCCGGCCAGCGCCTGGCTTGAGATTGGCTGTCTGCTCATCACTCCACAGAACTTCGATTTCGCCCAAAGTTGGCGGCGTGCGAATGGTGATAGCTGGCACCGCGATGTTCGGACTCTGGTCGACAACAAGCGCCGAAATGGCGGTTAGGTCTCGCCGATCACCTGCGGCAATATCGGCATAGAGCGTCGCGCGCAGCCGTTTAGTGCCGCCACGGCGGATGGTCAGCCTGGTCATGTTTGCACCTGCCTAAAAATGGGCGAGCGCAGGCCTAGACCTCCGCCAGCAGGGCTCAATGGGGATCAGCCGATCCGGGTGGTTGCCGTCTTGCGGAACAGGACGCCGCCAATGCCGATGAGCGCCAGGACGACGGTCAGGACGTCCGTCTGGCTGAGGCCTTCCGGCAAAATGCCGATCGCGCCAGCGACACCCCAGATGCTGCCGATGATCCCGGTCCAGATGGCCTTCGAGGTCCACCAGGGCTTCAATTCTTCCATGTCAGTTCTCCAAAAGAAAACCCGCCTGAAGGCGGGTGGTTGATTTTGCTTACCCGGGTAAGCAAGCGGGTGGCCGAGCGCTCAGGCTTCGTTGACCGAGAGAGTGCCGGCGGCAGCAAGCTGCACGGGCTTCGCGCTCGCAGGCGCCTTGCGATAGGCGGGCCGGCGCACCGCAATGCAGCGGTCCTTGGCAATCCGGGTGATGGTCACGCCATCAGACTGGTTGCCGCCGAGCACATGGTAGGCGCCATAATCTTCGCCGACATAGAGCCCGACATGGCCAGATCCCTGGCCGCGGCGAAACACCAGCACATCGCCAAGCTGGGCCTTGTCAGCGGCCTTGCCGAACTTTGCCCAGTTGCGCGCCCAGAGCGGGCCGTCGACGATTGGCTTGCCGCCCCGTTTGGCGACCACCGCCATGAAGAGACCGCACCACGGGATGCCGTCCTCCAAATAGGTCCGGGCAAGCCCGACCTCCTTGGCCCATTCGAGAATGAGCGGATTGCTGGCAGGGCCGGCGACCTCGAAGGTGCCGTAAAGCTTGCGCGCCTCTGCAACCATCTTGGGCAGCGGCTGCAGGTCATCGATCCAGCCATAGGCCAGAGGCAAAGGGTGCATGAGAATTCTCCTGAAGGTTAGCGGCCCGAAAAGCCTTTGATGGCCGCAAATATCACCGCGATCGCGGCAACCAGGGTCGAGAGCCATTTGACAAAGCGCACGACGCCGGTCGCCGTGTTCCAGGCGTCGAGCAGGTCTTTGAGTTCTTTGCGCACGGCCTTGAGCTCAGCCTGGACGGCTTCAAGATCCGCGCGGATCAGCGCCATTTCCACGGCAGGGTCTTGTTCGGTCATACTTACCCCCCAAAGATGTTTGAAGCGGCGACCTGCGCTCGCAACACATCAAGCTCGGCCTTGAGCTCGATGATGGCCTGGAACGCGAGTGCAGTCAGCTTGGCGTAATCAACGGCCATGTGGCCATCGGGTCGGGTGCGGACGGCGAGTGGAAAGACCCGCTCGACATCTTGGGCGATCACGCCGAAGTCGGCCTTGCACACAAAGAGGCCATCTTCGCCGCCGCGGGCCGCAATGTGCTCGTCGCGCCAGTCCAAGAGCTTGCCGCCGATCTCACCAACCACGCACAGCGCACCGTCAATGGTGCGAACATTTTCCTTGAGCCGCGCGTCGGACGCAAAATATGCGGTGATGTCTCCGGTTGCGCGGATCTCGCCAGCAATTGCCGAAGCTGGTGTGCCGACACCAAGCGAGCTGAGTTGATAATTTCCCGCCGTGTTGAGGGCATTGGCGGTGCCGGCAACGGTTGCGGTCGTTGCCGTACTGGCGCTTGCCGCACTCCCGCTGATGGAAATGCCCCAGGTGCCGGTTGCGCCCACACCGCTTCGTGAGGGCACGTCGAGATTGGCGCGGGCTTCAACCCCGGTGGTTCCGCCGGTGCCGCCGCCTGCGACGAGCAGCGTGCCGGTGAGCTTGGAGGCGGAGAGCGACGTCAGCCAGGTAGGATCGGCATAGCTCGATGTGGAAAGCAGCGCTGCGCTGGATTGGGCCGGGGCGCTCAGGCCAATCGTCCAGGCCGCATAGGTTCCGCTGCCGCCGATCGCTGAGACGTTGACGATAAGCGCGCCGGTGCCGCTTGTATAAGCTGTAATCTGCCCATGCATCCAGTTTGCAGGTGTGGCCGTGTTGGTAACCGTCACCCATTGCCCGACCACAAAGGCCTTGCTCGTCTGGACGGTCAGCGATTTGGATCCGGTGCCGATCGCCAGCGAGGTCGTGCTGGTGGCACTAGTTCCGGGCGCATTGGTGGCCGTTGCTGCGCTTGCTGCAGCATTGCTGGCGTAGCCATTAACCTCGCTCGCAAGCGTGTTGGCTTCGCTAGCAAATGTTGGGAGTGCCGCGAGAAAGGCGTCAGCGCGCGCGTTGAAGTTTGTCGCGTCCGACCGGGTGGGCGGCGCGGGCAAGGCCGTAATGGGCATGGCAGTTCCTGCGCTGGGGGTAAGGTTAAGTCAGGCCTTCGATGGTCAGGCTGCAGTAGCTGACCGTGGGATAGGCAAGATCGATCGAAAACTCTTTGTAGAAGCCAAAGACGGTCAGGCTCTCGAAGCTCTCCGAGCCGATCCAGAGGACTGGCGTTGCACGAATTGCGGCAAGGGTGCGGTGCACATCGTCGATTGCAGAAGTCTGCATGACCACGCGCGCCGTCATCCGTTTGGCAAAGGCGCGTTCGACCACCGAGGTCACTCCGAACTGGTCGGTTTCCTTGCGCGAATAGTCGATGATCCCGAGATCGACCCCGTGCTCGGTATCTCCAATGTCGAACTGACGCCCGACGAGCAATGTGCCGCAGGAGACCAGGTCAGCCGGGTTATCGCGAGTCATGCTGACAGTCAGGACACCCGTCTCGTAGACCGGGATATCGAGGAACAGCATGCTGCTTTTCTTGCCCAGCGGTTCGAAGAACCAGGCGAACCAGCTATCAATCGCATTCCCGCCCGCATTGAAGCTCTGGGTCTTCGAATAGAGCTGCGTGCCCGACACCGTGAGCGACACTGTAGCGCTCTCCGCATCGGTGTCGATGAGCGCAACCCCGTCGGTTGCGCCTGGAGCCAGCACAACCTGCAAGCTGCCAGCCCGGGTTGTGGCAGTGCCCACCCGGTCATCGAACATGGCCCAGCGGTTGGTGGGTCCCAGATCCAGCCACTTGGTCGGATCGCTTGCCGGGCTCACGCCGGTCGATGCTGCCAGTGCCTCATAGCGCCGGTGGGTTGAAGTCAGGATCACCCGGGCGCCCACCGCATAGGCTGTCCCGGAGGCCCAGACCGGGTGGTCGTTCTCCGGGGCCGTGCTGCTGGTCAGCGTGGCGTCCGTCAGCGTGGTCGGCCGGATCAGCTTCATGCCGCCGTCCTCACCGCCATGGCATCACCGTCGGGTGTCACGCGTTCGAGGATGCGGGCCGTCTTGCTGGTGCCGGACGCGATCGTTGCCCAGGCAATCCGCTGTTCATCGCGCAGGTCAGCAAGCTCCTGACGGAGCGCAGCGAGCCCGTCGACCAGTACCGTGGCGCTGTCGTTTGCCGGCAACGACCCTGTCGCCGATTGATTGGAGGCGAACTGTTCCCACCAGGTCGGTGTGCTCGATGCAGCTGCCATTGCCGTGTCCGTTGGCAACCCGGCCACCCCGTTGATGATCGCGACGGTCTGCTCGAGGCTGGCAGCGGTCTGGCCCTGAATGCGCGCCAGTTCCTGTGCCGAGGTGGCAGCATCGGCCGCCACGGTCAGCAGGCTTTGGCTAAGCCCAGGCAGCGACTTTGCGGCCTCCTGATCACCGGCCCGAGCAGCAAGAGTGGCGGCGTTGAACTCGGACAGAAGCTGAGCGTAGGTTTTGGTGCCGCTGCCGATGCTCCCACGGATGCGGGCAACTTCGGACAGCAGGCTATCGGTAATGCTCTCCCAGGCCGAGCGTAGCTTTTCGGCCGCAGCTGCCGCCTCATCAGCTGCCTTTTGCTGGTCCTGGAGTGCCCAGATCTGCTGCTGCAGCGCGCGGTTGCTTTCGTCGAGCTGGGCCAGATCAAGCGCCCGAAGCGCCGCGGTATTACCTTGAACCTCAAGCAGCTGGCGTTCGAGCGACAGGCGTTCATCCGCGATGGCGGCTGCACTGGCGGCGTCCTGGGCCGCGCCAATGAGCTCAGCAAAGGCCGGGGCCAGCTGGATCAGGGTGACATAGGCCGCGCGGCCAGCCTCGGTGGTCAGGTCCTGCGCTTCGACGAGCGCCCGGAAGCCTGCGATGCTTTGAGGAAGCCCAAGCCCCAGGCTCTCGAACACCCGGGCCATCTGCTCGGTCTGGGCCGTCGCCTGTTCGGCCTTGCTGTAATAGAGCGCAAAATACTCGCCCGTCGCAGTGGTCATGTCACCGGCCGAACCGAACAGGTCGAACAGGTTCATCTTCGCCGCAAGGGTCAGATCCTCGACCGAGGCGCCGAGCAGGCTGATCGAGGAACTCACCGCCTCGACGCTCGATGCAACCCGGATCAGCGTCTCGAAATAGCCTTCGCCGACCTTCTGGAATTGCTCGAGCCCGGGGATCGCGTACTTGGCAAGATTGTCGGCCGCTGCGCCAAAGACAGCGGTCAGCTTTTCCTGGATCTCGGCCCCGGTCAGGCCTTTCAGATCGATCTTGCCGATGTTGACGACAAAGCCCTGCAGACGAGATTGGACCTCACCAAGCGACAAGCCCAGCGGCCCGGCTGCGGCCGCGATCGCATCATAGAAACCGGAAAAGATCAGCGCGAACTGGCGCTCAAGCTCAGCATCAGCGGCAGAATAGCGGGTCGAGTAACTCGAGCCCACGCTGATCCCGAGGAACTTCTTGGTCATCTTGACGTCGCTGTAATAGCTCGCGTCAAACCCGTCAGAGAGGATGTCTGCCAGCGACTGGCCGCGACCGAAGATGCCCTGGCCGGTGATCGTGGTCTTGGTGCCGAACAGTGCGCCGAACGCCTTGCCGACGAGCCCGACCAGACCGCCCAGAATGCCGCCGATGATGGGGATCTTGTTCAGAACGGCCCCGACGCCTTCCAGTCCCCTGCCAATGAGGCCAGTCACGCCCGTGGGCTGGTAACCGGTGTTCACGCCTGCAGCCGAGGCTTCAGCGCCATTGGTGCGGATGATGAGGTTGGTTAGCCCGCCGATGTTGGCCTCGATGTTGCGCAAGGAAGCGAGCATGGCGGCGGAGTAGCGCATGGTCAGCGTGTCCACCTCGCGCAGGTGATCGATGGCCTTGGCAATGCTCTCCGACTTGGCCGTGCTGTCCCCGAATACTGTGCCGGTGCCATCATTGGCGGCGGGCAGTTTTGGCGATCCGCCAAAGGCGCCGCTGATCGCGACACCGAGCGAGGCAATGACGCCTGCCGTGATGGCGCCGGCCGCAATGTTGAGCGGGAACGGCAGTGAGCGGATGGCGTTCACCACGGCCTCCACCGCCTTGATGCCGGTCGTAATGATCGAGTTGCCCTGTTCGACGCCAGCACGAGCGGTGTCAGATGCCGCCATGGCGGTGTCGCTGGTGACCTTGGCTGCCGTCTGCGCCCCGATCAGTCCAATCTTCACCGCCGCATTCTTGATGGCGATCGCTAGTTCAAAAGCGCGGAACACCTTCTCAGCGGCAAGCAGCGCCTTGTAGCCGTCCAAGCCTTGCCTAAAGAAGCCCTTCGCGGCGGAGGCAAGGTTGCCATAATGATTGATCTCAGCTGATGCCTGCGCGGCTCGCGCGTCGGCATACTGAAACGAGGTGCGCCCATATTCGCGCTCGGCTTCAGCCACGCGCTGGGCTGCAGCAGCTTGCGCCGAGGCAAAACGGGTGATCTCAACCGTGATCGCGCCAATTGCCCCGCCGACCGAGCTAAAGGCATCGGCCATGTTCTGGGCCGCTGCCTCGGTGGCCGAGGCCATGTCTTCCAGGCTTTGGAGGAACTGTTCCTGACCGCTTTGCGCAAAGTCTGCTTCCATCAGCCGAAGGCGTGCGGCCCGATACCGCTCCCAGGCTTCAACCCCGCGCTCGAGCACGATCTGTTCGCGCTCGGCTTCGAGATTGGCGAGCGCCTGTGCCCGAGCTGATTGGCCCAGCAGAGCGACCTGCTTTTCAAGCGGGCCGACCGTCTGGCGCAGAAACTCCGAGGTAGCAAAAGCGCGCGTCGCTTGCTCCCAGGCTTCACCGGCTTCGAGAATGGCAATACGCGCTTCGTCGGTTGGCGCCTTGAGTGCGGCCATAGCGACTTCCATCCGCTTGATCTCGATCGGTGTCCTGCCGATCTTGGCGGTCTCGAGCGCGAGATTGGCGGCGAAGTCCCGGGCGGCCTGGAGCGCGCGTTCGGCTTCAGTTTCCTTGGGGCCCTTGGCGCTGCTGGCACGGTCAGTGCTGTCGCCGCGGATCTCTTCCGCCTTGGCGGCAAGACGGGCCTTTGCAGCAGCGATGCTGTTTTCCCGCCACCGTGCTGAAAAGGCGTCCATCATGCTCATCGCATCACCAAAGGCAGACGCGAATTCATCACGGACTTGTGCGCCCATCCGTGCGGTAGATCCGGCAAAGCTATTTTCCATTCGCGGCAGAGCAACGCTCTCGATCCGGGTGATGGTGGCAAGGCCCACTCGGTCGAGCACCGGGTTCACCCATTCGGCGAGCCAGTTGAGGGCTGCGATCGCTTTGTTGGCGAGGTATTCGATCCCGCTGATTGCCAGATTAGCGGCGCCCACGGCGGCTTCGCCGATAACGCCGGGCAGTGCAGCCCAAGTCACGCGGATCGCATTGAACCCGCCAACCCAGCCAGCATAGAGAATAGCGACGGCGTATTTGCCAGCAGTCAGCACCGCCTCAAAGGCCGTGACCGCCCAGTCCTTGAGGGTCGAGAATACCGAGCCCAGGTTGAGCCCATCCGAGACGGTCTTCCACAGCCCCTTCATGGTGTCGCCGACGGTGATCCCGACAGGCCCCAGCTTTTCCATTTCCTTCTTGGTGAGCCCCAAGCTTTGCGCATAGCGGTCGAGCTCGCCCGTCTGTTTGACGCTCGACTGGAACAGCTTGAATGCGCCGAACGCGATGCCAGCGGCTGCAGCGGCTGCGAGAAGATAAGGGTTGGTCAGTGCGGCAGCGGCAGCACTGGCGGCAAGCCCCAGCAATGCCCGGGCCATGCCGCCGATGCCGACACCAGCCTGCATGGCGATCTGCCCGATCTGCGTGCCCTGCTGCATGAACACGGTCATGGGTTTCTGGCCGGAGAACAGGCCGACCACCATGTCGTTGAGCTGGAAGACGAGGTTCTGGACATGGTGCCCGGCAAGCTTGGCCGAGCCGCCCATGCGCGTGACACCGCCGCCACCGACCGCATTGAGCGCCCTGTCTGCACGCGAGGCGCTGTCGGCCATATCGCCCATAGCGCCTGCCACCGTACGCTTCATGTCGGCCATCTCCTTCTGGAGACGGGCGACGTTGGTGATCATTTCGATTTCGAGGGTGCCGGCGCGCATTACTGCAGCCCTCCGATATGAGCCCAACGCCGACCGGCGCGAATGTTGGAAATACAGCTCGGATAGACGCCGAACCGCTCGGCCAACTCGCGCTGTGTCACGTTATTGGACGCGCGGATCTGCAGTACCTGCTGAATTGTTAGCTTGGCGCCTCCGTGCCGTTCGCCCCACGCCCGGGTTCCGTGGGCGATTGTGTCGCCCATGTTTTGTCGGCGCGTTGCCCAGCGAAGGTTATTAGCCCGGTTGTTGCGAGGGTTTCCGTCGCAGTGTGCAACATCCATTCCGCCCGGATCCGCACCATGGAAGGCCTCGCACACGAGACGATGCACAAAGACCGTGATTTGAACCCCGTCCCTGTGAAGGCCGACGCTAGGGTAACCGCCACGCTTTGCATGATAGCTCTGACGCAAAATTTTGCCCCGCAACCGGCGCGTCACTTCAAGGCCATCGTGCCGCACGTATATAGAAATGCGATCGCTTGAACGGACCCGACCATGCGAAGAGACTTCATAAACGTCACTCCATCCGATCACTGGAAGCCACCTTTCAGGCTGATCAGCCATGGCTGGGCTCCTTCGACATCATCAGCGCCCGGAAGGCGTTGGATACTTTCCGGGAGATTTCATCACGGTTGAAAACGGACGTGGCGGTCCATGGCGGGGGGCAATCAGGCTCGCGGGCGCGGACGGTTTCAGCGACGAACTCGACAGAGAGGCGTCGCAGTAGGCGAACCAGCCAGGGCGGCAGGTCGAGCCCCATGCAGTGCTGCCACTGGCTAATCGTGGCCCAGGAGATGGGGACTGCGCCCATCGCGCCGGGATCGGTGGGGCCGACTTCCATGAGCCAGTCGATCACCCAAGGGGTGCGGATGGATGGAAAGTCCGGAGCAAGGTCGTCGATGGCCATTCGCTGCACGCGGGTCAGCGGTTCAGCATCGGTGTCGGGTTTGATTTGTTTGGTTGTGCGCGGCTTGGGTGCCGTGCCCAACCACGCAAGTTGCCGGACGTAAAGGCTCAGCTCTCGGCCGAGCTCTTCATAAAATTTGCCCAGTCATTGATGTGAGCGGCAACCTGCGTGGCGATGAACCCGATCGATGGATCGGCATAGGCCTTGCGAAACAGTTCCTGGCCTTCGAGCCCGTCGGCGGGCGGATAGGTGAAGCCGTTGAAGCTGACCGTGCAGGCAGCCAGAAAATCAGCCTGCTCGGCAAGCTTCTCCTCGGCCGTCTGGTCCATCTTTCCGCGCTTCTTGATCTTGTCCATCAACTGGTTCTGCTGGCGAGCCTGGGCGCGCTGATAGACTTTGGAGCCTGGGCCGTAGACCGTGATCGAGAGCCGCTTGCCCTTCTCGTCGAAGAGCGGGGCATCGTCGCCGCCGACGAGTTCCAAGGTGGACGTGTCGGTTGCAGCGAGTGTGGTGATGTCAAACATGGGGAAATTCCTTTACTGTAAGGGGCAAGCGCAAGGAGGACACCTGATCTCGTCAGGCAGCCAAGTCGTTCTTGGGGTGATTGATCTTACTATTCGCCGCACAATTCTCGGCGATTGTCGGTCCGTTAGCCGAAGTTCTTTTTCTCGTAGATCATGGCGATCGCCTGCCCGTCCCAGACGTAGCAGAGATGGCGTTCCTGTCGGCAATTGGAAAGGAGTCGAGGCCGGAATACCGCAGCGCATTCGCCGCCATCATGGCGGACACTGTCGTAAACGATCCCGTCGGAGCCGGATTCCCTGAGCTCCCACGCCAATTCTTGCGACATGGCGTAGCGCGTCGGGTGATACCAGGTCGGGTTGCTCGCCTTCGTCCCGCGAATGTCATGGAGGTCAGCGACCAGATCCACTGCATAGACCCGCATATCGAGTTCCTGCGCCGGCTCATCGGTCGCCTCGAGAAAACACATGCGGTGATGCTTTGTCTCGGCAACCGCGGTTTCGAGGTTCAGACTGGCATAGAACACGCCGTAACTGCCATCGGTAAAGCGATCGCCGCCTGGCTTCAGATGCGTGAAAGCCGCCATGATCGGCGTAGTCCCGGGGCCTGAAACGCGGTCTTCGCTCGGCACCAGGGAAATCTCACCGACTTCGTCGCGAAGACGGTCGTTGGTCATCGCCTCTATTTGGAAGACGGCTTCCAGATCATCGGGATCGGCGACTGCATCAAACAGCCCAACCGGCGGAAACCGGCTGGAAACGATCCGATAACAGGGTCGCCACTCGATCCTAGCAATGGGGAGATCCCTCATCCGCGCTGGGCGTCGATATACTGCCGCACCACATAAAGGTCGGAGACATTGCCCGAGGTCATGCGATCGATAGCCGGGCGGCCGCCGAACACACTTGCCTTGTTGGGCTTACGCACCCAGTCATTGGCACTTTTGGGCAGCAGGATCTGCAACCCTTTGTAGATGCCCATCACATAGGAAATGCGTTCGAGCGCATCCTTGGGAATTGCCGCGACAGCACCGCGTTTCCAGGATTGGAAGGTCGAGCGGCTGTCGAGGCCCAGGATGCGCATCTGCTCCTGCTCTCTCAGACCCCATGCATCGGCAATCCTGAAGAACGTCCTGAGCGCAGGCCCGGTCAGATCCTTGCGATCAGGCTGGCTGGCAGTGGTTGCGGCTTGCATAGTAGGCCTCCATTCACGCTTATATGTTCACTTTACGCCAAAAATGTCAATAAATATCAGAAAATGAACATTGTCGCTCCGTCAGGGCGCCAATACCTCGACAATGCCCACACCGGCGGAATTGGTGGTGAGTTCGAGGGTCACCGTGGCAGTGGTAATCTGATCGACCGAGCCAACATTGACCTTGAAGCTCATAACTTGCGCCTGGAAATAGTATTTGTCGCCGTTCTGGGTGGTGACGAGGAAGCTGTGGTCAGCATCCGAGAGCGAGGCGGATTTGAGCAGGATCTGGCCCGCATCATCAGTGTCGAGACCCAGCTGGATCTGCATCGTACCCTGGTTGAAGCTGCCCTTCTTCTTGACGACGCCGCGGCTGCCTACGGGATTGAAGGTCACTAGATTGAACTCGCGGCCGAACTCGCCGAGGTCGGAAACTTCGCCGACCACGGTCATAGTCAGCGCATTGTAACCGGTGGCATCAAAGGTCGCAGGTATAGCGGCCGACACTTTTAGGGTGGTGCCGGCGGAAGTCCGAACAGTCATAATATCAGTCCTTATGAAGCTGAGGCTCAACGCGCCTCGTTGAATGAGACGCGGAAGTCCTGCGCCTGCATGTGGATGCCGGTCTCCTCGTCGAGGAAGTCTGGTCCGGCGGAATCGGTGTGGACTGTCACGTCAAACAGCCCGTCGATGGCGGGCATCTGGTCGGCCGCCGCCTGGCGGGCGGCTGCCATAATGGCTTTCACTTCAGGGTAGGTCCGGGCCAGAACGGTCACCTGCACGCGCTCGGTGACGCGGCGTTTCGCGCCCGGAGCCGGAACGTTGCGGTCGACACTGCTGACCGACATCAACGATATCGCCGGCAAGTCCGTGCCTTGGGGCAGCATTCCAGCGGCAATACGTGTCGGAGGCGCAAGCGCTGTCACTCCGGTGTCAGCCACCAGGAGCGAGCGGACCGCAATCACCCCGTTCATTCGTCATCGACCTCGAGGGTCGGTGCTTTCAGGTTCCCGATCTGGACGCGGTGGGCGATGTAGGCGCCCATGGCGTTCACCGCTTCCTCGGCTTTCTGGTCAAGCGCAGGGCGTAGGAAGGGTTTTGCAGCGTGACCGGGGTGCATCACCGTGGACCCGATGAAGTTCTCGCCAATTTTGAGGCTGCCGCGCTTCAACATCTTGTTGATCGTGCCGATAGCGACTTTGCGCGGGCCTCGCCGGGTCTTACGCACCGGCTTGTCGGCGTCTGACACCGAAATCAGGTGGGGCGCGACGCCATATTCAATGAAAGGCCCGAGATAGGAGCCTTTCCCACGCAGTTTGACGTAAGACGAGAGCCTGGCACCCTCCGTCCGGGTGCCAATACCGATCGCGCGCTTCAAT
>SXGQ01853180.1_pt1 | contig 19775 bp, 16 predicted proteins | sample 3178371 | NCBI WGS metagenome assembly SXGQ01 (sample SAMN11356859, study PRJNA531348) | freshwater metagenome | isolation source: freshwater sample F1-20 | place: China: Fuxian Lake, Yuxi | collected 2017-12-25 | reverse complement strand
TCCGTGGGCCGAGAAGCACAGCCGGTTCACTCTCCTGTTTGAGGCATTTGCCATCGATGTGCTGCAGGCGTCGCAGAGCATTCAGTCTGCGGCGTTGTTGCTGGGTATCGATTGGTCAACCGCTCAGGTCATCATGCAGCGTGCTTGAGGTGACTCCTGACCGAACGACAGAATCGGCCGATATCCTGTGGAAAACACTGTCCCCGAAGCAGCGCAGCAAGGTCAGGGCCCTTGGCGTTCAGTGAACTACCTTGCCATCCAGGACGTTGCTCACTCCCTCAAGATACCAATCAAAATGGCACGCATCGAAAATCACAAATACACGGTTTCAGAAGCGTTTCAAGAGTGCTTCTACATCGTGCCAGACTACCAGCGGGAGTACGTCTGGACCGACAAAGAGGTTCAGCAACTCTTAGAGGATATTGATGAGCAGATTGATGCCGGTTCAGACAAGGAATACTTCGTTGGAATGATCCTTGTCTCACCGGGGACGCAAAAGAACCATTTCGAGGTCATCGACGGGCAACAACGACTGACGACGTTTTACTTGCTGATGTGCGCCTTGCGTCATCGGTTCAAGGGGACGCCACAGCATCAGGCTATCAACGGCCTCATCTCGGCGAGTTACGCAACCAAAGATGGCGACATCAAGACCAGCCTGAAGCTGGAACCAAGATACGAGAATGCCGACGAGTTGATGCAGTGCCTTGTCGCTCAGGATGATGAACCGACAAAGGTACGCCACGCTGTTCAACAGTCGGGAATCGCTCAATTTGGCTCACTCGAAAACCTGCTGAATGCCTACGCCACGGTTTATCGGTATTTGCTCGACAACTATGAGGACCAAGCGAGTCTCAAGAAGTTGTGGGGGTACTTGGCGAACAACGTCGTCTTCATCCAGATTTCAACGGATGTCAGCAGTGCGCTGAAAATCTTCGAGACGATCAACGAGCGAGGCGTGGGGTTGAACCCGATGGACCTGCTCAAGAACCTGCTATTCACTCAGGTCGCCCAGAAGGACTTCACCAAGCTCAAAAACGAATGGAAGAAGATCACCGCCCCGCTTGAAAAGGCGAAAGAGAAGCCGCTGCGTTTTTTGCGCTACTACCTGATGGCAAACTTCAAGATCACGAACAAGGACTCGATTGTTCGTGAAGATGAAATCTACGATTGGTTCGTGAACAAGGATAATGCCAAGCTGTGCGAGTATGACGAGAAGCCGTTCGAGTTTGTGCGGAAGATCATTCGCAACGTCGAGAGTTACCTCGCCTTCTCAGAGGGCCAGGGAAACGACGGCCACGCCAACACGCCAATGGCGAACCTCAAGAAGATGTGTGGTGGTGCATTCAGTTTACACTATGTTCTGCTGCTGGCAATCGCCAACCTGCCCAAGCCTCTGTTCGATCACTTTGTCGTGCAGTTGGAGGGCTTTCTCTTCTACTACATTTACACCAAGACCCCGACGAAGGAACTGGAACGCAGCTTTTCGCAATGGGCCGACGAGCTTCGAGACATTGCCGCATTGAAGGACGCCGCAAGCCAGAAGCAACAGTTGAACGACTTCATCGACAAACGATTCCGTGCGAGTATGGACGGCAAGCGGAATGAGCTTTCTGACGCTCTCAAGCGTTACACGATTAAGTCGATGCAGCAGTATCGCACCCGTTATTTTCTGGCAAAGCTGACGCAGTTCGTGGACATGGCTTACAAGGGCGTGACAACTCCCGGCTCCCTTGATGATTACATGGTGCTGGAGATGGAACACATTCTACCCAACACGCCGGAGCCTGAACTGCGGCAGAGTTTTACCACCAGCAATCCCGGTGCGAACTACGACGAGTACAAGAACAGGCTGGGCAACTTTACGCTCTTGGAAAAGCCCATCAACATCGTTGCCAGCAACAACTTCTTTGGGGAGAAGAAGGTCGAGTACAAGAAATGCAAACACTACCTGACTAGCAGCATTGTTGAAATGACCGTCGTTGGGAAGAACAGCAGCATCAACCGCATCAACGAGAAGCTGAAGGCGTTCGATAATTGGACTGCCGCCAGCATCGACCAACGGCAAACCATGCTCATCGAGTTGGCTAAAGACGTGTGGAAGACATCCCTTATCGAGAACGTGCAGGCGAGGCTTCCATGACCGACCACATCCCAATCCGTGAACCCGACCAGATACGGCAAGATTGCGCCCGTAAGCTCCGGGCGGTCGAGGTCAGCGATCACTTCCAGGCGATCCTGGGCTGCCTGCTGGGGGAGGACTGGTCCACGCCGAGGCTGATCGCAATGTTCATCACGCCGGACGGCCATCTCCCTGGTCGCTACGAAGGCAAAACGCTCAAGCAGCTTCCGGCACCGGCGGTAGCTCAGGAGGATACCAGATGACCCCTGCCGAACAGCAAGCCAAGTTGGCCGAGTTTCTTTCGCTCCCTGCCGAGACGGAGTGGGTCGAGTTCAAGGAAGCGAAGAACAACTACGACCTCGACGACCTGGGCAAGTATTTCTCGTCATTGAGCAACGAAGCTAATTTGAAGGGGCAACCCTTCGGCTGGCTCGTTTTCGGCGTAAAGGATAAGCCGATTCCCCGTCCTATCGTCGGCACACAGTATCGTCCGCAGCGGCCACACCTGGACAGCCTCAAGGAAGAGATCGCCAACCAAACGAGTCATCGGATCACGTTCGAGGAAATTCACGAAGTTGCCACGCCGCAAGGCCGGGTGGTGATCTTCCAGATTCCGGCGGCGCTGCGAGGCTCGCCGACATCGTGGAAGGGGCACTTCTACGGTCGGGATCACGAGAACCTCTGCCCGCTGAACCTGCACGAACTCGAACAGATTCGCAAGCAAGCGCTACCGGACGACTGGTCGGCGGCCATTTGCGAAGGGGCAACGCTGCACGATCTGGAGCCGAATGCCATCGCCTTCGCCCGACAAGAGTTCAAGAAGAAGAACCCGACGTTGGCGGCGGAAGTTCCGAATTGGAATGACGAGACGTTTCTGAACAAGGCCAAGGTGTGCATCGGCGGCAGGATTACCCGCACGGCAATCGTTCTGCTGGGCCGACCGGAAGCCGACCATTTCCTCGGCAACTGCCATCCACAATTGAGTTGGATTCTGAAAGATAAGGACGGCCTGGAGAGGGACTACCAGCATTTTCATCCCCCATTACTCCTGGCGGTCGATCCGTTGCTCGCCAAGATTCGCAACTTAACCTGTCGGGTGCTGCCGTGGGGGACGCTGTTTCCCACGGAGATTCCGCAATACGAACCATGGGTGTTGCGGGAATCGCTGCACAATGCGATTGCTCACCAGGACTATTCCCTGAGCGGACGAGTCGATGTGGTCGAGTACGAAGACCGCCTGGTGATCGTGAACAAGGGGGCATTCTTGCCGGGCGATGTCGAAAGCGTGATTCACCGGGATGCCCCTTTCAGTGTCTACCGCAATGCGCTCCTGGCGCAGGCGATGGTTGGCTTGCAGATGATCGACACCATCGGCAGCGGCATCAAGCGGATTTTTCAAGCACAAAAGAAACGGTCGTTCCCGCTCCCGGACTTCGATCTCACGGCTCCGAACGAGGTCAAGGTGGTCATCAGCAACAAGGTGCTGGATGAGCGGTACACTCGGATGCTGTTAGCGAGAGCCGACCTCGACCTGTGGGACGTGATCGCCTTGGACAAGGTGCAGAAAGGCTTGCCGCTGACGGAAGACGAGTTCAAGTCCGTAAAGGCGAAGAAGCTGGTCGAGGGGCGGCGTCCGAACCTGTTCGTGTCGGCGAAAGTGGCGGCGACGACAGACACGGTGGAGGACTACCTCCATAAGCGAGGAATCGACAAGGCGTACTGCAAGAAGATGGTCGTCGAATTGCTCGAAAAGAAAGGGGAAGCGAAACGGGAGGACATCGACGGGCTGCTGCGGAAGAAGCTCTCGGATGCCATCACCGATAACCAGAAGACCAACTTCATTCGGAATCTTCTGCAAGAGATGCGGCGAGAAGGGGCCATCGAGCGGGTAGGCTCCAGCCGAGGACCGAATGCGGCCTGGAGATTGTCTAATGGAGCGAAGAAAGGCGGAGCCTGGCCAGTCGCCTAGACAATCCCAAAGCGATCTATTCGAGGCAACCCCATGATGTGCAACGGGTTACGATTGTCTAAACCGCAGGGGATTCGGAGGCAATTCCAACGGTTTTAGACAACATCAGGTCGAATGAGAGAATCGACGAGAAAGGATGGAAGCCACACATGCCACACAACGAAGACAAGCCCCCGACCCCGGCTCAAGCCCGGCAGAAACTCCAGCAAGGTCTGGCCGACTACTTGGCGGGAAACGCACGGGGCCGATTGTCTTCCGCCTCAAGCGGACCAGGAAGGCCAGCCACACTTACCCGCTCAAGCTCACCCAGCAGCAGCGGGAAACGCGGCTCGAACACACTCACCTGACCGGCAAGCTCAAGAAGAAGATCGAGCAGGCCGAGGATGGCACGCAGGTCGTCCCCGTCACCTGGAACGATCTGCACAAGCTCAACGACGAAACCGGACAAGCTGCCTTGTACGCCCGCAGCCCGCACAAGAAGCGGCTGACTGGCAACGCCGCTCTCAAGACCCGCAGTTCCACCGGTTTGAATGCGCGCAGCAGGGAGGGTGATCGTCTGCTGCCCCCACTGCGTTTCCTTCGGAAAATTCAACTCTGCTAAATTCATTGTCTGCTTCCCCGAATTTCCTTCGCGCGGGTCGATCCTGCGGCTGATGCCTGCAGTTCTCGGGGCCGCGACACTCGGGGAATTTTGTCGCATGTCCCCGAGTATGAGCCAGACTTCCGGCGGGTGAATTGGCCGAGCGTAAGGCCGTTCAAGAAAATGCCCGAAGGGCTCTGGACAGCCGTTCGGGAGGATCCGGTGGGAGCAAGACCTACCGTGGAACTCGTCAACCATAGTACCACGAATTCCCCTGCGCGGCGGAAATCTCGATTTCCGCGGCGATTTTGCCTGCGGAAGAGCAGTGACCGTCAGTGTGTTCCGTCGGCCAGCAGTCAATTGTACGGCCAGAATTCCAATCGTTTGCAGGACGCGCATCGCCGGCTGGCGTTGAAACGCCAGCAGCGTCGATGCTCATTCAGGACACCAGCTTTCGCATGAAAGACAGCACTCCCGATGAATAGTCACCTCCACACTCAGCCCACCGCCCGATCGGCCCTGACGCCGTCGGAAACGCCTCTGAAGGTCTCGGGGAATCGTCAACGCGGTCGCTCATCGCGACTACACCAGCAATCACGTACGTTTCCGTTTCTGCCAACCAGGAGTGATCAGCCAGCGATCGATCAGGAAACAGCACATTCATTGCTGCCAATTTCAGCAGCAAGACAACCTCCGCCGGCTAAGGCCTGTTTCCTTCCCCGCAGTTTCCGTGGGGAGGGTGCCACCGGATACAGCGCGGGCGGGATCGCGGCTGAACTGCAGTCGACAAAGCCGCAGAATTCCAGCGTGGCCGGAAGCACCAGCCACGCTTGCTGACGGGGGAGACCTCCGTTCGTGTAGGGACTCAATAAAAATGCCCGGGCGGCCTTCAGGCAGTCGATCAAGCTGATCCCTCGGGAACAAGACCTCCCGTGGGATGCGGTCAGCAGAACACAGTTTCGCCGCACAGGCCTCGAAAATCCGAACTTCGGCAGCGAGTCCGCAGGCGGGTTCAGGCAGATGAAGTGGTCCGCTTCAGATTCTGTCAGGCGGGCGGTGCTGTGATGCGAAAAGATCGTTCAGAACAACTTCGTTTGTCACCAGTCCTTCTGAGTACTGATTGGGTACGATGCCGTGCGGAGTGATCATGGTCAGGAACAGGGTTTGCTTCCGACCCGAGCGAGCACGAAAGACACGCAGCTTGCGTTCCAGCTCCTGCGCGCAGCTCTTCGTGATCACGAAAGGCTTGTCCGAGAATTTGATTTCGCAGATATTGATGCAGTGATCGGCTCGATCCAGCAGCAGATCAATCTGAGCCCCCTCGTCGTCGGTTCCCGTTTCCGCCACGTACCGCCACGATGCAGCATGCGTTTCCACATCCGCGATCCCAATGGCTCTGCAAATCGCCGACACATGTTTGAAACAGACAGCTTCAAAAGCATATCCGCACCAGGCGTCATAGCGACGGCCTGCGGATTGTCGCAGCCACGATTTCGCCGCAGCCGCGGAGTGCATCCAGTGCCAGTAAAAGACGGAAAACTCGTCGGTCAAACGCAGTAAGCTGCCTTTGGCCTTCTTGTCCAGCGAGAACGTTTCGGTCACGAACCCAGACAACTGCAGCTCCTCAATCGCCTTTGTCACCCCTCCACCACTGGAGAGCCGCGCCCTGGCCAGTACCTGGTCACGAGTCAGGCCGCTCCAGCTTGTCGCCAGAACTTTGACAATCGCCTCGTGCGTGTCACAGGACTCGAAAAGAGCCGCGTACAGGTTGCGATACTCATCGTGCAGCATTCCTGCGGATCGAAAACACTCCGCGTCGACGCACTGAGCTGCGGACTGGCCTGGCTGAATAAGATTCAGGTAGTGCGGAATGCCTCCCAGTGCCATACAGGCCATCACGATCTGCCGCTGGTCCCAGCGTATCCTGCGGTACTTCAGATATTGCTCCACTTCATCCAGCCGAAATGGCTCGAGCCTGATCCGTCGCGTCAGCCGATTGTGCAGGCCACCGCGGGAATCGACTATGTGGCGAATCATCCACGCGGCGGCGGACCCGCAGACAATGACAGCCAAATCCCGCTGCCGACTGGCATAGCTGTTCCAAAAATTGTCAAAGGCCGCCAGAAAGCCGCTTTTGCGAGTCGCCAGCCACGGAAACTCGTCAATGAAAATGACTCGCTTGCCCTTGATCCGGGTGGGCTGGTCAAGGCAATGTCGCAGCAGTTCGAAAGCTTCCAGCCACGTCCGGCATTGCACCAGCGGAACAAAGGGAAAAGCCTTGCGGAGTGACATCAGGAAGTTAGCCAGCTGCACCGCAGTGCTTTGGTCATGTATCCCAGCCACCACGCAGCACTCGCGCGGGCAGCACTCGCGCGGTTCCTGACTCCGGCCCGCCTGGATCCGTGACCGGGCCGGCAGGATATTCGCCATACCAGTCACTGCACCAGCTTCATCCCGATACTGTTGGTGACCTGCTGCGGTGGAGCCGCAGATTGCGCCCCTGCCGTTGTCACCAGCAGATTGCCAAACACAAAACAGCAGAACGAAACAGGGAGCAGCGAAGAATTCTTCAAGACGATCTCCTGCATCTTTCCAGCCGGCAGGCGGTTCTCTGAATTTGCCGCTGAAAAGTGCCTGTGCCGGTCCGGGCACCACCACCTGCTTCGGCCGTAGCGGTTATTCGGTCTGTGCCGGTGCGGCAGGCTGTACCAACGGACTCTGTCAAAGGAATCCGCTCAGTTCCAGCGTTTTTCCCTGGGCAGAACGAACAGACCGCAACGTATTGTACTGCATCAGGCTGTTCGTCGAAAATCACTCAGGTGTGCCCGCCGCAGTCTTTACTGTTCCATTCACGGTTCCTGTCGAAACCAGACGCATGCCCAGTTCAACTCCTCAGCAGCTTGTCGATTCACTGGCCGCAAAAATCGCCGATCGTACCGCCAAAGTGGGGATTATCGGGCTCGGTTATGTCGGCCTGCCGCTGATCAGCGCCTTTGTGAACGCCGGTTTCCGCTGCATCGGCTTTGATGTCGATGCCGGCAAAGTTCAGACGCTGCTGCAGGGCCGCAGCTATATCCGACACATCGCTTCCGAAACCGTGGCCGGCTGGATCAGCAAAAGCCAGCTGGATCCCACCAGTGACATGTCGCGTCTGGGCGAAGCCGACGCTCTGCTGATCTGCGTGCCTACTCCACTGAACGAATCCCGCGATCCGGATCTGCAGTACATCGAATCCACGGCAGCGTCCATCGCCAAAGTGCTGCGTCCAGGGCAGCTGGTTGTGCTGGAAAGCACAACCTACCCCACCACAACGCGCGATGTCATGGTTCCCATCCTGAACGGCAATCCGGCTGGTCTGCAGTGCGGCCGGGACTTTTTTGCAGCCTTCAGTCCGGAACGTGAAGATCCCGGCAATCCGCATTTCACGGCAGCCGGCATTCCCAAGGTCGTCGGTGGCACGGATCAGGCCAGCGGTGATCTGGCCGCTGCACTCTACGGCCATGCCATCGTCAGTGTTGTGCGAGTGGACAATGCGGAAGTCGCGGAAGCCTGCAAGATCCTGGAAAACACCTATCGCGCGGTCAATATCGCACTGGTCAACGAACTGAAAATGCTGTTTGACCGGATGGGCATCGACATCTGGCAGGTCGTGGATGCCGCCAAAACCAAGCCCTTCGGTTTCCAGGCGTTCTATCCCGGCCCCGGTCTGGGCGGACACTGTATTCCAATCGACCCGTTCTATCTCAGCTGGCTGGCCCGTCGTCAGGGCATGAGTACTCGATTCATCGAGCTGGCCGGGGAAGTCAACACCTTCATGCCCCGCTACGTCGTCAGCCGCGTCGGTGACTTTCTTAACGACGTCAGTCGCTCCGTGAAAGGCAGTCGCATCTGCATTCTCGGCATGGCTTACAAGAAAGACGTCGACGACCCCCGCGAAAGCCCGTCATTTGAGCTGATGGAACTGCTGATGAATCGCGGTGCTGAGCTCAGCTACAGTGACCCGCATGTTCCGTCACTGCCCCCGATGCGGCACTATCATCTGCCGCCCATGAACAGTACTCCCCTGACACCAGAATTCCTCGCCGAACAGGACTGTGTGCTCATTTCGACCGACCATTCCGCTTTTGATTATCCGTTTATTGTCAGACATTCCCGGCTGGTGGTCGATACTCGCAACGCCACGAAGGCTGTGACCGAGGGCCGCGAAAAGATTCGCCGCGCCTGAGGCCCGCTTGACCGCCCGGCGGCACGAAAGGATGCACTCCCCATGACGGATCTGAATTCTCAGCTCCACGATGCCCTGCAGTGGCGTTATGCCACCAAACAGTTCGATCCGTTCCGCACCATCAGCGCGGCTGACTGGAATTCGCTGCAGCAGGCACTGCTGCTGTCACACAGCAGCTACGGGCTGCAGCCGTGGAAGTTTATTGTCGTTACCGATCCGGCGCTGAAGCAGCAGCTGCCGGCGGTCTGCTGGGGCCAGACTCAGCCCCGTGACTGTTCGCACTTCGTGGTATTCGCCGCCCGCCGAACAGTCGATCCGCAGTTTGTGCAGCAGTACCTGCAGCGGATTGCTCAGGTGCGCTCCGTTCCCGTCACTGCTCTGGAGGGCCTCGGCACCGCCATCAACAGCAAAGCCTCCCGCATGGGATCTGAGCAGCTGGCGTGGAATTCGCGGCAGTGCTACATCCCGCTGGGGTTTCTGCTGCAGGCCGCCGCCCTGCTCAGAATTGATGCCTGCCCGATGGAGGGTATTCAGAGCGATCGACTGGATCCGCTGCTGAACCTTGCCGGTTCCGACTTCACCAGCGTCGTCGCCTGTGCGCTTGGTTATCGCCATGCCGCTGATCGCGCAGCGCTGGACGCCAAAGTCCGCTTCGCCGCGGAAGATGTCATCGTTTCCCTGTAATCCCCGCGGCTGCGATGGCCGGGAATGTCAGTTGTGCAGGAGCTTCATCCATGAGTGAGCGCTGGATTGCCGATCGCATGCACAGGATCGATGCGTCGGGCATTCGCAAAGTTTTCGATCTGGCTGCTTCCATGCAGCGTCCCATCAACCTCAGCATCGGACAGCCGCACTACGATACCCCGCAGCCGGTCAAGGATGCACTGTGCAAAGCCGTCCAGGAAGGTCGCAATGCCTACAGCCAGACGCAGGGCATTGCTCCGCTGCTGAAAGTCCTGCAGGCGGATGTGGACAGCCGTTACAACCACGCCGATCGCCAGGTGTTTGTGACCTCCGGCACCAGCGGTGGCCTGGTTCTGGCACTCTTCACGCTGCTGAACCCCGGAGACGAGGTCATCGTCTTTGATCCCTGGTTCGTGATGTACCGACATCTCACCACACTGGCCGGCGGCACTGTCGTACCCGTCTCCACCTACCCTGACTTCCGCATCCGCATCAACGACGTCCGCCGCGCCATCACGCCCCGCACGCGACTGATCATCTTCAACAGCCCGGCCAATCCCACCGGCATCGTGGCCACAGCCGAGGAAACTCAGGCCATCGCCGAGCTGGCGGCCGAACACGACATCGCCCTGATCAGTGACGAAATCTATCGCTCCTTCGTCTACGATCGCGAATTCACCAGCCCCGCCACCTGGAACGACCGCACCATCGTGATCGATGGTTTCAGCAAGTCGCACTCCATGACCGGACTGCGGCTGGGCTTTATGCACGGACCGAAGTACCTGATCCAGCAGATGCTGAAGCTGCAGCAGTTCACCTTCGTGTGTGCTCCGCACCCTGTGCAGTGGGCCGGACTGACTGCGTGGGAAATGGACCTTGAGGGCAATCGGGCAGACTATCGCCGCAAACGCGATCTGCTGGCGGATGGCGTGCGGGGCCACTACGAAATTCTGGGTGGCGAGGGAGCTTTCTATTTGTTCCTGAAAACGCCCTGGGGAACCGGCAGCGAGTTTGTGGCTGAAGCAATCCGTAATAACCTGTTGATTATTCCCGGAGGCGTCTTCAGCAGCCGTGATTCGCATTTCCGAGTTTCGTTTGCGGCGGCCGACGAGGTGATCCGGGAGGGTGCCGAGGTCCTTTGCCGTTTGGCCGAGCAAGGTGGTCCGAAGTCGTAAGCGGTTACAAATTAACGACTTGCGGATTGCAGGCTGGTGCCGCGGGCGGGCGCAGAAAAATGGCCTGAACACCGTTCCGCAGCCGATCAGGGCCCCGTAAAACCTTCCGAAACTGCCGAACTTCCGGAACTGTACCCGTCAAACAATACGGAAAATGCACGGAAATTCTTGCCCGGGACCGGAATTCCGAGGATGATATCCGGGACGAAACGGGATTTGTGGACAATAATTCCTGCTTGAATGGTCTGACATCTGCAGTCGTGCATACTACGGGCATAATCGGCTGTGCTTACAATGACTGCGGGATATCAAGGGAGCTTTCCATGAGATCGGTGCAAAAGCGGATTCGGGGATTCACCCTGATTGAACTGCTGGTGGTGATTGCCATCGTCGCGGTGCTGGTGGCAATTCTGCTGCCGGCTGTTCAGAAGGCCCGCGAATCGGCCAACAGAACTCGCTGCCTGAACAACATCAAGCAGATCAGTCTGGCCATGCACAACTACCACGATTCGCACAACACTCTGCCACCGGGCTATGTGGCTGCTCCGCTGTTTCTTGGCGACGCCACCCCCACCGGAACTCGCTTCCGCAACCCGGTTGAACCCTATGAGAACAACCAGAACCTGGGTCTGCACGGCACCAGCTGGATGTACCATATCCTGCCCTATCTGGAACAGTCGAACCTCTATGAACTCTGGCGTCCCGACTACAACGTCTTCGGTAACTCCGAGATTTTGTTCGACAATGGCACTCAGCTGATCTGGCGACAGCTCGGCTATGCTCCGGCTCAGGCAGAAATCGGTGCCTTCTACTGCCCTTCACGCCGATCGAAAATTGACAACACGACCACCTTCTCGCACAACAAGTTCCTCGACACGGATGCCCCGCAGCGGCTGTCCACGGGGATTCGTGGCGGTGGCAACGACTACGTGGGCTGTGCTGGTTCAGGTCGTCTGTTCAATCCGCAAAGCCGCTCCGTGTATGACCTGACCGGCGAGCAGATTCAGTTTTACTCGGCCCAGGTGCGGACTCCCACCAACAACTTCAACCAGCTGTCCTTCAACACCGGGATCTTCACTGTCAACAGCTCGGTACGTTTCGGGGACATCAAGGACGGTTTGTCACAGACGATCATGATCAGCGAAGCCGAGCGTTTCGAGGGTCTGCGAGTTCCCAACCAGCGAACGGTCGATCAGGTGGCCAGTGACGGCTGGGCGTGGGGTGGTCCGGCGACTCTGTTTACAACGCTTGATGGCCCGAACAAAAAGTTGTTCTGGGGTTATGCCGGTTCGGCTCATGGTGACATCATCATGGTTGGTCTGGCTGACGGCTCCGGTCGTACGGTTACAAAGTCGATTGGCCTGCCGGTCTGGCAGAACCTTGGCAACATCAGCTCGGGCATTCCGGTGCCCAACTTTTAGGCCCTGCTGATCGCTGCAGAATCTTTGCCGGGCGGCCTGGTAACTGGCCCCCGGCTTTTTTCTGCGCCGGGAATCATGGCGGACGGTGACTGTCTGTGCCGAATTCAGGCCCTGGACCCGCCTTTTCCCATTAAGATCCCGTCAGGCATCTCATACCCACTTCGGTCAGAGTACAGCAATGACAATTCGTTTCACCTGTCCAGGCTGTGAATCCGTCCTGAAGATCAAGGATGAAAAGGCCGGCACCGATGCCAAATGTCCGAAATGCAAACGGCCGTTTGTTGTGCCGCAGCCGGAGGACGACGATGACGGTATCGAAATCGAGGCGGCTCCGTCCGGAAAAGCCGCCGCTGCTGCTCCGGCGGATCTTCCGATTGATCTGCCCGTGGACATGCCGATTGAGCTGACTCCGGAAGTCCCGGCTGGTGAAGAATTCGATCCTGCTGATGTGCTCAATTCCGGTCGCCCGGCCGCTCGAGCCTCAGCACCGTCACCTGCCGCTTCGCAATCCGTGCCTCCCGATCGCCGTCCGTCGATTGCTGAGCTGATGAAGGATTACGAGTCGACAAAGAAGAAGGACAAGTCTCCGAAGAAGGCGGAGTCTGCGAAATCCGCTCCGTCTGCCGCTGAGACCACCAGTTCTGCGGCCGATGTGCTGGCTCGCAACTATCAGCAGAAACGCGATGCCGCTTCTGCCCCGCCCCCGCTCAGTCGCACCGATGCACGGGCTGCTGAACAGCGCGCGGTTACCATTGAGTTTGTCAAATCTCGGCTGCTGCCGGGTCTGGCGGCGTTCTTTGTGGTGGCCTGGGGCTATTCGTGGTACATGAACCGCGAAATCTATGACGGTCCGCCGCTCTTTGAAGTCAGCGGAGTGGTCACCAAAAGTGGTCAGCCACTGGCGGGCGTGCGAGTGGAATTTGGCCCGGAGGCTCCGGGGAGTGAAGACCAGGTGCTGCAGGCCAGTGCCATTACCGACGAACAGGGACGTTTCCGATTGTCGGCCTTTGCCGGGCAGTACGGTGCACCGGCCGGCAATTATGTCGTGGGTTTGTCTGATCAATCCGGAGTGCCGCTGCAGGTGCCGGAAGACGACGTGCGGAAGACAGTGTCTGATACGGCACCCAACGAATTTGAATTCAAACTTTGACGCTCACCTGCCAGCCTCAGATCCCCTCAGACCACTCTCAGATTGCAGTTTTCGGATGTCAACGCTGATTATTGACTATGGCATGGGCAACCTTCGCAGTGTGCAGAAGGCCTTTGAACGCATTGGTGAAACTGCCGTCATCAGCTCGGATCCACACCAGGTGGCGACGGCAGAGCGTGTGATTTTGCCTGGTGTCGGGGCATTTCGGGATGCCATCGAGGCCATTCACCGTCATGACCTCGCCTCGGTCATTCGGGACCATATTGCTGCCGATCGCCCGTTCCTTGGAATCTGCCTTGGCCTGCAGCTGCTCTTTGAGAGCTCGCTCGAAGACGGCGAACACGCGGGACTTGGGATTATTCCAGGAACCGTCCGTCGATTCCAGTTGCCCCCGGAATTCAAGATACCCCACATGGGCTGGAATCAGCTGCAGTTTTCGCAGCAGCCGGTGCCGCCGCTGCTGCAGGGGCTGCCGGCTCAGCCGTGGTTTTACTTTGTGCACAGTTATCACTGTGTCGCTGAATCTTCCGCGTGGGTGGCCGCCACGGCAGACTATGGCGGACCGTTTCTTGCCGCTGTGGCTCGAGGCAACGTGATGGCCACTCAGTTTCACCCTGAGAAAAGTCAGGCTGCCGGGATGCAGCTGCTCCGCAACTTCCTCGAGGCCACTCGCCCGGCACAGGTCTGACACCCCAAACCCCGGAAATTGCAAAAAAATCCCCTTTCCGGGCACCGGGCCAGTCTGCGGTTTTCCGTCACGGCCTGATTCGATTACACTCAGCGATTCGTCTGGCCGTTTCCAAAATACCCGATTCATCAGCACTGATACCCATGATTGTCAGCCGCCGCTGGCTGGCGGACTATGTGCCGCTGCCGGAATCCACTGCCGAACTGACTCGCAGACTGACGCTTGCAGGGCTCAATCTGGAAGAATTTCACGACGTCACTGAAGGCCTCAGCAAGCCTGACGTAGCCGTGGATCTGGAAGTCACCAGCAATCGTCCGGACTGCCTGGGGCACATCGGAGTCGCCCGGGAAATCTCGGTGCTGTTCGGGCAGCCCCTGTCGATTCCCGCCGCTGCTGTCACGGAATCCTCGGAAGCCGCATCCGCCGCAGTCTCCGTTGCCATCGACTGCCCGGACCTCTGCCCGGAATACCATGCGCGCGTGATCCGCGGAGTAAAAATCGGGCCGTCCCCCGCATGGCTGCAGGATCGCCTGAAAGCCGTCGGCATCAATTGTGTCAACAACGTGGTGGATGTGACCAACTACGTGATGCTGGAATGTGGTCAGCCGCTGCATGCCTTCGACTATGATCGACTGCAGGGACGTCGGATTGTTGTTCGGCGGGCCGGCGCAGCAGAGAAGATTCGGGCCATCGATCAGCGGGACTACCAGCTGTCCGATCAAATGTGTGTCATTGCCGATGCCCGCTGTCCCGTGGCTGTCGCCGGAGTGATGGGGGGGCTGGAAACAGAAATCTCTGCCGGCACTGTGAATGTCCTGGTTGAATCCGCTGCCTTTTCTTCAATGTCTGTTCGCGCCACTGCTCGCAGCCTCCGACTTCACAGTCCTTCATCGTATCGTTTTGAACGAAAAATCGACCGCAGTCGCCTCGACTGGGCTTCCCGTCGCTGTTGTGAACTGATTCTGCAGACCGCTGGCGGCACGCTGCTGCAGGGGTCTGTCGTGGCCGGAACCACCGATGACGGCCAGCGTTCACCCGTAACGCTGCGATTCGCCCGCATCAGCGGCCTGCTGGGAATTGACATCCCGCCCGCAGTGTGTGTCAGTATCCTGCAGCAGCTGGGACTAAGTCTGCTGCAAAGCAGCGAAACTGAAGCCGTTGTGCAGCCCCCGTCCTGGCGTGCCGATCTGACTCGCGAATGCGATCTGATCGAAGAGATCGCTCGGATTCACGGCTACGAACACATTCCCGTGGATGCACCTCTGCCCGTTGTTGCAGCCACCAGAACACGTCGGGAAAAAGTCCTCGATACAATTCGGGCTCAGCTCGTCGCTGCCGGGCTCTATGAAGCTCTGACACTGTCCTTTGTCAGCGAAGCCCAGCGTACAATGTTTCAGGCCGCCGGTCCGCGAGGCCCTGTGGCTGTCAGCCACTCCAGCCGCAGCCACGAAAACCAGCTGCGTCAGAGTCTGATTCCCAGCCTGCTGCAGTGCCGCAGACAAAACGAACGACACGGCACTCTGAATGCCGAACTGTTCGAAATTGCCCGCGTGTACCTGTCTGCCGGGCAGGGGCTGCCCGAAGCACAGGCTGAACCGCTCACCGTCAGCATGGTCGCCGGACGTTCCTTCGCACAGATTCTCGGGATCGTCGAAAACCTGCTGCATGCGCTTGCCCCTCACGCAGTGCTCGCCGCCAGCCCGCTGGATCGTCCCGAGTTTCTGGCCGGGCGAGGTGCGGAACTGCGGGTGGCAGATCATACGCTCGGCTGGATCGGAGAACTTTCACGATCACTGCTCGACGCCAGCGAACTGCAGGACGGAGCTGCCGTGGCCGAGCTGCGAATTCCGGTACTGGAAGCTCTCTTCCAGCCGGCACGCAGCTTTACACCGCTGCCGCGCTTCCCCGTCGTTTCCCGGGACCTCAACTTCGTGCTGCCGGAAACCATCACCTGGGCTCAGCTGGTCGCTGCTGTTCGCAGCAGTGCCGGACCACTGCTGCACGAAGTCTCCTTCGGCGGGCAGTACCGCGGAAAGCAGATTGCGGCTGATCACAAATCCTATGTTGTCACCTGCCGCTTTCTTGCATCAGACCGTACCCTGACTGCTGATGAGGTGGACGCTGCCGTCCACGGGATCATTGCCGCCTGTCAGACACAGCTCTCCGCCACGCTTCGCGCCTGATCGCGTTCACGAACCAATTCGACTGTGGAAACATGAAACGAGTCCTGCTGAAATCCAAAATCCACCGCGCTACCGTGACTGACGCCAGCCTGCATTACGAAGGCAGTGTCACCATCGATCCGCTGCTGATGGAAGCCGTCAATATCGTGCAGTGGGAACAGGTCGATATCTACGACATCAACAACGGCAGCCGACTGACCACTTACGCCATCGCCGGACAGCCAGGTTCCGGAGTCATCTGTCTGAACGGTGCCGCAGCCAGGCTGGTGCAGGTCGGTGACCTGGTCATTATCTGCAGCTATGCCGAATTCAACGAAGACGAAGTCCGGACTCATCAGCCGCGCATTGTGCTGGTTGATGCCGGGAATCGCATCGTCAGGTCCTGCGATACCTGATCGCAGTGCTGCAGAAGTTACTTCTGCGGATCGGCCGGCTTCCCGGAAGCTGTCGATTCCTGAAACCAGCGCTGACCATAGTCATTGCCAAACTCGCGGTACATCGCATGGATATGCTCAGCAGGCGCCCCGCCCATGGCCTGCGGAGCGTACTCGAGGAACACACCCGGCCCCTGCACCCGATAGCTGGCTGCGCCATCTGCCGTCAGTGCACCCCGCCACGAAAACCACGTATCGTCCAGACCCTGCTCCACTTCCGCACGACGCTCCTGCGCGTCCTCCTCGTTCAGCAGATTCACTCGCAGCATCACCAATTTCAGCAGTTGCTGTCGCTGCTCTGGCGACAGGTCTGCCCCGCGAAGGCCCTCCGGTCGCGGCACAACGCCGTCTTTGCCGGGCCCCAGCAGCATATCACCGAATCGCCCGCCCAGCACCGCCCGACCTCGCTGCTCCGCCGTCAGTGACTGTACAAATGCCGCAGCCAGAGCAATCTCCTCAGACATCTGGGACACCTGACGCTCACCCGCCCTGTAACGCATTGGCTGGCCGCCGGTTAAGGTGGGCCCCAGAGTAATCCGGGGGCCAATCACTGTCGCGTTGACAGCCAGATGATGTCCCCCAAACTGCCACATCCAGGCTTCCGTGCGGGAAGGCTGTCCGAGCAGCGAAAAGTAAAATTCGTCCTTGCCGAAGATGACTCGACCACGACCGGCTCCCGATTTCAGCTGCTCGTCCGCCGCCACATTGTCCAGCACCGCCTGATAACCCGCCGGACTCAATGTTGCTCGGACTACGTCGAAGACGGCTTGTCGCTGCTGAGCATTCAGATCTCCCATCCGCAGGCCACGACGGGCATAAATCCCCGACGGCAGATTCGACCAGCGCACTCGCTGCTCATCACCGTTGAAGCGAAACTGCACCGCCGTACGCTGCTCGGCGGACAGCACCTTCAATAAGTCTTCGGCCGCCGCAACAACCTGCTCAGACCGATCGGCTGACGCCGCCTGCATGCCAGAGGCTGTCGCGGCCGCCAAACCTGCCAGTAAGCACGAGCAAAACCGCACAGCAATCGTTGAAAAATTCATGATTCGCTCCCCGCGACATCCCGCCGGATTCCGTCTGACCTTCATCCCAAACCCCGAAAATCGCCGACGTCGCACCGCGGTTTTTCGTGTTTTTTGCGGGTATTGAGCACTTTTCACCCATTTCCCCGTCACGTTCAGGTCGCTTCGGTTAAGGATTGGCGGAAAGGCGGAAGCATATCAAATGAACGAACACACCAGAACCGTCATGAGGCAGTGGACGCTTGCCCAGCCTGTTGTGTCGGCTTTTATTACCTCCATCGTGCGCGATTTTACCGATCGTGATGATGTGCTGCAGGACACCGCTGTGGCGGTGCTGGAAAGCAGTCCTCGTTATGATTCAGCTCGCCCCTTTCTTGCCTGGGCACTGGGTATTGCTCAGAACCAGATCCGGCTTTATCTGCGTCGCTGCAGTCGCGATCGGCTGCTGCTGGACGAGGGTCTGGTGGAAATTGTTGCGGCTTCGTTCGAGCGAGTTTCATCCGCCGAGCACCTGCGGCAGCTTGAGGAGCTTCGCGAATGTCTCTCGGGTCTTGAGGACCGCGAGCGTCAGTTGTTTGAATTGCGTTATGCTCAGGATCTGAAACCTGCCGCCATGGGCCGAATTCTTGAAATGCACCCTAACACCGTCTCCAAGGCATTGCAGCGGATTCGTGATCAGCTCCGTGAGTGTCTGCAGCGGCGTGCTGCGATGGAGGGGCCGGCATGAGCAGTGAATCGGGGCAGCAGCAGTCCGACCTGCTGATCAGTGGCTATCTTGACGACCAGCTGGATGTTCAGCAATTGCAGCAATTGCAGCAACTGCTGCTGCAGTCACCGCAGCTGGCGGACCGTTTTGCACAGCAGCATCTGCTGCACGATCGTCTGCGGAATTTGGCAATGCTGGCGTTTGCTGTGCCGGCTGAGTCTCCGTCGGCACGGGCGGTGTCCGTGGTGCCCGGTTCAAAGCGATTGTTGTTCAGTCGCCGTCAGTTGCGGCGATTCCTGACTGCGGTATGCGTGCTGCTGATCGGGATGTCAGCGGGTTTTATCTTTTGGTCCGGACTTGCCGGGACTCCTGCTGCCGCGGCTTCGGCTGAACTGCAGCGGCTGCTGCAGGCCAGTACCAGGCAGGTGGATCGCACGTGGCAGCTGGCGGTAGAGGAAACGGTGGCTTCGGATCTTCGTCGGCGTCGCACTTTGTCAGGCAGGTCAGCACAGCGTCCACCCAAGGTTTCGCTTGATGGTGCGCTGCTGTGCGTGCGCAGCGGAGGCCAATTTGTGCTCACCAGAACGCTGCCGGACGGAACGCAGTTCCTGACTGGCAGCGATGGTCTCTGCAGCTGGGCTGTGCGACCGGATCAGTCTGTGCGTGTCAGTCGCAACCCCGCTCATTTCAGCCGCGACATTCCCGGTCACGAACATTCGATGTCCTTTGTGCAGATTGATCAGTTGCTGGCTCAGCTGAAATCCAATTACCACATTCAGGTGCTTCCGGGTGTGACAGCTGCCGGCGATGCTGAGGAATCTTTGGAACATGCTGATCAGCTGATGATTGCCGTGCGGCGTCGTAAAGTGCCGGGCCCGGGCCGCGTGGAAATCAGCTACGATTCGCTCACCGGTGATATTCATCAGTTGCGGTTTATCGACATGCCATACGGACCGGATCGTCTGACACTGCGGATGACACTGGTCTCCGAAGAATCCCTTCAACCCGCGTTTTTCAGCCACGACAGCCATCATCCGCCGGAATGGCGAGTTGAACAGGAGTAGATCATGAGGAAGCTGTTTTCTGCCCTTGCCGGAATCGCCGGTACTGCGCTGTTCGTCTGGGCCGTCGCCGCTGCTCAGCCACCGCGACAAAACGGTCAGCCACCGGCAGGCAAAATGCGTAAGCCCGCGATGGCTGACACCATCCGAGCCAATATCTACGCCGACAACAATTTCATGCTCTGGATCAACGGCGAACTGGTCGCCGTGGACTCCATCACCTTTATCCCGCACAACGTCATTTCCGTCGACCTGCTGCCTTCATACCCGATGACCATCGCCGTCATGGCTCGCGACAACGCCAGTCCCAAAACCGGTATGGAGTACGCAGATACCAACATTGGCGACGGTG
>SXGQ01440044.1_pt1 | contig 19779 bp, 27 predicted proteins | sample 3178371 | NCBI WGS metagenome assembly SXGQ01 (sample SAMN11356859, study PRJNA531348) | freshwater metagenome | isolation source: freshwater sample F1-20 | place: China: Fuxian Lake, Yuxi | collected 2017-12-25 | reverse complement strand
TTCTCTTCCTCCAACAAGATTTGTTGAGCCACCGGATATACTATTTGCCTCTCCAGATACCAAAGATCCGGTAGATGCTACTGTATTTGAGTTTCCAAATACTGCAGCATTATTTGCCGATGCAGTATTTGATGCCCCTCCTACAAATGAGTTTTGACCTGATGCAGTATTTTCTGCTCCAGCTGCAAATGAAGAGGTTCCACTAGCCGTGGTATTTCTACCTAGTGCTGCGGAGTAATTACCTCTGCTACCATCATTCCATTGAGTTGACTCTACGCTTCCTGCTCTAAAGGCACCTTTTGATTTATCAAAAAGCAATCTTTCATTGCCTTTTGTTCCATCGTTCATATCATCAAGCTTTGATGATCCATAAACAAAGTCCATTCCTGTAGTATAATCTGTATCGGCTTGCCTTACTACATCATCAACTGTATCTGAGTTTGTATCTGCAGTTTCAAAAGGAGAAGAGCCAATGACTACAGCTGCAACAGCAGCATCAGTATAGTCATATGCTGCAGTTAAATCAAGGTAATAATTTCCATCAATATCTCTTTCTGGTATGGCATCTGCCTGATCTGGCTTCGCAGCAACATTATTTACCTCTACGGCATTATCGGCAAGATTCTGGTGCTGCAACTTTGACTTAACATGAGCAACTAAATCGATCTTTCCTGCATGACCATCGTATGGCTCTCCGTCGTGAACGTGACCTGTTAGCCTTGGATCATCTGCATCTAATAGGGAGCCTTCATAACTTCCATATAGGCCTCCAAACCAAGAGTTTGCAACATCCGCAGTTACTATCGTGGAGCCAGAAGTATATTTTGTTAATTTTTTGCTTGAGGTTGCCATTTTATTTATTCTTTACTTTATCTTTAATATAAGTAGATGGCTTAAACTTTACAGACAAAAATTCATCCAATACCATTTCTTGCATTGTCTTTGGATTTCTTACAGGTCTTGGCTTCTGCTTATATAGCGTAAATTTTCCAAAATTAACTATAGAAATTTCATTTCCTGATGAAAGCTCTTCTGTAATGCAGTCGAAAAGAACATCTATCATTTGTGAGCTTTCTTTTATTGAAAATAAAGTTTTTTCTGATAACTTTCTTGCTAATTCTTTTTTGTTAACCATTTCTCATATCCTTAGTTTTATTATACATACTATATAAGTATAAATAGTAAATATGACTAGATTATATCTACGTCCGAAAAACTATTCGCATGAGAACTTGACTTTTTTAAATCTTCGGCAAGTTTTTCAATATTTGATTTATAAAACTCAACAATCCTCTTGAACTCTTCATCTTCCATTACTAAGATGTCGATTCCATAGTTTTGGTATAGTTTTTTTATTCTCTCTAATATTTTTTCTTCACTAATTTTTTTCTTCATTATGCTTCACTATATTCTTACATATATTAATAATTTCTTCTTTTTCCATTTTTTGTTTGAAAGAATTTACGCAATAAATACACCAAACTATATTTTCTTTTTTATATCCAAGTTCTGATTTTTTACAATCAAGTGTCATCTTATATGGATCGTGAAGAATTGATTTATTAGCTTTTGATATGTTCATTTCTAGGCCAGAATAAAAACACCTACCATCTTGAGATATAAACTGATGAATTATATCATCAATAGATATCTCAAATGGTAGGTTCTTTTTTGCTGCTCTTCTATTTGCAGCACGATGGGCCTTCTGAAACATCGACAGTGCTTTTTTATCAATTAAATTGTTCCAGAATGCGCTCATAATATTTCCTATGCTGACTTATTTAAAACATTTACCATTACTCTCTGGTTTGATTTTGCACCAGCTGCTTTTGCAATTGTTCTAATTGCATTTGCAATACGGCCCTGCTTTCCAATAATCTTGCCAACATCTGAGGCTCCAACACGAACCTCATAAAGTGGACCCTTTGGTGAGCTTACCTCGGAAACTGCTACGGCAGCAGGATCATCTACAATGGCCTTAATCATAGTTCCAATTAATTCAGATATACCAGTCATTTTATTCTCCATTTTGAATTTCAATTTTATTTGTTGTAATTTCACCCTTTGCTGGGATTGTAATGTGCAAGAGTCCATCCTTTACAGATGCTTTTGCTGCAGACACATCAAAGTCATGACTTATTAGAAAGTTTGTTGAGAAATTTCTTCTAGCAATTCCTCTTACTATTGCACCATGATGGATCTTTGGTAGGGAAGAGCTTCTATTGTTTGGAACGTCAATTATAACTTCACTTGTTACGCTATCTTCAGTAAGCTCAACTTCTTGATTTGTCTTTGTTGATTTGACTATAAGCTCTTGTCCATAGTAACAAACTTCAAGATCCTTTTTTGCATATCCAGCTAAAGCAAATTCCATATGGAATCCTTCAGCATCGCACCACTGATCATACTTTGGAAAAGTACCTGCTGTTCCAACCTTCTTTATATTTGTAACTTCTCTAAAAAACTCATCATCGTGAAGAAGTAGCTGTACTATTCTTCCTGGTATTGATATTCTGCTAGCCTTATTTCTATTCATTTTGTTCCTCAGCAATAGATTCGGTCTCTGTTTCTTTTACAATTTGTGTTGCATACCAAGTGCTTTTAGTACTAAAGTAATCAACAACTGAATATAGCGCCCAAGAAAGCACGCTTACTAGCCCACCAACTATTATTGGTGGTGCAATTTCAGATAGAAAACCAAAAAAGAATCCTACCCAAAATCCAGTACACATTGGACAGTTTATTAGTTTTCCTAGTACCTGAGAAATATTAGATACTTTTTCTCTTAGCTCTTCAAAAATAGCACCAGTAGTTATTATGATTGTAATTCCAACTAGCCCTAGGATTATAAGTTCTGTGCTCATGATATTAATATACTTTTTTTCTTATTGATAATCAAAATATTTTTATATTTTTTCTTTTAATTTTTCATTCAGAGTCTTTTTCATCTGCTGAGCAACATATATATGCTCTACTTGGGCATGGCCAGAGTCACGAAGCTGAAGATAGTTAAGGAAATCTGGAAGATAAAATGTGCAGTAAAGTTCTGTCATTCTTCCTTCTGGAAGAATATAGCGAGCAAATTCTCTAAATCGCTTATACTCATCGTTAGTTATTCTTCCATCTGCCTTCGCGGCTTTTGAGGCCTGCATTTGTGCTTCATATGTTCTAAAGGCAATACTTGTATTCTTTAGTAATTCTCTAAATCTTTCGTTATATTTCCCCTGTATAGAAAGCTCAAATTCATCATCAGCAGAATTATAACCCTTTGGATGCATCTTCTTCATAATCTCGGATATATCACTATAAGTATTGACCATATCCTGATTTAGTGTACGATACCTTCCGCTGGTCATGTTCCAGCTTCCTGTTCTATGGCGAAGCATTTGGACTGCGATAGATAGCGGGCAGCAGATACGCCATGTTGCACGCACATGCTCACGCACAGGTGCGTGATGAACGTCTACCAATTCAACGGTAATACCTGTCTCACCAAGAAGGCTGGATACATCTGGAGCACCACCGCTATAAGGCTCTGGTGCCTTAAATCCATCTACCGTCGATGCAAGCAGCGGATCTTGTCCTTCAAAAATCTTCCAGAAGGTTGTACTCTTATACTCGCCATTCCTATATGCAGACTTTGCAATCTTTATGAAGTTAAAGAGATCTGTTGTAATATATGCAACCGATCCATCTTCAGACTGAGAAGACCTTACATATGGAGAGGCAAGGAATGGAGCCATTTCCCAATGCTGGTAAGATGCATCTTCTGATTCTTCTGAGGTTGAGAATGAGAAGGTTAAGGTTACCGATTCAAATGGCGAGGTATGATTATTTTCAACTAAAAACTTTGTTACACGAATAACCTCTTCATCTGATTTTGCAGCCGCCTTTGATTCATCAAGGGTAGAAACCCAAGCAGAATTTGCAACACTTCTTAAATTTCCTGTAATTATTAAATTCATTATTCCACCTTCTTTGCTACAGCAATAACATTCTTTCCTACAAAAATCTTCTTTGCTGCTGCCATTACATCTTCTGCTGTTACTTTTGAAAGCTTACGGTTTGTTGCTGCAATACTTGGAATCTTCTTCTTCATAAAGTAATGATCTACGCACTTAAGAGCAATTCCTTCTGCCGACTGCCAGCTTCTATAGATTCCTGTACGCATCTTATTCTTTGAACGCTGGACCTCTTCCTCTGTTGGAAGGGTAGTCATAGCCTTCTGAATCTCTGCAAGAATGATGCTCTTTGCCTGCTCCATATTCTGTGGTCTAGTTGAGAAGTGGATTGAGAAAGATCCAGATGTACGATCTGTTGAATTACCGGCACCGATTCCATACACAAGGTTTGCCTTTTCTCTTACCTCTTGAAATAGTCTGCTATCCATACCATCACCAAGAATATTTCCTAGGACTGCCGCTGCATATACCTCCTTGGAGCCATACTTGAATGAAGGCCAAGCCCAAATAACGTGAGCTTGCTCTAGATCGTTTCTTGGAACCTCTACAGTAAGAGTCTTTTTGACCTTTGTCTTTTCTGGAGTAAGAAGGAAGTTTGCCTGTCCATCCTGCTCACCAAAGTATTTAGTGATAACTGCCTCTGTCTCTGATTGCTTCATTGGAGCGCAAACAGAGATAAGCATATTCTCCTTCTTGTAGAAGGTAGAGAAGAAGTGCTTTAGGTGATCTAGCTGGATTGCATTAATTGACTCTTCTGTTCCAATTACAGGACGGGAAAGATAGTTTGAGTAGAACTTACTTGCAAATTCCTTTCCAAGTGCTCGATTAACAGAGTCATTTCCAGATGCAAGCTCCTCTAGGATTACCTGCTTTTCCTTGTCAAACTCGGACTCTGGAAAGGCTGGATTTGTAACCATATCATGTAGAATCTCTACTCCAGCCTCAAAGTGATCTATAGGCAGCGTGATAAAATATACAACCTCTTCATGTGAGGTATAGGCATTTGAGTCACCGCCATAGAAAGCAATCTGGCGAGAAAGCTCAAAAGAATCGCGAGTAGGAGTACCCTTGAAGAGAAAGTGCTCAAGGAAATGAGCAGTACCATCTGGCACAGATGCCTCTCGCTCTAATGCCGAACCTGCCTGAAATGCAACCGCAATTGTGGCCAGCTTTGATGGATTTTTATTGATAATGAACTTCATTTTGACTCCCTAAGGATAATACTTAATTTTTTGATTTTTAATAGATACAAAAATAGCCGGGAAGATTTTAACCTGCCCGGCTAGTTTTTGGCTTACTTCTTCTTCTGTTCGATCATTACCTTCTTGCCGAAGGTAATGTGATTGAAGTGATGCTCGTTAGCCTTAACACCACACCACATTACGCGGCACTTTGGCTTTGGAACACCGATACCGAAGCCACCATCGGTCATTACGATTAGACCATCGTAATGCTTTTCGTCTGCCATTCGGAGAACGGGATCGACATTTGTGCCACCTCGACCGACTATGCCAAGCCTCTTTACCTTCTTCTCAAATGGCTTCGGGTCAGACTTGATCTCATGGTCAAACTGAAGCAAGTCCACCTTGACATGGGAGATCATACCGTTCAATTCCTGAAGGAAGTATTCTAGCTCTTGATCGGATACAGAGCCAGAGGTATCAATCGCAACAAGAATCTTGCTGGTGTAATCTCGCTTAGAGCCTGGATCTTTGTAACCGAAGCGACGGTTAGGACGCATACGGGTTGACTTTCGACCCATCATGATAATCTGATTGATGAAGTAACGAACCTCACGCTTCCAATTTACCACAGGCTTGTTTGCAGCGATGATCTGCTGAGCAAGGTTACCGGAAATATCTCCCCAGCCCTTCTTCTCCTGCTCCTTAATAGCCTGTTCTGCGATATTACGGACCTTCTCCTTGATAATATCGTCGTCGCACTCACCCCACATTTCGTGGTCGTCTACAAGCTCTCCCTTGCCTTCAAGGGCACCCTCTCCCTTCTCTTCCTCTTCCTTCTTAAGCTTCTCGTAGTACCACTCAGAGGACTCGTTATCTGGAAGCTGGAAGTTCTTAGGATAGAGGGCACCTTCTGGCAGACCTTCGATATGACAGTTGATTGCCATATCTGCTGCGTAATTGTAGCCCTTCATGTTGTAGTTGAAGTATTGATTACGAGAGATATGGTGAAGAAGAACGTGGAGAGCCTCATGCTTAAGGACTGCACGAAGCTGAGTGTAAGTCATCTTCTTCACAAAGTCTGGGTTGTAGTAAAGAGCGAGGTCAACACGACGAGTAGTGCCGACTGCCATTGTTGGCAAGTCCTTTCGCTCGATCTTGTTCAGATAGAGGAACACAGTACCGTAAAGAGGATAGAGAAGAACAAGAGTGGAGATTGCGGATTCAAGACTGTCACGCGCAGCACGATCATACGACATAATTTCTCCTTGGAAAGATTGGTGTTGTGTAAAAAAGAATAAGAGGGGGAGGGGACGCCTCCCCCTCTTATTAAGGGTAGACCCTAGTTCTTAGAGTCGATACCGTATACCTTGCGGAGAACCTCGCAGAAATCTGCATCGGACTGCCAAGGCATAACGATCTTCTTTGTCTTTGGATTGGAGAGGAGAGAAGTCCAGAGGTTAGAAGCAACATCCTTTGGAACCATGCCAAAGAACTTCTTAAGAGCCTCTGTCTGCTTCTCCTTCATCTTAGCGGCAGAGCGACCTGCAACCTCGTCAATGATGGAGTTAGCAAGAGCGGCGATTACCTCGATATCTGAGCAAGCAGCCTCGATCTTTGGCTCCATTTCCTCAAACTTGTCAAGAACATCTGCTGCCTTAAGCTGAGAGAATTCGTTAGTCATGAACTTCTGGAACATAACTGCGACCTCTCGACCAACCCAGCCCTTAGCGATCTGAGTTACCATACCATCCGTATCATCGGTGAGATTCATGGCGATGATGGTATCGGAAAGAGCAGACCAAGAACGACGAGAAGGATAGACGCGACCAGACTCGATGTTACCGACTGGTGGATCAAGAAGGTTCTGATTGCGAGCAACAAACTCTACAACGGCAGGATGAACCTTCGCGGAACGTGCCCAATCAATCCATTCCTTTGGAGTAGGATCGAAATCGATCATAAACCAACGGTCAAGAAGAGCGGGGTCCATCTCGACAACATCGTAGTCATCATCGGCGTTAACTGCCGCTACGACACGCCAACCATCGGGAAGCCTCTCACCGTCAAGGCGACGGTCAAGGCAGATCTCGAATACTGCCTGAAGAACGTCCTTGCTGGCGCGGTTAAGCTCGTCAAAGAAGAGAATACCCTTGCTCTGAGGATCGCGAGGCCACCAGTAAGGCTTGAGGAAGGTGGTGATACCCTTCTCGGTATCAAGGTGAGGCAGACCCTTAATATCACCAACCTCACACTGAGAAAGGCGAACATCGAAGAAGGCGACACCCTGATCGGCGGCAGCCTGCTTGATTACAGAGGACTTGCCAACACCGTGCTTTGCGCGAAGCATGATGGACTTGTCGATTGGCATTTCACGAAGAACACGCTTGGTATGAGAAACGTTCATGATTTTTTTACTCCGGTAGTTGCGATTATTGAGTTAGAACGATTGTTGACTATTGACTGCTATGGGGCTTTCCCCGTTTCCGTACCGTGGCAACCTCGCCACGGCAACCCTATATCATAGATGGGTGCGATTTTTAGATTTTTTGAATTTGCCCATCTATCACTTTTCTGAACCGACGCTCTCTGCATTTTGTAGAGCCTCATTTAAGCTGCCCAACGAAGCGAGAGAGGCTCTTAGCTTAAGGAGATTATCCTTAAGTGACTGAACATCTGGCGACTCAGAATCCCATTGTGCCTTGAATTCCTCATATTCTGCTCTTAGACCATCTGTTGTATTCTCCCCGGTTGTCTGTCTAACGCTAAGAGAAGAAACATCTGCTCTTAGTGCCTGAACTTCCGCCTCTACATTTGATAGCTTTCGGTAAATATCATCTAAAGCATTTCTAAGAAAAAGAAATTGTGAATTGTCCATCCGTCCTCCTTTGTGGGCCACCTTGCCGCCCGCCCCTATAGCTTAACCACCTAGCGGTGAGCGGCAACCTATTTTTTAAATCCAATCTTTTATTTTTTAAATCGGCTTTCTTTTTGCCGTTGAGTCATTCGCCTTACCCATTCCGGCTGGCGACATTATGAATATAGGCACCGAACCGCAGAGGTCAAGTGCCATTCTAAAAAACTTTATTCTAACTTCTGAACGCCTAACCCAACGACATGAATCTGGTATCCTTTGTTGTCTAAAAGCTCGACTTCCTCCTGGTCTTCCCTTCTGACTACAAGGGTCTTTTTCTGTATGGGCGCAGGCTTTAATACCTGCTGCTCTTGTGTAGTTGGATCGGCCTGTTTTGCTGCCAAGATAGACTTAAGCTCTTCAAGTTGAGAGTGAATCTTTTCAAGCTCTCTTGAAAAGAGACCTATACCACTTTTAAGCTCTATTACTGATTTTATTGTTTCGTTTATTTTGTCGCTCATTATACCTTCCTTGTTCCAAAAGCATGAGACTCAAGGAGTCCAGCGTGGGTTATTCTTATAAACTTAGAGTTTCTTCTAAGCTCTTCAAGACTTGTTGCATTAGCATAAGTCATTCCAGATCTTAGACCTCCAGCAAATTCTTCTAATATTGGAGTTACTGATCCTTTTGCTGGAATTCTAGTGGATACTCCTTCTGCACAGGTTAATGGCTTTAAGCCTCCTCGATGATCTCTCTGAACTTCTGCTGATGCCATGCCTCGATAGACCTTGTATGTTATGCCGGCATTTTCATCGTGGATGGAGGCTCCCGGTGTCTCGTCGGTAGCAGCAAAAAGACTTCCGCACATTACAGCGTCAGCACCAGCAGCAATTGACTTAACAACATCCGATGGATAGCGAATACCACCATCTGCTATAATTGCTATTTTTCTGTGGTTATAAACTGCATTTCTCATATATAGGCACTGCATTATAGAATGAAGAAGTGGTACACCAAATCCTGTCTGAATTCTGGTAGAGCAGATACTTCCTGATCCTATGCCGACTCTTACTGCATTTACCATTCCTGTGGTTGCAAGAAAATGAAAGCCCTCTCCTGTTGCAACATTTCCTGCGATTATATTCACATCTGGTGCAATATCCTTTATTTTTCCAAGCCCATCTGCCATATAAGATGAATGACCATTTGCAACATCAACAAGAACTGCATCAAGCGGAACAGATGCCCAAAGCTCTTTAAATCTTGCTACCTCATCTTTTCCAAGTCCAACTGCAGCAACCTTTGGAATCTCTCTTTTGTTCGCATCTTCTGCTCTTACAATAGAGCGAATATTATCGATTTGCTCTGAAGTTGACATAAACCGATGAATAACTCCCATTCCGCCTGCAAGGCCAATTGCTATTGCCATAGCAGATTCAGTCACAGTATCCATTGGAGAAGAAATCATTGGTAGTGACATCTTTACTCCAGCAATCTCGGTATCAAGATTTGGAATAGATCTTGATCTTACTTCTGTAAATGTTGGTACCAAAAGTACATCATCAAATGCTAGAGCTTCAGTAATATTCATAGTCATTAAACTCCTTTAGGGAAAATTGTATCTCTTGAGCAAATTCTTCAGATGTCATGTTGGTATGTTCTTCAAGACAATAATAAGAATACCAATGATGCGCAACCTCGTGGGTTATTATCTGAAAGTTTATAAATGGAGAATTTTTTGTTAAAACGATTGAATCAACTCCAATCTCAGAAGGCCTAGGATCAAAATAACCTAGCATATCTTCTTGTATCGGAAGTTCTACCGGAACAAGATTATCTCTGCTTATTTGATTAAAACCAACCTCAAAAAATTCTATTTTTTGATTTATTCTACACGGTTCTATATTTGGATTTATTTCTTTTATTTTTTTCAAGCTAGCAATAGAGGATACTGATATTCCTATTTTTGTTAGTGGAACCGAATATCCTGTTTTTTTTTGTCTATGAAAAGAATACTGTAACGTATTTTTTTCATCAATTTTAACTAGATCATTTTGAACCCATTCCTGAAATTTAATTTCATCAACTGGGTAATAAGCCAGCGCAGATGATATAAGAAAAGTATATAGCATTATTTCCACCTTACTTTTTCTTGTATTGCAATTGCAAACTCTTCTGTATTAACTTTTGTAAATCTATCAAGACAGAATTCAGAATACCAATGGTGTGCTATTTCATGAACAATGACTCTGTAGTTTGATTTATCATTATGTGATGTAATCACTATTGCATTATATCCTGGCTCATTTGCTCTTGGATCAAAATATCCCCAAAGTGGGTCACGGCCAGTTTTACCACCACCTATATATTGAGAAGGAAATCTAGATGGATCATTTAACTGATTTTCTGAAATTTCATATATCTCAATAAAATCATCTTTTCCACACTTTTTATCAATTGCTCCTAATGACCGGATTTCTTTAAATGAAGCTAATGTAGAAGAATAAATTGCATCATAAATAAGGCTATCATAATAGCCAGAGTTAGCCTGTCTATAAATTTTATACTTAAGATCTATGTTGTGATAAAAGTTATATTCTTCCACCTCTGATTCATTTGGGAAGCTAATTCCTTCAACCGGTTCATAAGCTAGAGCAAATCCGGCCATTAGAAGAAACATTTTTTACTCCTGGTCTTCTCTCTGTGTTCTAGAATCTCTTGTCTGTGGCTCGTGTGATTCGGATCGAATCTCTACAACTAAATTGCTATTGCACTGTATCCATCCAATCTCCTCTTTTGTAAGGCCATCGTGATACCATACTGTCTTTGTTTCCTTATTAGTTACTCGGATGTTGTATCTCATTTTTCTCCTAGATTACTCATTCTTTTCTGAAGGATTGAATTAACGAAGCTTTCTTTTAGATGCCTGCTTCCTAGCATCATTGGAATCTTTGATTTATTTACTTTTTTCAATACTGAGTAAAAAACCCATTTAGATCTATCATTAACCATATTTTCTAATGCTGGGTGATTATGTGGCAAAACCTGACATATTGCCGCCCTAATCTTTGCTGACTTATCCTTCGACATTTCCTCCGCGCAGTATAGCATCCCCTTTCTATGGTACGCTTCCATGCGGACCTTATCAGACGGATCTTTTAAAAATCTTTCTACCTCATCTGAGGAGCAAATCTTTATGTATTCTACCTTTGCCGCAGCATCATAATCTTTAAAAATAGAGGGGTCTATTTTATCGACGTATAAACCATTTGATATTACTGTTTGTTTATATGGAAAAAGATTGCTTTTCTTATCAGAAGATAAAATCTCAACTGCCAACTCTGGATGTAAAGATGCTGCATGAAGCACTACTGCCCTAAAAGCATAAATAGATCCTGTTTTTGCAGAAATAAATCTATAAAAAGATTTTTCATTAAAAAGAGTTAGGCTTTCTTCTTTTGATATCTCAAAAGAGTTCCATATAGACCAACCAACCCCAATTGGATACTTAGAGCCTTTTGGGGTTAGATTTGTTATATACTTTGATATTTTTTCTTTTAGTTTTTTTACACTATCTTCATTGCTCATTTAGTTCCTTAAGATCTTTAACCTTGAAACCTGAAGCAGCCCTATGGCCCCCTCCTCCAAATTTTACCGCAATTGCAGAAACGTCAAAATCTTTTTCTTTTCCACATCTGATAGAGAAAACATAGCCATCTCCATCAAAATAATATGCTAGACCATATTTTGCACCAGCATCCTCAGCAACTCTTTGGGCTAGTTCAGACTGATACAATGGAGAGTTTACTGCTGGTATTTCTTCTCCAAAAATCATTAGGGTATGTTTTTTGGCATAGATTTCTTTTATCTTCTTTTCTCTTTGACGAAGAAGTGCTGAGCCTTCCTCTAGAAACTCTGAAAACTTTTCATCATCCATCAACCTATAGTTTAACTCTTCCCATAGCCTAAACGAATAATCATAGCTATCTATTACTGCGAGTATTTCTTTTGCAAATGGCATCTGCCATTTCCAAAGATCTTGATCTTCTATATACCTTAAAAGTATTGGTGGTTCTTTATTTAGTCCGTTACAATAATACCAAGATAGTATTGATCCGCAATGAGACATATCAAAGTGACAAAAGTCTAAATCTTTTAGAGCTTCTTCTGCAGTTTTATGATGGTCTATTACTGTTATAGATTTATTCTTTTCTTTTAGGCTCAAAAGTGTTTCTTTTGAGTATGAGAAATCTGCAATCCAGATATCTTTATCTTCAAGCCCTTCTGGTGGTGGAGAGCCGTGGGAAACCGGAATGTAAGTCATTTCCTCTCCCCACTTCTTCTCAAAGCACCAACGAGAGCCATAACCATCTGGGCAGTTTTTATGATATAATAAAACTTTGTCTTTCATGTCAAACCTAAATTGTTAATCCCTCTACAACATCTGTAGACGAAGAGTAATAGATTCTTTCCAACTCTGGGCACTCTACAGATAGCCTTGCTAGTATAAAGTTTTTCATTAAATCAATTGATTCAAAAGTTAATAAATCGTTTTTGTAAAATAATTTATAAATATTTACTGCTTCTAAGATATCACATTTTGATATAATCAGATGATTTCCGCCAGCAGTATTTAATGCAAAAATTAATCTATCAAGATTTAGATAGTTTACCTTACGACGGCGACCTGTTGTTGTTCCGTATTCTTGACCAGCATCTGCAATACTTAAAAGCTCTGGGTTATCAAAAAGTGTTTCTGGAAAATCTGGATCTTCTCCAGATCTTGTATCATAAATTTTTGCTACTGCATAAATGTTTTTAATTTTCTTTGGTGAAAATCCAATTGAGCAAGCAGCATAAGGAAGTGTTTCGCTACTTGTTACATATGGATAATTTCCCCAATTTATATCAAGAAAGAATCCCTGAGCACCTTCGCAAAGTATGTTTCCATAAAGCCTTCCATCAAATAGGTGCTTTTTCCAGAAGGAATCTAACGCCGCAACATCTTTAAATTGAATTCCTGTTCTGGCATATTTATCAGAATATGCTGGAGCTATTCCCTTTGATGTTGTTCCGAGTTTTTTTGCAAGATTTTTTCTATCTTCATCTATATGCTCTGCTGTTACGATGTGTGTAGATGGAGAAATCTTTATAAGGTTTGGATCAAATCCAGATTCTCTTAGATAAGAGAATTCTTCTTTTAATAGCTCTAGATTTACAACGCAACCTGGACCAATTAGTGAGGTAACTCCGTGAAATACTCCTGATGGAACCATATGTGTTTTGTATTTCTTACCACCTACAAACACTGTATGACCAGCATTTTGTCCGCCACCCCAACGTGCAACAAAATTATAGTGCTTATCATCTGCTCCAAAAATCTTTGCTGCTTTTGATTTAAAAGATGATAAGTAGCTTGATACTTTTCCTTTGCCACCATCACCATAGTCTGCGCCGTACACAACATCAACAGAAATAATTTCGCGGCTCATTTGCCCTCCGCAACAATTATACCGATTGCTACTCCGCTGCCTTGCGACGTGCTTTCTTTTTCTTTCTCATTTTTAAGAGGTACTGAAAATACTTTGCGGCAACAGGATCTTCTTCATATCCGGCATCTTCTGGAACCTCATGTCTTTTTTTTACTATAGGAACGGCATTCTCATTGTGATCGTCAGAAAATTCTTTTCCAAAAAATCTATTTGAGATAGCAGAGTTTGCGGCATCCATACCGGTTCTATTTTCGTATGGTGCTCCCGGTATTGCCATATCATTTAATCCCAAAGCTTTCTTTTTCATTTTGAGAAAAGTTTTTCTAAGTCCCTTTTCAAAACATCTAAGTCTTTGCTTGCCATTTTCTTTGGAAGTTCGTTTGCCTTCTCTTCTTTTGGAAGAAGTGATGCAATACGATAAACATCCTTTACAAAGGATACTTCGCCAAGATCATCAAGTTTTGATGCTAGTTTTTTTAACTCTAAATTAGGATCTACCTTTGAATTCACTTTAAAACTTTGCATTGCTCTATCTGCCTCCGCTTCTGCAAACTCTTCTGATTGTAATTTGCCTGTATCTTTAAATCCTTTCTTATGACCTTTTTCATGAGAAAAAATATGTAACATTGATGATAATAAAATAATAATAGTATTTATTTTTGGATTATTTTCTAAATTTGAAAGATCTAAAGAAGAAAGTTCGCTTGGATCTATCTTTTGCTTTCTCATTTCATCTTGAATTGCTTTTTCTATTGCAGGCAAAACAAGATGTATATCGTCTCTTTTGTCTGGATTTGGATCATTTGTAACATATGCTAGAGCATTTGGATTATCACTTGGTGGAGAATTTTCTATTATGATTTTATCTACGGCGGGAAGATCAAACTGTGGGTCAAATTTAATCTTTCCGCCACCACCAGATTTTAGCAACTCTAGAATTCTGTTTATTTTTGACTGATCTAAAAATCCAGCTCTTTTTATCATTTTAAGTAATCTCCTCTCTGCTTTCTTTCGCCTTTACCAAGTCTTGATGGCGTCCAATCTTTCTTTACTGTTCCCTCTCTATATTTCTTTAGTTTTTCTGATAGCCATTGTCCTTGAACAGAAATGATATCACAGTATTGCTCGTCTAATATTGTTACGAAAAACTGATTTGATCCAAAGCTACGAATCTCCATTATATTTTCTGATTTCTTTGGATTTTTCCATATATGCCTTATATTATTAGAGTTTTTTGCATAAAGATCGGCAATATATTTACTAAGCTCAAGTATACCAGCATTTTCAAAAGTTTTTATTATATTTGGTGGAAAGGCCATTGTTTTATAGTCTTGTTTAAAAATTTTTCTAACTGTAGTATTTACTCTTATTTCTTTTCCGCGAGCAGGATCTGTTATTCCTGTTGAAACTCTTGAGCCAAACTCTGGAGGAGGAGGACCCTCTTTAATTGATTCTTTTACTGCAATAAGTCTATTTATCGAATCAGCTGCTATACAAATATAATATATTCCAAAAGATTTTGATTTGTATATTATTCCAAGCTCTCTTTTTTTATTAGAAACTGAACTTGATCCTGGAATAAATGTTTTTACATTTTCAGAATTAGCAACATCACTTCCTATAATATTGTTTAATTCAGCATTATTTACATTTCCAAAGTCTTTTGCAAATTTTTCTCTAAAAAACATTCTTGGTCCGGTAGAAATGTGTATTTTTCTTCCTGACTCATCTGAAAAATCTGTAGGATCTATTGAAGCTAGCTTTTGCATGGGTAATAAAAAAGGCCCCTACTAAGAGGGGCCTTTATTAGCAGATCTTTTACAGCTCAACCATCATCGCTACCAACTTAAGTAGATCGTCCATGCTTTCGATCTTCATTTTCTTTGGTGGCTTCTCATATCCTAGTCGGATATTTTGAATTTCTGGAATAGAAATAAGATTCTTTACTGCTGATTCACGAACACCTTGAATTGCCCCTTCAAAAGAAAAGAGGAATAGATCTCGTGATTCATCTGGAATCTTGAAGTTCACAAAGTAGTTTGTGTGAAGTGGAGAGTTTAGGTAAAGAAAATCAGACATTAGCCGCCTCCTGCATACGATTTACGACTACCTCTCTAACCGATTGATCTTGACAAACTGCCATAAATGGCAGATATTCCTTTGGAACAGTCCTTGCAAGATATAGAGCAGAATTATTATGCTTTGTGTCCATTACCTGACTAAGAACCTCTGCTGCATTTTTAAACTTTGTGATGTTATCTGCAATTGCCTTGACGCCCATTTCAGATGCCTCTTCCGAAGAATCTGACCGAACCTTTCTTGCAGCCTTCTTTGTTAGGCAACCTACTGAAGCAAGAGCAGAAAAGATTTCACCACGAAGAGTATGTGATACGCGAGATCCAAACTCTGTATCTTCTACTGCTTCAATCATACTAGCAGTAGACCTTCTTGCGATTGCTGGTAGCAGAGCAATATCAAGGACATTCTTATATGATGCTTTATTTCTGCTATACCGAATCTTAAAAAGACGATCTGGATCAGACTTTCCTGCTATAAATCCTGCCTCAATAAGACCAATATATTCTGGAGGAGGCTTTTGCCAATAAGAATTATATGCTCCTTCGGAAACCATCCTGTCTAGGCGGCTTCCATTGTCTTGAATCCATTTGGCAAAGTTAGGATCTTCATTTAAATTTAGATTGTTGTGAATTGCATAGGAAAAAAGAAAAGATATTGCCTCTCCCCAAACATCACGATTTAGTGGAACAAAATCTGGATTAAACACTATTTCTCCTGCTGCGCCAGAAGTAATAATGCTTTTAATCATATCTTCAGTGATAAGATTGCGGTATCCGCTCCTCTTTCGACTAAAGATTTCATATACAGCATCTAGCAAAAGCTGATTTGCCTTTGCCTTTCCCCATCCATCAGATGTTACTTCAAGAAGGTTAACCATTTTTGTTTGACTCTCCACCAGACTTGATCCAAGAAATAAGCTCATCTTGGTGATTGTTGATAATTTGAAGCTTTGTCTGATCTGAAAAGCTCGTCCAAAAGTCTGCCAAATCCTTTAGAGGAAGAGAGCAGAATCCTTTTAGAACACCATTATCACGGTGAGGAGACTGAGCAAGACCATTGATTGCAACTGTAATTAGCTGGTTAAAGATCTCTTCTTTTGTCATTATACACTCCTGCTATAAAGCGCAGGGGATACCTGCGCTAATTCCATACCATAGGTCGGTGCTGTTTTTAGATTTTTTCTATTCTTGGATTAGGTTGGAAAGATCTTGGTAAACACAAACTTCTGTTGTTAGGAGAGTACCTGCAGCTGATACGGCATTTTCTACGCCCTTTCTAACTACCTTTACGGGATCGATGATTCCTCTTTCCATCATATCTTCTACAAACTCTCCTCTTAGAGCATCAAATCCAACAAATCCACCCGTTGAAATAATCTTTTCCTGTGGGCCGTGATAATCAAATCCTGCATTACGCATAATCTGAATAAATGGCTCCCTAAGAGCAGTACGAAGAATATTTAGACCCGCAACTTCTTCTGGAAGAAGCTTTCCTGCTGGCTGAGCATTGATATAATCTCCAACAACTCTTGATGCCTGAAGAAGAGCTGAGCCTCCACCTGGAACAATTCCCATTTCAATTGCAGCGCGAACAGCATTTAGAGAGTCCTCTACGCGATCCTTTCGCTCTCTCATTTCTCCTTCGGTAGAGCCACCAACACGGAATACTGCTGCTCCACCAGCCAGCTTTGAAAGTCTGTCTTTTAGAGAAGCTTTTTGGTGATCAAAGATTGTTGAATCTCCCATTTGAGACTTAATCATTCTAATTCTCATATCAACAGATTCTTTTCCACCAGCACCATCCACAATTAGAGTTGTATTTCTTGTGCAAAGAATTCTTCTTGCCCTACCAAGATCCTCTAACTCTGCATCGCGTAATGCTCTTCCGTTTGAATTGTCAAATACTTTTCCACCAACAACCGCTGCAATATCTTCTAGCATATCTCTTCTGACATCACCAAATCCTGGTGCTTTGATTGCACAACAAAGAAGATTTGCCTTCTGTCTATTCAGAACGAGAGTTGCAAGAGCTTCGCCCTCAACATCACGAGCAATAATAAATAGTGGCTTACCTGCTCCGTGTGCCTTCTGTATAATCTCTAAAAACTCTGATGATGATGAAATTTTATCATCATAAAGTACAATATAAGCTCCCTCAAATTCGCAAGATAGTTTTTCAACATTTGTAACAAATGCTGGAGATAGCCAGCCCTTTGCAACCTGAAGTCCTTCTGTATAAGATACTTGAGTTTGACCTCCTGTAGATTCTTCAAGAGAAATTACACCATCTTCTCCGACATTAGATACAACCTCGCCAATCATTGAACCTAATTCTGAGTCATTGTTTGTTGAGATTGTGGCAACATGCTTCAGTGTTTCTTCTGAATCAATACTGCGAGATAGTGATGAAAGAAATGTTGTAACCTGAGAAAGACCAATATCTAAGCCTCTTTTTAGAAGCACTGGATTGTGTCCTGCTGCAACCATCTTAAGACCATCATTAAAAATTGCCTGAGATAAAACAGTTGCAGTAGTTGTTCCGTCACCAGCCATAGAGTTTGTGGCAGAAGCAGCAGTCTTAATAAGTTGCGCTCCAATATTTTGGAGAGGATCTTTTAGCTCAATTGCTCTTGCGACGGATACTCCATCTTTTGTAATTACTGGAGGACCATAGCCTCTCTCTAATGCTGCATGGCGACCTCTTGGACCAAGAGTGCATTTTACTGCATCTGCTACAATATTTACGCCTTTCTGAATTTCTGCTCTTGCTTCAGAACCAAACTTAACTTCTTTTGCTGACATACTTACCTCTTAGGTATAAATATTACTATAAGATGCGCCAATTTTTTGCATTAAATTTTGATTGTTATTCAATGCAATCGAAAGAGGGTCGGAACCTGCGAATGGGTCGCAAACTACCTCCATTTCTTTGAGCTGTTGCTCCATGATTGTCTCCCATATTTTGGGTGGTTTTGCAGACAATCCGGCTGGCTTTTTCTCATGAAAAATGTTTGGCATACCTGTAACGTATTTCTTTGTTGCACCTTTTGTGCAATAGACTATATATTCAACTTGATTACGCCAATGGTATCCCATAGTCATATTGACCTTATCCCAAACAATTATATTTCGGAATGTCCATCCTGCTTTTTCCAGAGAATCTTTTGTTGGAAATAAACCATCGCGATTTGCAAAGACATAACAGCCAGCTCCAGAGTTTGAGATCTGAAACATTTCATTATAACATGACTCTAGATCTTTGTATGTTAGCCTAACATACATCTCATCTTTGCCATCTTCAAATTTCATTCTTCCTGTTCCATTTTGGTTTTCAAATGGATAAGGAGGATCTGTAATCCAAAGATCAACTTTAGAGGTTGCTTTTAGGTGATTAAAAAAATCTTTAATTTCTAGCTTTGTTATATTTATTTTTGACATTTTAAATCCTAAAAAACAATATCATCAAATGCTTTATCTAGTTCTGACTTCTTGTCGGAATCAACCAACTTTTTCTCTATAATACTCTTTACCGGAAATAAATCAGAATCTCCAATAAAAAGTGCATGAGAAATATCCCAATGAGACATCTTCTGCATTTCTGCAAAATATGTTGCCAACCTCTTAATCATACTGTTGGTACTCTCTTTTGTTACCACTTCCTGCTCATAGTTATCGCTGGTGGTAATTTTAACTTTTACACCAGCAGTAACTCCTCCCCACTGTGAAATAGCACCAAGTTTCTTGCACTCCTGCCAATAAGTATTAGAATCAGACATTACCTCTAGAGTTCTCTGGTATAGTTCTTTTGAAAACTCAAAGCCTGTTTTTTCATAATATTTAAAATGCCTTAGAGCCTGAAATACTTTTGATGCCAGACTCTTTCTCATAAGGCCTTCGTTATTTATTGTAAGCTGCTTTTTATTCATGGAGTCCATAAATGATGAATGAACAATGAATTCACCATTATGAATTGCAACAGAACAAACGCCAAGATCAAAAGAAGATAAGAGTGATTCTACGGAATTTTGCTTCCTAACAATGCACTGAATTGGCTTTAGCTTTACTTTTCTTTTTGAACTAGAAAACATAAATGTATTTGCCCAATCAGAGGTTCTATCTATCGAAATAGATTCTCTATTTGATAATAAAATATTTTTATATGAAATTGACAATAAGCTGTTGTTATATGAAATTTTATCTTTTAATTCTTTT
>SXGQ01340524.1_pt1 | contig 19782 bp, 18 predicted proteins | sample 3178371 | NCBI WGS metagenome assembly SXGQ01 (sample SAMN11356859, study PRJNA531348) | freshwater metagenome | isolation source: freshwater sample F1-20 | place: China: Fuxian Lake, Yuxi | collected 2017-12-25 | reverse complement strand
TTCCTCTTCCTCTTCCTCCTCTTCGTCCTTCACATGAGACGCTGCTACTTGTTGAATCTTTTTATTATCTTTTACACTATCAGATACAATAGTCTTTGTGATTACTTCGGTATCTACATCAATATCTTCATCATCTTCATCGTCTGCTACATTTTCTTCATCACTATCTTTAACAAATGTAATCTTTGATGTATTAACCTTTTGAAATTTTGCGGAAATAATCTTCCAACTACATCCGAACATTCCAGCAGAGAACCAGAGACCATTCAGTTGAATAATAAATTGCGCTTTTCCACCCTTGAGATTTGAAACGTATTCTTTGAAATCTACCTCATTATTATCCATATCATAACAATCAAATTCAAATTTATCTTCGACGGAATCATAAGGGAGTTTCGCCTTGAAATTGGGAGGATATTTATCAGCAAACATACCAGTTTCCTTATCCTTATCGCGGCGAACAATAGGACTAAACATATTCTCAATAGCACCCTTATTGCCCTCAAAGTTCTTCTTAAACCACGCTACACTATTCTTACTAGCATCTTCACAGATTTTATGTTCAAGTTCAATCAACTTATCGTGAAATGCCTTAACCTTGGGATTCTCGTCCATTCCCTTAAAAGACGCCGTAATATCATACTTACGCGCTTCATCTTTGCGTTTCGGGTCGTCCTTGATAAACTGGGTATTATCATTGACTCCATAAGGAATCGATAGAACAGGAGTTTGGATATTAATTTTTGAACCTTGATAATTAAGATAGACAGATTTAGCACCTGATTTCATAATCTTCATTTCAGAATACTTAATCTTGTCGACATTGAATTGCTTTGGGAGGAGAACGTTCATCGTTGTATATATATATTAATTAATCTTTATATAGACTATCAATTTTTATTATTTTCCGTATCTTTTTTTAAATTAAAAAAAATTGATAAAATTTTGGTATCAACACAAAAAAGAATATGAAGATATTCGCCTAAAATAAATAAATATAAAAAAGTAATTAACACATTTATCTTAAAGAAGAACGCTATAATACATGCACCTACGAAAGTCATTATAAAATCAACTATGGCAAAATCATATATTCGTATGCTATGTATTCCTTCCCTAGGAACTCCCAGAATATCTTTATACTTGGCAAAAATACACATTATATATTATATATTATAATATATCTATTAGATTATAAAGATTATAAAGATTATATTATATAATAATAGGATTGTATGAGAAAAACTCCTAAAATTCTAACGAATGATAAATATAAATATTATGATTTAGAGTTTCCAATATATAAGACAAAAAATGGTGGGCGACTAATTAAAATAGGGAATGTTTTCTATAACATGGAAAATAATACTACAATAGATAAAATAAAGGACGAATATAATAAGAAAATACGCAATCAATTATGTGAAGAAGATAAAGAGTATGTTATTATCTAATTTCAAACGAAGATACGATTAGGTAATTAACCAGCGTTTTAGTAATACTATCAGTATTCTTAATATCATTAAGAGCATTTGTATTAGTTTCTAGATAATATCTATAAGCATTATCAATACCATAAGATATAAGGATATTATTAATATCATAAACACTCATTTTTCCAATTTCATTTTCAATAAAATTATACAAATCATTTTGCAAAATCTTGCGATTATCGTGACAATTATTATTGTTATAACAAATTTGTTCATATATCACTTCACAATAATCATAAATACTTTCATGAATAATTTCTTTCATATAACATTCGAACATTGCAAGTTTATCAGTTAGATTAGTTGTTAATATATAATGTTTACGCCTATCATATCAATTTTTATTATTTATTGAAAAGATAAAAAATATATATATTTCTCAAGATGTAATCCCCCTTTACTTACATTTGATACTATTGTATAGTTCAAGAATATCTTCGATATTCCACAGCATAAACTCGACGCTTTTATAAGTTTTTTTATTTTCCTCAATTTTCCTTAATTTTAGAGAATTCAATTCGCTTTCAAAATCGATACCAAGAATTTCAATGATGATTCGCTTATAATTATATAAGAGATGCTTACTAATCAAGCGCGAATCGTAGTAGATGCTTTTATAACCACTATTACATATAATGTTATGATTTAAAATTTTAATATAATCTAGCAATATAAATTCTATGAAACATTCGCGAAAATATGGTGTTTGTTTATTGAGCATCTTAGAGATTGAGTCGGCAAACTTCACGCTAAAATCTGCTGCGATAGCATCAGCATCTCCTTCGGCATTATTTAAATTGCTGACGTGTTTTCGCAAACAATTGAAAATGCGAATTGCGTAAAGTTCAACACGACTATTATCAATCACTGTAATAATGTGATCATTCTCTTTGGCGGCCCTACAAACACCGGCAAGCATATGGCATTTATTGGCGTCATTGATATCTCGAAAGGCATTCTCGTTGGAGAAAATGATTTGTGCTAGGAGCGAGTTATCCATGGTGGGATATAGTTAGATACCCTATATCTATATTATCAATTTTTATTATATATTATAAATAACTAGACCATTTTAATTTATACCAGATTTTTACATTTTTTCTAATTTAAAATTTGAGTACATAACTTTTTATTTTCTAATATTTCAAAAGTTTTCTAGAAATTTCTAAATAAAAAAAGTTATGTACTCAAATTTTATTTTCATTTTTTGAAAAATTCTAGATACGATTTATATGATGCGCCAAAAACAAAAAATATACGAAGCACGAGGTGATATCTTAATAGTACCTAGTATAGCGCGAAATTATCTAATACATAAATTTTAATCAATAAGAACATAGAAAATACTAGAATACAGAGCAATATATCTATAATGGATCTTTCCAAAGAATATAAAGTGTCATCCAAAATTATTAAGAATTCTTTAAGCATCTAAATGATAAGCGATATGTTATAGGCGATATTATGATATATAATGAATATAATCATTTTTTAATTTACATAGAATAATACACATTATCACCCCCTTCCTCTTTTTTAACAGAGCATTTATGATATAGCGACATAATAACATCATATAATATTTTACATATTCTAGAGTTTTCAGACATATATTATAAATTCTAACAAATCCTAATATAATATTAATATAATAACTTTATTACCCCCTGTGGGACTCGAACCCACACTCTTTTGATTAGAAGTCAAACGCGATATCCAATTTCGCCAAGAGGGCATAAAAATATAGAAAAAATAGTAATAGGCGTATTTAATGTAATACACTATATACGTACATAATTATATTTTGTATTTGAACGCACTATATAAGAACAATTTACAATATAGGATTTATAAATAAATGGATGTAGAAGGTATAATTTTAGTATTATCGTGTCAAAAACATAGATACACGCGATTAATACATTTAAATCTTAATAAACCCTCGTATAATAATTGGAAAGTTATAAAAGTAATAGGAAAACCTTTTATGAAAAAAGATTATGAATTAGTAGATGATATATTATTTATAAGATGCGAAGATAGTTATCTGCATTTATTAAAAAAATTTGCGCTATCTTTAAAATATATTTACAAATTATTTAATATAAAACAGGGTGTTTTAAGATGTGGCGACGACCTTATCTTTAATGAAAATAATTTGATAAAATTTTTAGAGGGAGAAAAATATGATTTTTATGGTAAATCTCCAAATCCCGACGCGTCTCTTAAAGATAAAAAATTATTAGAAAATTTGAAATTTGAATTAAAATATGATGATTTTATGTTAAATTATTATTTAATACACACAAAAGAGTTGTCAGATGCTCAACATGGGATTAATATGACTATAGAAGAACTCAATAAATATCTAGTAAGACCTCATTTAAATGGACCAACCGGCGTACTTTATTACATATCGAATCATTCGTGTAATGTTATAATAAATACTATGGAAAAAATATCATATAATATATTTCATCTAGACGAATATACAAATAGTTATCCATATATTATTGAAGATACTGCTATTACATATATTATGTATCGCAACGAAATACCTTATACCGACAATCAATTGTTTTACAGCGATTATAAATACGATGATAAAGTTATAGCGATTCATACAAATATAGAAAAATATACTCAAATATAATAATTATCTCATTATCTTCATTTATAAAAAAAATGATATATAAGTATCATAAGTATAAGTCATAATGTGTGATAATTGCGACTATATTATTACGACTGAAAGAACAAAAGATAAAATTATAGGAGGTGTTGATGAAGTTGCCAGAGGTACTTTTATTGGTCCTGTAATAGCGGCGTGCGTAGTTTTACCTAAAAGTTTTCCCGATGAAACTTACAAACAGATTAAGGATTCTAAAAAATTATCAGAAAAAAAGCGCGAATTCTTGGCATCTTATATTAAGGATATATGTATAACATATGGAGTCGGCGAAGTATCTAATGAAGAGATTGATAAAATTAATATATTAAATGCTACAATGAAAGCGATGAATCGCGCAATAAATGAGGCTTATAAAAAGCATCCTTTCAATTATTTACTAATAGATGGTCCTAATTTCAAGGGATATATTCCGCCGGGCGAAGATGAAGATATGATAGAATATGAATGTGTATTACAAGGCGATGCTAAATACTTATCTATTGCCGCAGCATCAATAATTGCGAAAGATTATCATACAAAATTAATAAATAAAATGGTTGATGACAACCCACAACTAATGTTATATGATATTAAAAAAAATAAAGGATATGGAACAAAAAATCATCTAACGGCACTAAAAATGCACGGATTAAGCGATTTTCACAGAAAGACATTTGGAATATGTAAAAATCTATAAGAGTAGCATAAGTCTAGAGAAAGGGCAAATTGTTTAAGACTCCGAATTGGTTACAGATATCGGCGCAGTATTTTCAGCGCTTTTATAACAATCTAGATAACTCCATGAAATACCACATTTTTTAGCATATTCACATTTTAATTCTTGATTTTTTTCCTTGCTCTCTAATGTATCTAATAAATTAGGATAAATTTCATTACATATTAAGGGTTTTTTTGTTCCAATTTTAACTAATTCAATATTAGAGGGCGTGTATCGTATACCATTGGCATGTTGATATTCTACTATACTACTATAAAAATATGCTGGTTTTCCTTTCAAATCTCCTTGCCCTTCGATATTACTATTTGTCCAAGCAGATTTATAAACGCCTGATAATTCAGCATATTTTTTTAACCCTGTTGATGATTCAATAGTATCATTATCGGCTATATCAACGTATAAATATTTAGGTTTATCTATATTCGTTATAAAATTATTACATGTAGTAGCATAATTATAACTATTATTATCATTATTAACTAATTCTAATTGCGATTTAAACTCTGGTAAACTACCAAATACATTTTGATCAGGAACACATTTATATTTTAATATATTTTTGTTATTTGATAGTATTATATCATTATCATTATTTAATATATATTGGTCATTTTTCCCTATTCTATAATTAGTATTATTAGATTCTGTAGAATCATGCGCGGGCAATCTTTCATCTTGACGAGAATATTTCTTAACATTATTAACAATGTCGTTAATATTGCTCGTATCAACTACTTTTTCTAATTTCCAATAATCAGGACATACTGGAAGAGTTTCCACGCTCTTTTTTAATTTACGAGGTTTAATGCTAAAAATTGAAACTAATAAATATATTATTATGATGATAGCACCTAATACATATGTAATAACCGCGGGGAAAAATTTATTATATATATATGTTCTACCCCAGTCAGTAAAAAATATTACAGATAAAAGAATAATAGCGGAAATACCATATACAAAACATACCATCCATGTTCCCTTATACATATTTAGTTTCTCGAGTTTAAACAATTCTAACTCTTTTTGATTAGGTTTAAAGCGTAGTTTAGTTTCCGGATCTAACCCTAAATCTGCTTCATCGTATGAAAAAGCAGTATCTGTATAACTACTCATTTTTCTATATTTTTTCTATACTTCTATAATATTATATTATTTATTATTTATTAATTATAAATATTTTGTAACATCGAGAGTTCTAGTTCCTTTTTTGGAAGGAAGCGTAGATCTTTCAAGAGGCACAGGCATTGTGCTAATGTCCTCTATATATTTTTGCGATTGTTTAATATTTGATATAATTTCAGGAACGCTCCATTCAATAACACGCGTATTTAAGTCCAATATCTGCGACTTTATATTATATTTGCTATTTTTACCATATTGAAAATATATAGACCTCATTATAATTTTAAGTTCGTCATCGCTCTGTCTAGATATATTTATTTTCCCATCAGTGTCATTTAATATTTTATTACGAATGCCTTTTTGTAATAAATCAATATTATCAATTGAAAAAAATATTTTAGAAACTTCCGTACAATCTAAATTGCGAGATATTACGTTTATTTGATGTTCGCTTGCTTTTACGCGCGCTTTTTCAATATTTAATGCGCTACCATTGGTGGCATTAACGCGTCCGTTTAAAAAATTCATTCTATGTAATATTGGGTTGGATTCATCTAATTTTAAATATTCCATTGTTCTTAATATATATAATTATTTTCATTTTATATAATAGTAGTAATAATTAATATATGACAGATTGTAAAGATATTAAAATTTGTTCTCTCGAATTACTTAAAAGAATAAAACATTATAAGCGTGTCAATAAAGCGGATGAAGAAAAAATAATAAATATAATGAATATTTATTTAGACAGACTTATTTTTAATATTACTGCCTTATGTGCGCTGTTATCTTTAAAAATGGGAGTTAAAAAAATATTAGATAATCACATGAATTATTTATTATATTATATTAATAAATATTGTAATTCGTCTCGTATAAATAATAAATCTTCTAAAGGAACGCGCGTTTCAGGGATGAAAGGCGGTGCGTTTAATACCGCGGCATTTTTTGGTGTTGATGAATCTAAACATTACAAGGTAGAAAATGCGGGTAGAGATGTGATGAATTGCGATTTTAATAACAATATTGCTAGACCTGCGCTAGGATTACAAATGACAGGAGGCGCCTGCTTAAAATTAAATAAAATAGTTAAATTGAAAATTAAGAAAGTATTTAAACATTTTAATATCAAAGTAAGCGATAAATCATTAGAAATTATTATGGCGAAATTCAATGATATATTAAATGATTTAACGAAAAAATTAGGTAATAGCAGAAATACAGAATTAAAATTTTCTAACTTTAAAAAACTAATATATAAAAATAAAATAATGAAAAATGATATATAAATATATGTGAATATAATTATTAAAAATGCCAATAATTACTTTGGATGGTAATATAGGTTGTTATAAAACTAGTATTTTAAATTATTTTCATAAGAATTATAAAACGCCAGTAGATTTGGAACCCGTAGATAACTGGAGCGAATATCTTAATAATATGTATAATACAGAAAATAGCACGTACAATTTTCAAATAAAAGTTTGGTTAGATAGATGTTGGATACAAGAAAAATCAAATACTATAATCTTGATGGAAAGAAGTCCGTATTTTATTAAAAATGTATTTGTAGAGAAGGCATTTGAAGATAAAACTATTAACGAAGAAGAATATAAAAACATTTTAACACTCCATAAAACAACGGATAAATTATGGGAACCATGTGGATATATATATCTCCGTTCTAATCCCGAAATATGTTTTAATAGAATTAAAAAGAGAGGCAGAGAAGCAGAAAAAAATATTAAAATGGAATATATAAAAAGAATACATGAATTACATGAGAAAAATTATGAAGAGGCAATTAAAAATAATAAAAACATGTTATGTATTGATGTTGAAAATAAAAATGTAGCGGATATATGTAGCGAAATTATATCATCTACAATTTATAATAATATAATTACCCAAGTATATAATATATAAATACGCGATATATAAATAGGCGTATTTAGCAGGGAATTATAGGCGATTTAGTTCCTACAAAGCAACTATAATACAGTCTATCCATATTCTTGTATTCTAATGTAGGCGTAGATGAATGAATCATCTTTCTATTATTGAATATAAGAAGGTCATTATTTTCCCATTTAATCTCTACGATATTATTTTTTGTAACCACATATTTTGACATAATTTCTCTGTATAAATCAAAACTATCTCCGCAAGACATTTTATCAAATTTAGCAAATCTGAAAGGAGATAGCATTAATGCTTTCCGATTTCTATTATAATTTGAATAAACTACCAAGGGTTCTTTTGTAATAATACTCTCTTCTTTTTCTATTTTGATTTCATTACTCTTAACTCTATTATATCCAGTGTAATCAAAATAAGTATTCATCATTCCAGTATTAGCGTTTGAATAAATAACCTTTAAATCATAAATTTTATCCTTAATATTACTATCAATACTATCATATGCGTCTTCTAGACTAGCAAATAGTGTATTTCCACCAATTGAAGGAGTTTTAATCATATACATACTAGAAACTACAGGGGGAAGATATCTTCCCTGTCCTACAATATCTTGATGCCATACAAGAGAGTTTTTAAAAGGGTCGCTATATTTCAGATAAGTATCTTTGACACCGTGAAGGTCTTTAATATAGCAATTACCACGCAACGCTATTTGCGGAACAACATCAACTTTAGAATATTCAAATGGGTGAATAGTTTCATTATTATTTTTATCATCAAACAACTTACAAAACTCATAATATTCTGCTGGATTAATTTTTTGATTTTTAAATAAAAGCATAGGAACACTATTGAACAATTTAATAAGTTCGTATTTATCATAGTCAGACAATAATTTAATATCTACTTTTGAGATTACAGCATAATTTCTTTTATATGTTGGAAATGAAATAGAATATGAATGAGTACATTGTAGTGCGACGAATAAGTAGAACATGATAATAAAATCATATTTTGCAAAGAACGTCATCTTTCGTAATGTTAATATTAGCGCGTTTTAATATTAATTAAAAATAATATGAATTATCAATTTTTATAATTTAGAGTTTTCCAATTCAATATATTCATGTACCTTATTTTTAGAAATAGCAATTACATAATTTATTATAGATTTTGAGAGTAATGTAGATGCTTTATTAGGAACGGCGCTGGGAATATTAGGTACACAATAAATACTAACATTATTATATTTAATATACGGCTTATCTACTGTAGTTGGTACAGACTGTTCTGTTATCCCCCCTTGATCTATTGCGACATCCATAATAACGCTATTTTGGGGCATAGTATCTAAAATTTCATTTGTAAGCAATCTATTTGCCTTTGCGCCAGTATTGTATATACTACCAATAGTAATAATAGATTTTTTCATAAGTAATCTTAAATTATCTTCATTCATATTATAAATATTGATAATATCCTTTGTATCTTCATTGCTGTCGGCAGATGCCTTAATTTTTGTAATTTTATCTATATCAATATCAATTAGATTAATATTTTTATAACCCATTTTGATGGCGCAATTAATTGAAGAAATTCCTACGTTTCCTACGCCTATAATTGTTATTGGTATATGATAATAATGATAAGGGATATGAAATTTAATAAATAAATCTGCTTCCTCAAATGCTTTTTCTCCTGCGATAATAGACATATTAGACAAGATTGGATAATATGTGTTAGATTCGCTTTTCTTAATTAAAACTGTTTCATAAGCATAACAAGTTGCCTTCGATTTAATCATATTATCTAGAAGATTTTGATTGCTAGCAAAATGGAAAAATGTGAAAATAGTATGCTTTTCTTTAATAAGTGGATATTCACTTTCTTGTGGTTCTTTTACTTTTACTATAAGATTCGCGATATTATAAAGTTCTTCAATTGTACTAACCATAATAGCACCTGATTCAATATATTCATGGTCTTTAAATCCGGCATTAACACCAGCATCTTTTTGAAAATAAACAATTATTCCCGAATCAACAATGGTCTTAACATCTTCGGGAATTAATGATACACGTGTTTCATTTAATTTTAATTCTTTAGGAATACCTACTGATAGCATTTTATATTATATATATTCGCAATTTTTTATATATATTATTAGATATGTAATATCTAATATGTAATATCTAATATGTAATATCTAATATGTAATATCTAATATGTAATATCTAATATGTAATATCTAATATGTAATATCTAATATGTAATATCTAATATGTAATAATCAAGATAATCGCAATTTCTCAATAGATTCTATTATAAGACCTCTGTTTGCTCCTGTAAAAGAGCATATTTCTTGGGTATTATTAATAAATCTAAAATGAGGAATAGAGAGGATATTATTGATATCATCTATATCTTCGCATTTTTGAATATCAACCTTTATAAAAATTATATCTTTGTAAGATTCAGATAATTCTAGCATATACGGATGTATATCCTTGCAAGGTTTACAAAATGATGCTGAATATATAATCAACACTTTATTGCCTTTCAATATTGCTTTATACTCTTTATTATTAGTTATATCAAATATAGCCATTATCTATATAAAATAAGTTAATTTATTTTTTATTTTTTAGTCGCAAATATAAAAATTGATTATATAAATATATTAGTACCCTATATAATAGAATGCCTCCAAAATCTTTGAAAGAAGTAGATATTAAGACGGTTGAAGAAAAGTATAAAAAGTATGAACTTCTAGAGCATATTCTTGCGCTTCCGGATACATATATCGGTTCCATAGAGTCTCAAAAAATTAATAGTTATGTATTTAATACAGAAACTAATAAAATGGACACCGATGAACTAACATATATTCCAGGACTTTTGAAGATTTTTGACGAAGTAATCGTTAATGCCATTGACCATTCTATGCGTTTAAAGGCAGAAGAAGCAAAAGGAAAAGATAATATCAAGCATGTAAAAAATATCAAGGTATCGATTGATAAAGATACTGGAATTATTACGGTATATAACGATGGAAACGGAATTGATATTAAAAAACATAGTACATATGGTGATTTGTGGGTTCCTGAATTAATCTTTGGAGAACTTCTGACATCCACAAATTATGATAAAGGAGAAGAAAAAATATGGGGTGGTAAAAATGGTTATGGTAGCAAGTTGGCGAACATATTCTCAAAGGAGTTTATTATAGAAACTGTAGACCATTACACTAGCAAAATATATACTCAAACATTTAGAAATAATATGACAGAGCGCGATAAACCTACAGTAAAATCGTGTTCAAAAGCGCCTTATACGCAAATAACTTTTAAACCCGATTATGAAAGATTTGGGATTAAAAATATTACAAATGATATCTATAAATTGTTTCATCGTCGTGTAATAGATGCGTGTGCTACAACAAATAAGGACGTATCAGTATATTTCAATGGCGAAAAGATATCAATTAAGGATTTTGAGAAATATTGCGAATTGTTCTTGGATAAAAAGGAACAACCATTGATATATGAATCTTGTGGCGAACGATGGGAAGTAGCGGCATCAATATCTAAATCGGGTTCGTTTGAATACCTATCGTTTGTTAATGGCATTAATACTATCAAGGGAGGCAAACATATCGAATATATTACAAACATGATAACGAAAAATCTCGTGGATATGACATCCGCAAAGAAAAAGAAGATTGTGAAATCACAGCATATCAAGGATAATCTTATTATCTTTGTTAAAGCACTGATAGTTAATCCTAGTTTTGATTCGCAGAGCAAGGAAACACTAACAACCCCTGTAGCAAAATTTGGTTCAAAGTGCGATTTGAGTGATAAATTCTATGATAAGTTATTCAAGTCAGGTATTATAGATAAAGCATTGAGTATCACCGAATTTTATGATAAAAAAAAATTAGTTAAAACTGATGGTAAAAAAATATCGAGAATCATTGTTCCCAAACTAGATGACGCTAATTTGGCGGGTACGAAAAATAGCGCCGAATGTACTCTTATTCTAACAGAAGGTGATTCGGCGAAAACTATGGCGACCGCGGGATTGAGTGTAATCGGGAGAGATAGATATGGTGTATTTCCTTTGCGTGGTAAAATATTGAACGTGAAGGATGCTACATTACAGAAAATATCAGATAATAATGAGATTACTGCTATTAAGAAAATTCTCGGATTAGAGCAGAATAAAAAATATACTGATATTAGTCAGTTGAGATACGGTTCTATTATGATTATGACGGATCAGGATCACGACGGAAGTCATATTAAGGGTCTGATATTTAATATATTTCAAAGCATGTGGCATGAGTTATATGAAATTTCGGGATTTCTTACATCTATGCTAACGCCTATTATTAAAGCGACGAATAGTAAAAAGGATATCATAGAATTTTATAATATGTCAGATTATGAAAGATGGAGCGAAACAGATGTGGCAAAAAATGGTTCATGGAAAATCAAATATTATAAAGGACTTGGTACTTCTAGCGACCAAGAGGCAAAGGAGTACTTTAAAAATATGAAGAAGGTTACATATATGTACGATGAGAATGCCGATGAAGTAATAGACCTGGCATTTAATAAAAAACGTGCGGATGATAGGAAATTATGGCTACAAAATTATAATAAGGATAATGTATTGGATTATTCTAAATTGAATGTAGATTATAAATCGTTCGTGGATAAAGATTTAATCCATTTCTCCAATAGAGATTTACAGAGATCTATTAATCATATTTGCGATGGTTTAAAAGAAAGTACGCGAAAAATTATTTACGCGTGTTTTAAGAGAAAATTATATACAAATGAGATAAAGGTTGCGCAACTATCTGGATATGTTAGTGAAGTATCCGCATATCATCACGGAGAAAATTCGCTCCAACAGGCTATTGTTGGAATGGCGCAAATATATGTAGGAACTAATAATATTAATCTATTAAATCCAAATGGTCAGTTTGGAAGTCGCTGTCAGGGAGGTCAGGATGCTTCATCGGCGAGATATATTTTCACTCTATTATCTAAACTTACTAGATTGATATTTAAAGAAGAAGATAATGCTATTCTAAATTATCAAGATGATGACGGACAGCAGATTGAGCCCGAATATTATGTTCCTATTATCCCTATGATTTTGGTAAATGGAGGTATTGGTATTGGGACAGGATATTCTACAAATATACCCCAATTTGATCCTAGCGAATTAATAAATATCTGTAAAATTATTTGTAATGTAATAAAAATGTCAGGAACAGTTGTAAAATCTGTAGAAGACCTAGAAACAATTAATGATACTATTAATATATTGGAAATTAATGAAATTACACCATATTACTTGGGTTTCAAAGGAACTATTGTTAAAGCAGAGAAGAACTCGTATATTAGCAGAGGTGTTTATAGATGGATAGATGATTCAACTGTAGAAATAACAGAACTTCCAATTGGAACTTGGACTGAAGATTATAAAGAAATGTTAGAAACAATGATTACTAATGGTACGAATAACTTGAAATATATTGAAAATCATTATACCTCAAAAAATGTTAAATTCGTAATACATTTTAATACAAGTGTCAAAGATACTTTCGCAGATAACTTTGATGTATTGTTTAAATTACAATCGAGTAAAAATTTGAGTATTAATAACATTCACCTATTTAATAAAGATGGTGCTATTCAAAAATATGATACTGCTATTGAAATTATAAAAGAGTGGGCGGAAACAAGAATATTAAAATATTTCGAAAGAAAAAATTATCAAATTAAAAACCTAGAAAAAGAAGCAAAGGTATTGAGCAATAAAATGCGATTTATATTGGACGTAATCGCAGGAAATATTCAAATTATGAATAAAAAATTAAAGGAAATTACTGCTAGACTTATTGAATTAAACTATCCGCCTATCAATACTGGAGAAGGAGAAGATGCAAAACAAGACGACGAGAATCCTGTAGAAGGCGATGGAGCAGATGTTGTAGATGCGAATATTAATTATAAGCATTATAATTACTTGTTGAAAATGCCTATCTCTCAATTAACTTATGATAGAAAGATTATCTTGGAGAGAGAATATAATGAGTTGGATGAAAAATTAAAAAATCTCAAAAATACTAATATTGAAGATTTGTGGTTAAATGATTTGCTAGAACTTGAAAAAGAATGGGGAGAGCACAGAGATAATATTTTGAAAGAATATGAAAACGATAGATTGGGAATTGTAGATTCTAAAGTAGTTAAAAAAAAGGCAGTTGTTAAGAAATAATTGAATTAGAAAGGAGGTAATTCAATATCATTTTCCATACATATATTATATATAGTAAGATAGTCTGTGTGATTATCATTTTCAATTAAATCATATAAATATTTTTTAATATTATATTCAATAGGTAATGTATTTATATAAGTTAGCAATTCATTTTTTTCTGATATACGTATATTTTCTAAGTTGTCAATGATGTTTTCTAAATCATTTGGATCATTCATAGCGCTATCCATAATATTATTGATAATATAATTATTTTTTTAATATTGATAATCAATTTTTATAGTCGCGACCCTTGCGAAGGCTATTGATAATACTCTTTTAGATATATTATTTTTTGCTTATCACGATTCGCGTATAAATATTCGGTTTTTTCTCTTATTTTTTCTCTAATATCATCAATATCGGAGTTATCATCTATTGTTATATCTGCCATTTTAGACATCATAATATACCATTCTTTTGAACTTGGGGGCAATGGATTTATTCCAGAGTACATGGATTCAAAAGGATAACAGAAGAATGGTAGATACGATATATTCGGTTGTAGTTCTGGGAAATCTAATGATGTTTTTGGGAGTATGTTTTTGTAGTCTGCTTCTGTCGCGTTAATAATGCCTAGACAATATTTAATATCTATGTTATCGTGAAAAATAATCTCGTTCATAGAATGGTTATCCTTACAATCTAAAAATTCGCGCAAGTTCCATGGATAATATGTGTTTTTTTCCGTAATTATTCCATTATAATCTCTGGCATTTATATGATAATTATTTTGATTAAGTAATATTTTTGAAAATATCATTAGGTATTTTCCAGGATATATGCTCTCACTATCTATATTGTCTTTTGTTATTACTGACATATAAACGCCAGGGAATTGGTCATCCGTATTAAAATACCCCGTTTTCAATTCATCCCACGAAACACATTCGGGATTATTAGTTGAGTGAATCAAATAATAGATATCATCCATATCCTATTATTAAAAGAGATGAAAGAGAATGGAGGTTATGAAAATATATAATAGCAAAATCTTATATGTTTACAGGAGACGGATGCGGGGGTGATAAATATATATAAGGATTAAGCGATATATATATAAAACGGCACCTACATCATTTTTTTATTTAATATAGCCTTTATGGCATTTCTGTCATCGTGCCCGAGTGGTCTAAGGGGTCAGACTTAAGATCTGATGTGCTTTAGCACGCGTGGGTTCGAACCCCACCGATGACATATATCGTTTAATACTGTTATATTAAATTATATCAAAATAACTTTATCATATATATAAGGATTAAGTGATATATATATACAAAGTGGTAAGTACAATTATATTATTTTTTTATTTAATATAGCCTTTATGGCATTTCTGTCATCGTGCCCGAGTGGTCTAAGGGGTCAGACTTAAGATCTGATGTGCTTTAGCACGCGTGGGTTCGAACCCCACCGATGACATATTTGTTTGATAATTGCTATATTTAATTTGACAAATTTGCTGTACATATAGTTATATAGTCATGTATTCCGTACATATACGTATTGCCTGATATATAATAATTCCAGTTAAAAGGTATTATAATAGATTTATTATTTAGTAATATTGTTGTAATATTACTATCTTGTTCTGGAATGCCATTGGTAATTTTAGTGGAAGGATTACATAGATAAACTTCAACAGGTTGTTCTGTGCTAGACTGTACTAGCATATACTTATATTTATTTTTCTTCCATATATAATTATTATTCAACTTATATATAATATTATAATTAAACCAGTTATTCAGGATATAATCAATGTCAGTAATTTTATCAGAAATAACTATAGGTTGCTTTTTATTTAATAGTTCAAAATCAAAATTATTAATGGATACTTGATAAATGGATATTTCTCCATTATATATATAATAAAATGAAGCATATAATAATAACAACAATACTATAAATAAATAAATATACATTTAATTTATATATATATATATATTTTGCCATATTAAACATCCCAAAATTATTATATAAATAATTATTAAAGCTCATGAGTGGAGTAGAGTTAACTGATATTGACAAATTATATACTACTAGGGATAATTTTAAACAATATATATTTATTGCAATACTAATTATAATAGTTATTTCTTCTATCATGTGTTTTATTCTGCTTTTATTTGTTAAGACATTATCTGGAAGTAGTAATATTATAATAGGTGTTGTTTTTGGTGCTATTACTGTTATTACTGCTTTGGTAAGTTTATTAAATGATATTTTTTTAAAATTTGCACAAATTGCTTTTTCATCTATACTACTGCCGAATGAATTAAATGACGTGGATAATTCTAATATTAAAATATTACTTAATATTATTTTAATATATTCCCATGATTATATATATAAAAAATCAATAGATGGTCGGGCATATTTAATCGCTTACAAAAAAAAGAAGGAGATTTCTGCTTATAAAGATTCATTAAAACAGAAATTCGCTGAATTATCAAAAATTTATTTAGATATAATTCATGAAGAAGTTAATAAAATTAAGGAAAAGGAGCAAAAAGCATTTGAAAAAGAAAATCTTCAAAAAAATATAGACAAGGATATATTAATATCGGATAATAATATAAATAAAGATAATACACATTTTGCTGTTTCAACTGTTATTAAAATTTCATCAAAAATAGGAAATATATTTGGTAGTATATCAAATTTTACCTTTGCGACTATGATGGCGGCACTTCGCGAATTATGGAGAAGTATAGTTAATAAGTGGTCGAGACCTTTTGCCGGTTTTTTCCTATTAATATTAGTAATATCATTAATTATAGGAGGGGTTATGGGAAGTAAGGGTGGTGGTGGAGGAGGAGGCGGCGGTGGTGGAGGAAATAGAAATTTACTCGGCGGCGGATTTATAGGTGGTGCTAATAATATGAATTCTAATAAAAAAACAGATATTTTATCAGTAATACAAAGATTACCCGAAAATATATTATCTTTTATTGATAATATAATATTTGCTTATTCAAGATTTACAGAATTTGTAAATAATTCAAGTGAAATAATTAATGAAATATCTAGCGAATTTTCAAATACTCCACCCGATGTTAAAAATAGAAACGAATATTCCGATAAAGAAGGTTTATATGATAATATTTATACATTTGATTATAACTATCTTGATAAAATACCTGTAGGTAGTACAGATATTTCAAAATCATTTACGCCACCTAATGATAAAAATTCATATGTATATAATTTAATACAACCTGATTCTAATATTCAAATATCAAAATATTATAATATGAAACATGATAATAGCATATCTTCTACTCAAAATACTGAAGGTATTAATGAATATATATATACATTAATATGTGCCGATAATAATAATATAACAGAATCAACATGTAAATTAAAAACTATACCCGAATCTTATTGTAGTAATATTAATTACTATAAAGAAGATACAAGTGATTATAAAAATATTATAATATAATATTAACATAAAAGGCATTTTAAAAAATGGATAAATGTATTTATAATAATATGGATTTTGTATATGATAGTTTTAGCGCTAATACATCGAACTATATTATAGATATTAATAAAATTGATAAATTAAATGAATTATTTGTTATTGAAGAATATGAAATAGCAGAATTGGATGCTTCAAAACCTTTTGATATAGATGCGGACGGAGGCATTACAAAAATAAATTTAAAAAAAAGGGGCAAATTTTATAATGCTAATAGTGTCAATATTACTATTAATAAGCCAAGTGCGAAAAATGCTACAGAAACCGATAAGGCATCAGTTGAAGTGGTGTACGCGCCTATATTAGGTTCTAATCCGGTTCATTATGAAATTAGCGATATAAAAATAATAAATAAAGGGTCGAATTATGATATAAATAATGATAAATATAATATAACAATAGATCATACTGATGCTAATAATTATAAAAAAATAACTAATAATTATAAAAAAATAAATTATAAAAGACCTAATCTATACGCTTTTGAATTTAAAAAGTCCCAATGTAATAATACTACCGAACAATGGCATAAATGGTTTACTACATCAAACTATTATTTAGGAAATAGAGATGGTAGAAGCAAACAAGATGAAAATGATAAGACGAGAACAATTATTAAATGTTATAAAGAATGCGATAATAATTTTGTAGTTAATAAAGATAATTTTTGCGAGAATATAACAACTTTCGAAAAAGGCAGATATAATAATTATCTACCATTTGATCCATTCGCTATTATATGTATATTAGGAAGTTTTAGTAATATTGATAAATTAATAACTACTGATAAATACACTAGTTCTAATTATGAACTTGTAGGTAATTATTATAACACTGTTAAAAACGCTAATATAAAAGCAGATAATTTGCAAATTAATACTACTGTACAAAACATAATTTTAGCGAATATTAAAAATTATAATTCTCCAAAATTACAAGATATCAAAAGCATACATCCAGTTAAAAAAATAGAGGATGATATTACCAAGGCATATGATATCTTGTCTGCTTATATTCAAAATTTAGTTAATAATGAAGAAAAAAATGAGATAAATATAAAGACAATTATCAAAAATGAAATTAATAAATTTTATATTTTATTTGACAGACGCGATGAACTATATATCAATTATCTTAATAAATTGAAGGATACTTTACATTATAAAAGAATACGATATGCCAAAGATGTCGCGTATACTACTACAGACATTTATGGTTTTGATCCTGATACTATGAAGGCTAATTCGTCTGATGCTACTAATTTAATAAAATTTTATTTGAACTATTTATTTCAATATTGTGTATATATATATTTTGATAATAAAAATATTATACCAAATAGGTTTTTAAACTTTGGAATATATGAAAATGACTATTTATTGCTAAATAAAACAAATCCTGATGATGATATAAAAATAGAAAGTCCTATTAAACCTGATGATACAAAAATTTACAATCCAATATCTGTTAAAATTGATACTAAAGAGAAAAATATGTTTGACGAATATTTAAATGTATATGAATTGTATAAAAGTTTTATTATATCATACCCAATAATTTTAATTATAACAATAATATTTTTTATGATTATTTATGTATTATATATTTTCAATGTATTATATTACCTTACATTCGTAATAAATTATATATATTTAATAATTATTTCATTAATATATATTGTAATAAGACTATTTTGCTGTAATAGTTTTGTAATTGGTTTATTAACATATTCTATGTCAATTCTATATAATATCGCTATTGGAATATATGCTAATGTATCGGCATTTTTATATTATTTTAAATTTTTTGTAATTTTATATGTTCTATATTTGGTAATTACAAATCAAGTAGGATATATATATGATATGATAATATTTATGTTCGATACAATAATAATGATTGTATATAGTCTATTCTTATTTATTGTACAAACTATATTTAGTAGCAATATCTATGTTAATTTAGCAGTTATATATGTTATAATATTATTATATATATATTA
>SXGQ01066761.1_pt1 | contig 19784 bp, 13 predicted proteins | sample 3178371 | NCBI WGS metagenome assembly SXGQ01 (sample SAMN11356859, study PRJNA531348) | freshwater metagenome | isolation source: freshwater sample F1-20 | place: China: Fuxian Lake, Yuxi | collected 2017-12-25 | reverse complement strand
GGCGTCTACACGACCGATCCGCGCGTCCTTCCCGAGGCGCGGCGCCTCCCCTCGATCAGCTACGACGAGATGCTCGAATTGGCGAGCCTCGGGGCCGGTGTGATGCATCCGCGGTCGATCGAGTTCGCGAAGAAGTTCGGCGTGCCGGTGCTCGTGCGGTCGAGCTTCCGCGACGTCCCCGGCACGCTGATCGTCGATGCCGAGCGGGCCACGCCGCGCCCCGCCAGCGGTGTCGCGCTCGCCAAGGACGAGGCCCGGATCACGCTCGAGGGGGTGCCCGACCAGCCCGGCTCGAGCCATGCCCTCTTCTCGCGCCTCGCCGCCTCCGGCATCGCCGTCGACATGATCGTGCAGAACGTCGGCCAGCACGGCCGAGCCGACATCTCCTTCACCGTGCCCGCCGACGACCGCGAGCAGGCCCTCGAGCTCACGGAGGGGGTGGCCAAGGCCCTCGGCGCCAGCGCCGTCTCCCACGACGCCGATCTGGCGAAGGTCTCGGTGGTGGGTGTGGGGATGGCCCGTGAGCAGGGGGTGGCGGGGCGGATGTTCGCGGCGCTGGCGGCCGAGGGGATCAACGTCCGCATGATCACGACCAGCGAGATCAAGATCTCGGTGCTGGTCGACAAGGCCGACGGTCCGGCGGCGGTGCGGGCCGTGCACCGCGCCTTCGCGCTCGACCGGGAGACGGTGGACGACGCGGTTGGCGGTCATGCCGCCTCGATCGGCCGTTCGAGCCCGCTCGACGTGGTCAATCGCCTGGAGGGAATGGAGGATCTGGCGATCGAGGACTGCATCCTCGACGCCTCGCAGGCACTCGTCACCTTCATCGACCTTCCCGACACGCCGGGGGTGGCGGCCGACGTCTTCGAGGAGGTGGCGCGGGCGCACTTGTTCGTCGACATGATCGTGCAGAGCCATCCGCACGGGGGCCGGGCCGAGCTCAGCTTCACGGTGCCGGCGGCGGACCGTGACCGGGCGACCGAGGTGGCGCGGCGGATCGCGGCGGCGCGGGGCGGCACGGTGGCCGACGTGCCGCACGTGGCGAAGCTCTCGATCACGGGGGTCGGGATCCGCAGCCATGCGGGGGTGGCGGACCGGCTCTTCAAGCCGCTGGCCGACGAGGGGATCAACATCGACCTCGTGAGCACCAGCGAAGTGCGCCTCAACGTGATCGTCGCGGCGGAGCAGGGGGAGCGGTCGCTCGCGGTCCTGCGCCGGGCCTTCGGGTTGGGGTGAGCGGGGGCCACGGTCCGGTCGCAGCCTCTCCCCCCGGCAGATCCGCTTCGTGGGGATGCTGATCGAGCAGCGGAAGTCTAGCAGCCCGTGGCCAAAGTCCATCCATGGCCTTTGGCCACTCGAAAAGCGGCGCTTTTCACGGGAGCTGCGCTCCCGGCACCTCATCCATGAGGTGCAGCAGGCTGTTTGGCCACAGCCTGCTAGAGCCAGCCCCTGCGCGTGGCATGCCGGGCCAGGAAGACGAGGCCGACCGCGATCGCGAGCACGAGGCTCTGAAGGATGAACGGGACCGGACCGGCCCCTGGGCCGACCCCCGCGACGACGAAGATCCCGATGTCCTGAAGCACCACGCCGACGAGCGACGCCGCGAGGAGAACGAGCGACTCGCGCCTGCGGAGCAGCAGCGCCAGGCAGCCAAGCGTGCCCCCCACGACGGCGACGACACTGGCGGCGACTGACCAGAGTGGCCGGGCGGCGGGGATCGCTTGCTGCTGCGCAGCGGGCGCAGTGATCTCGGGGGCCGATACCAGCAGATCGGAAACCACCGCCAGCAGTCCGATGATGTTCCAGGCAAGCGCGACGGCGACGACGGCAGTGAACCACACGGGAGGCCTGTTCATGATCGAGATCCTCGCGCGCGGGAGGGCAAGGTGAGCGGGCAGCCGAGCCCCGGCACATCTTCGACGATCGACGCGTTCACCATGGTCGCTCCAGGACTGCTGTCGCTCCAGGACTATCGCCGCTCCTGGCCGGTCAGCCGCCGGGCGACCTGATCGCGATGATGCTCGAAATGAAACAGCGTGAACATCAGCATCTCGCGCAGCGGCAATCGCCCCAGGACCGGATGCGGCAGACGATGGCGATCGAGATCCTCCTCACGCCACCGCTCGAGGGCGTGTTCCAAGCGGAGCACCGTGGACTCACACTCCCCGATCAGCCGCCGCTGGCCCGCCGCGGGATCGGCCGGCGTGGCGACCGGAGGAGGGGCGAAGCGCCCGGCCGTCGCTCCCTTGCCGAGCGCGTCGAGATACGCCGCACGGAACACCGGCCACGTCCGCGATGATCCCGGCGCCGCACCGAACATCACACGGACGATCAACCGGGGAAGGCGCAGTGCCCGAGCGACCGGGGCGGTCGACATCGTGAGGTGCCGGACATTGTCGGCAGGGGACCAGGTGACGCCGGCTCGCGACCAGAATCGGTCCGGATCGACACCCCGCCAAAACCCGAGGCCGTCGCCACGGAGCATGGCGAACAACCCGAGCAGATCGGACTTGGTCGGTGGGTCTGCGGGCATGGCATGGCTTCTCCGCGCATCTGCCGGGAGCGTGGACGCGAAACGCACCATCGCAGGATACCTGGCTGACGAAATCCGCCCCCGTGAAGTCGATCGCCACGGGGGAGACCGGCTGCGCAAACGGCCGCTTGCGGATTGGCTCGCCGGGCAATCTCCTCGGCGCCTCAACCGATCTCGGCGACCATCGCCGCCATCCGCTCGTGGGCCAGCGCGCGTGCCCTGGCAGCCGTCTCCCGGGCCGCCGGCAGATCGCTCCCGATCGCGACCAGCCGATCGGCGATCTGCCGCCCCGTCGCCCCGTCGATCTCGAAGAGCCATTGATCCAGCCCGATGTCGCGCCACATCTGCCCCTTGCGGGTGTCGGTCGGCTGCCGCAGATGGACGGCCGGAATACCGTTGGCGACGGCGATGATCGCCGAGTGCATCTCGAAGCTGACGACGGCCGCCGCTTTGGCGTACACGCTCGCGGCCTCGGCCGTGAGCCAGTACCGATCCATGAGCGCGACGCTCGGCTTGATCGTCGCCGGCAGGGGATCGAAGAGGAGCGGCTTGAGCAGAGGCACCTGATAGGTCATCTCCGGGACGAGCAACACCTTTCGTTTGCGTTCCGTCACCCATGCGACGATCGCCTCGCGCATCTTGGCATGGTCCTGCTCGGCGAACGCTTCGTTCGTTGCGATCCGCTCCGCGTTGGGCTGAACCTTCCCGGGCCGGATCTCCCAGTAGGGTGTCCACCGCAGGCGGGGCACGGCACAGAGAAACTCCCCCTGCTCCAGGTTCTTTTCGGCCAGCAAGACGTCGGCGGCGGAGTCGTCGTGCAGATCGAGGGCGAACGTGGCGTCCGGCCCGAATCCGGTCGCCGGCCCCCCGATCCCGGCACGCTGCAGGGCGCGCAGCGAGTCGGTGTCGCGGGTGAAGATGAACCGGGCTCCAGCCAGCAGGTCGCGGTGGTTCGCGAGTTCATCATCCGAAAGCGTGATCCCGCCGAAGCCGTAGGGCTTGCCGGCGGCACGGGCCAGCTCCGCCTCCCTGCGCCCGACCAGGCCCGGGCCCGACCCGTGCAGGAAGAAGTCGCATGCCCGCAGGGCCGCCTCCTGATCCGCTTTGGTTCGCGCGACCACCAGCTTCGGGAACCGTCCGATCAGCAGGTTCTCCACGTCGGCGGAAAGCCCTCCCGGCCAGAGGGTCACGCGGTCATTCGGTCGGTGCTTTTCCAACAGGGCGAGCATCCCCGGCGTGTGCGCGATGTCGCCGATGTTCTCCATCTGCCACGACGAGCGGAGCAGCAGGTTCTTGCCCGGCCGATCGGCGGCGTGCCCGCAGACGGACGAGAGCCCGACACCGACGGCGGCCCATCCGCACAACGTCCGACGATTCACGAGGTGCATCTCCCCCTCCCCCGCGGTGGCCTCGCGAACCCGTCCCTCCCCAGCCGTGGAGGACTTGATCCGTACCCGGTATCGAGCCGCACCGACGTGCCCTCCGCTGCCTGCCGCCCACCACACGAGGGTTCCGCAATGCACCCTGCGCGCGACGAGTGGAGCTTCCGCGGGTGCGCTGACACACGACGCGTGTCGAGCGGCCACTGCCCACGACGGGGGCGTGGGCGCCGCCTGTCAGCCCGCGTCGCCCGACTCGCCATGTCGAATCTGGAGCTGCCCCCTGTTCCACGCGCGGATTCCCCACGTGAGCAGGACGGCGTACGGAATCCACAGCAGGTGCTTGTGCCAGGTCGGGATCGACATCATCGCGACGATGAAGGCGATGACCGCAACCCAGCAGATGACGGACGCTCTGATCACGAACGCACGCTCCCGCGGCGTTGTCGTGTTCCTGATCGAAAAGAATGTGCCGACAAGCGCACCTGCGACGCCGATGGCGCTGCCGACCCACCCACCGAGCTGCCCGATCGTGTTTGGATCCATGAGTCCGTCTTCTGTGGGTTCGAAGGGGCGAGCGATCGCCCTCGACCGGGGATTATCCCTCCCGATGAGGTGTTTTGGAAGTCTGCCTGGTGAACAGGCTCGGCTTTCCGGTCGACGTCGAGCTGCCGTCATGGACGTCGCGAACGCGTGCCCGCCGTGGCGGGCTGTCACCCGCGTTCGCTGCCGAGCCTGGCGAGAATCCTCTCGATCTGGACACGGTGAATGCGCATGTGCATCCCGGCAAGCGCATGCCAGCCTGCGGCGTCGAGGGGTCCGAACCACGGATGCGGATACCGGGCGCGCGTGTCGAGTTTCGGTGCCGCGGCGATGACGGAAGCGAGCCTGTCGCACGACGCCTCGAACGCGGCGACAACCTCCGGCCCCACGCCGGCACTCGGCTTGACCGCGGCGGTGCTGGCCGCGCCGGGCGGAGTGACTTCCCGCACCAGCGCTTTGATGACACGCGCGACCGCCTCGTGGACGATCCGCAGATGATCGAGTGTCATCCACACCGACCAGAAACGGCTGCTGTCCTCGAGTCCGGGAAGACGCGGGATCAGCACCCGCCGTGCCCCGACCTCGGCATTGCATCCGCCGAGGAGGGTGCGAATGCGCTCGCGCTCGTGTGCGAACCGATCGTCGAACGACCGGCGACTGCCGCCCCTTTGCAGCAGGGAAAACCGAATCCGTGCGATCTGCAACTCGAGCCAGGGCAGCCCCGCGCCGGGCGGGGCCAGAGTGGGTTCCTGCGGCGCGGTCATGGCATGTCCCCCATGGGCTTTCGATCACGGGCTTTACGGATCGGGTGTGAACGCGAGGGTAGAGACGCATTCAAACACGGCGCGTGCGGCGCAGACCAGCGCTGCCGCGTGAATCGGCCCTATTCCGGCACGAACACCGCTTCGACTTCATCCGGGAGCGGCTGGCCCGCGCACCGGGCGCACCACGCCGATATCGAGGAAGCCCTGTACACTGCCCCGCGAAAGGACACCCCCGTCATGGCACTGAACCGAACGGTGTTTCACGGCTCGTCCTCGCCCCGTCCCGCGCGCCGCACCTCGGTAGGCGGTTTGTTCGCGGCCTGCTGGGAGTAACGCCCGGCGCGCCCGTCACCCTCGCGGCGACGACGGCCGCTGCCCAGCCGACGACGTGAGAAAACGGCGCGATCCACCATTCGCCCCGAGATCCCGGGCTGGCCAAGGGCACCTCGGCAATGAGTGGCTGGCACCTTTTCCGATGCATCGAGACAGGCCTTGAACCGGGAATTCCAAGGCAGGCCGAGCCACCGCGGCTCATCGCGAGGGTGCCGCAGGATGTCTGTCCGCGCCTACTCGTGTTCCTTCCGCACGATGCACTGGATCTGCGCGAGCACGCCGGGCCGGAGCGTCTGATCGACCGCCTGGTACCTGGCAAGGCGCGACTCCACCAAGCCGAGGGCGGGGAGGCCTCGCCGGCGGAGCCCACGATAGACGCGAACCAAGAACCCCTCCATCCCGCCGGGCTGCGGAATCGGCCCGAACCGGAGAAGCCGACGGTCATATCCATGGTCATGCAGCGCTATGCTCAGCACGTTCGCCCCAGGGAGGGCGCGGACAAGATCGAGCACGTTGCGTGACACCGGCGACCACGACCTGGCCTTCGAGAGCGTGAAGGTGGCTTTGTGATCGGAGTTGAAGCGACTGGGAAACACCCCCTGCTCGTACAGGTCCTCGTCTGGCACCGCGAAGATCAGATGCCCGCCGGGCCGCACCAGTGCCCACCACTCCGCGAGCGCCGTGGCCGCGTCGTGCATGTGCTCGAGACAGTGCGACGAGTAGACGTAGTCGAACTGCTCGTGGACGAATTGCGTGATCCGGTTGGCGTCGCCATCGTCGATGTCGAACCGTCTCACATCAGGCGCGACGGGATCGGGTCCACAACCGATGTCGATCCCCTTGCCACGGATCAAGCCGCGCTCGAAATCGGTCCAGATCGCACGGGTCTTCGATGCCTCATCCATGGATTCCTCTCTCGGGATCGTCGTCGGCGGTGGGGCGGGAGCCACGCGGGGCGACGGGAATATCACGGCGATGGCTCTGATAATCAACCCCGCGAGCGTCTTCGACCGGGCTTACGCTCACCCGCGATTGGGGCCATTGGGAAGCCGGCCACTGGCCCGGAGCTCCGTCGTCTGCACGGCCAGATCGTGGGTGGATACGCTGGTATGCCGTCCGCCGGAGGATCGGCGGCCCGCGCCAGGAGAATCGCCTTGCCCACGCTCCTCGACCGCTTCCTCGCCTACGTCCGCATCGACACCCAGGCCGACGAGCACTCGACGACCAGCCCGAGCAGCGCCAAGCAACTCGATCTCTGCCGGCTCCTCGCGGCCGAGTGCAGGAGCCTCGGCCTCGCCGACGTCGACCTCTCCCCCCACGGCGTCGTCACCGCGACCGTCCCCGCCACCGTGGCCCACGCCGCCCCGACGATCGCCTGGGTGGCGCATGTCGACACCTCACCGGAGACGAGCGGCACCGGCGTGGCGCCGATCGTCCACCGCGACTACCGTGGCGGCGACATCGTCCTCCCCGGTGCCCCCGACCGGGTGATCCGCGTGGCCGACAACCCGGAGCTTGCCGGCCTCGTCGGCGCCACGATCATCACCTCCGACGGCACCACGCTCCTCGGTGCCGACGACAAGGCGGGGGTGGCGGTGATCATGGCCGCAGCCGAGCGCCTGGTGAACCGGCGCGAGGTGGCGCACGGACCGATTCGGCTCGTCTTCACGTGCGACGAGGAGATCGGCCGCGGGACGGAGCATCTCGACGTCGCCCGGATCGGCGCCGTCTGCGGCTACACCCTCGACGGCTCCGGGCGGGGCACGATCGACGCCGAGACTTTTTCCGCCGATCTGGCTGTCGTCACCGTCACCGGAGTCAACATCCACCCGAGCATCGGCAAGGGACGGCTCGTCAACGCCATGAAGATCCTCGGCGAGTTCCTCGCCGCCCTGCCCACCGACCGCCTCTCCCCCGAGACGACCGCCGGCCGCGACGGCTTCGTCCACCCCTACGAGATCGGCGGCGGCGTCGCCAGCGCCGAAGCGCGGCTCATCCTCCGTGACTTCGACACCGACGGGCTGGCGGCCCACGCCCGCCTCCTCGAATCGATCGCCGCCGACCTCCGCCGAAGGCATCCCCGCGCGACGATCACGATCGCCGTCTCGCCCCAGTACCGCAACATGCGCGAGGGGCTCGAGCGCGAGCCGCGGGCGGTGGCCCTGGCGGTGGCGGCGACACGCGCGGCGGGGATGGAGCCGACGGTGGACGTGATCCGCGGCGGCACCGACGGCTCGCTGCTGACGGCACTCGGCCTCCCCACCCCGAATCTCTCGACCGGTGAGCACAATCCCCACTCGCCGCTCGAATGGACGAGCCTCGAGGAGATGGAGTCGGCCGTCGAGGTGCTCGTGCGGCTGGCGGAGGCATGGGGCCGGGAACGGGCCACCGCATGAGGGCATGCCATGACTGACCGATCGACCACGCCGGCGAAGGCGCCACGGCTGGCATCGCTCGATGCCTACCGGGGCTTCGTGATGCTCCTGATGATGGCCGAGGTACTCGAGCTCCGCGCCGTCGCCAAGGCGTTACCGCAGAGCCGCTTTTGGGGATTCCTCGCCTGGCACCAGTCGCACGTCCCCTGGGAGGGCTGTTCCCTCCACGACCTCATCCAGCCGTCGTTCTCATTCCTCGTCGGGGTGGCGTTGCCCTTCTCACTCGCCGCCCGGCTCGCCCGCGGCCAGTCGACCGGTCAGTTGACACTCCACTGCCTGTGGCGGGCGTTCCTCCTCGTGATTCTCGGCATTTTCCTGCGCTCGGTCGGCAAGCCGATGACCAACTTCACCTTCGAGGACACCCTCACCCAGATCGGCCTCGGCTACCCGCTGCTCTTTTTGCTCGCCCTTCGGCCCCGCCGTGATGCCTGGATCGCGCTGGCCACGATCCTCGGCGCGGTCTGGCTGGCCTGGGTCACCTGGGGCGGAGCCGACCCGTGGGCCAAGAACGCCAACCTCGGCCACGCCTTCGACGTCTGGTTCCTCAACCTCTTCCCCCGGCCGGAACCGTTCCTGGAAAACGCGGGGGGCTACCTCACGCTCAACTTCATCCCCACGCTCGCGACGTCGATCCTCGGCCTCGTCGCCGGTCGCTGGCTCCAGGAACGCGCGCCGCCCGGGCGTTTCGTGATCGCCGGCATCGTCTGCCTGGCCGCCGGCTGGGCCCTCGCGGCCACCGGCGTCTGCCCGATCGTGAAACGGATCTGGACCCCCGCCTGGGTGCTGTTCAGCGGCGGGTGGTGCTTCCTCCTCCTCGCCGCCTTCCACCAGGTGATCGACGTCGCGGGGCGGCGGCGCTGGGCCTGGCCACTGGAGGTGATCGGCATGAACTCGATCGCCGCGTACCTCATCGAGCACCTCTGGAAGCAGTTCATCGGCAAGGCACTCGTCACCCACCTCGGCGTCGATGCGTTCACGGTATTCGGTCCCGAGTTCGCACCGCTCCTGCGGGGTGCGGCGACGCTGGCGATCCTCTGGGCGATCCTCTGGTGGATGCAGCGGCGCGGGATCCTGCTGCGGATCTGATCGCGGCGCTGCTTCGGGTGGGCCAGCCTGCGGCGCGGCGCTCGGGGACGGCAAAAGTCTCCTCGCTGAGGCCGGGGCGGCCTCACGCTCGTCGAGCGTTCGCCGATCCCCTCGCTCGGTCTGCGCGGGGCGCCGTGACGGAGCTTACGAACCATCACCGGCGGAGCCCGGGATTGGCGGCAGTTCGTCGCGAGTCGGCTATCCTGCCGCGAGCAGGAACTGCTGCCATCACGGGCGGCGCACCGCCGCGTGGGCGCGGCCCGGGGATCCTGCGTGCGGCGCTCGGAGACGGCAAAAGTCTCCTCGCTGAGGCCGGGGCGGCCTCACGCTCGTCGAGCGTTTGCCGATCCCCTCGCTCGGTCTGCGCGGGGTGCCGTGACGGAGCTTACGAACCATCACCGGCGGAGCCCGGGACTGGCGGCAGTTCGTCGCGAGTCGGCTATCCTGCCGCGAGCAGGAACTGCTGCCATCACGGGCGGCGCACCGCCGCGACGACGTGGGCCGGGCGCCCTGCGGTGCGGCGCTCGGAGACGGCAAAAGTCTCCTCGCTGAGGCCGGGGCGGCCTCACGCTCGTCGAGCGTTTGCCGATCCCCTCGCTCGGTCTGCGCGGGGCGCGGGGCGGCGCCGTCACGTTCTCACGCCGCGGGTCCGGCCGCAGCCCGGGCGTCGGCGAGGAGCGCGTCGACGTCGGCGTCGGTCGTGGCCCACGAGCACATGAACCGGTGCCCCCCCGACCCGATGAAGTCGTAGAAGCGCCATCCCCGCCCGCGGAGGCCGTCGGCGATCGGAGCCGGCAGACGGGCGAAGAGGGCGTTGGCGTCGCGGCGGCCGATCACCTCGATCCCCGGGATGGCCCGGAACCCGGCTTCGAGCCGCGCCGCCGCGGCATTGGCCCGCCGGGCGTTGGCGAGCCAGACGTCGTTTTCGAGGAGCCCCACCCAGGGGGCGGAGAGAAATCGCATCTTGGAGGCGAGCTGCCCCGCCTGCTTGCAGCGCCAGGCAAACTCCGCCGCCAGTTCCTTCCTGAAAAACACCACCGCCTCGCCGACGGCGATCCCGTTTTTCGTGCCGCCGAGGCAGAGGACATCGACCCCCACCTCCCAGGTGATCGCCCGCGGTGCCACCCCCAGGCTCGCCACGGCATTGGCGAAGCGGGCGCCGTCCATGTGGAGCGCGAGCCCCAGCTCATGGCAGGTGGCGCCGATCGCGGTCAGCTCGTCGACCGAATAGACGGTGGACAGTTCCGTGGCCTGGGTGACCGTCGCCACCCGTGGCTTGGGATAGTGGATATCACGGCGCCGCTCGACGGCGCGGCGGATCATCTCCGGGCGGAGCTTCGCCCTCTCTCCCGGCAGCAGCAGCAACTTGGTGCCGTTGGAGAAAAACTCCGGCGCGCCGCACTCGTCGGCCTCGACGTGGGCGATCTCGTGGCAGAGGATCGAGTGGTAGCTCTGGCACATCGCCGCCAGCGCCAGGGCATTGGCGGCGGTGCCGTTGAACACGAAGAAGATCTCGGCGTCGTGCTCGAAGAGATCGCGGATCATCCCGCAGGCTCGCGCCGTCCAGGGGTCGTCGCCGTAGCTCGACATGCTCCCGGTGTTGGCCTGCGCGAGCGCCTCCCACGCCTCGGGACAGAACCCGGCGGTGTTGTCGCTGGCGAACTGGCACCCGGGCACCGGGCCGCCCGGACTGGCTGGGATACACGGACTGGCCGGGATACACGGGCTGGCTGGGGCGCCCGGGCCAAGCGCGCCGGTCGCCGGCGGGCCGCCGGCAAGGCGCGGGTCGGGGGCGGACGAGGGAGACGTGACGGCGCCGGGCTGCGTGGAGGTCGGGAGGGGTGAACGGGGCACGGGTTGGCTCCGGAACCGCCGGTTCGGCGACGCGGCCGACGCCCGGCAGGGAATCGCGGCGGGCTGATCCGTCAGCCGCCCAGCACGTCGGAGAGGACCTCCTCCGAGACGTAGATCGGCAGGTTCGGCTCGCAGGTCACCGCCACGGCGATCGCGTCGGAGGGGCGCGAGTCGATCTCGATCGTCTCGCCGTCCTTGAGCACGCGGATCGTGGCGTAGTAGGTGTGGTCCTTGAGTTCGCTGATGACCACGTCCTGGAACTCGCCGCCGAGAGTCTCCACCGCCGCCACGAGGAGGTCGTGGGTGAGCGGGCGCGGCGACGAATGGCGCTTCACCCGACGGTCGATGCTCGTGGCCTCGAAAAGACCGATGAGGATCGGGAAGGTCCGGTCCCCCTCGACCTCCTTGAGATACACCACCTGCTGGTCGTTGATCTCGCTGATGATGATCCGCGAGAGCTCCATCTGAACCGCCATGGGTATCGACTCCGGGAGCCGTGCAGCGTGTCAGCCTGCTGACCCTCTCATCATACCCGTCGGCCACCCCCGGCCCCACCGATCCCGGGATCAACGCCCGAAACGGCGCGGTGGAGCCCGGGGCGCTTCACCGCTTCCGCCCGGCGAGGGCGGCGCGGGCGACCCGGGCTTTGGCGAGCTTGTCCTCGAGTTCCGCCAGCCGCGCCCGCTCCTCCGCCACCTTCTCCGGCTTGGCGCGCGCCACGAACGACTCGTTGGCGAGGATCGCCTGCTTGCCGGCGATGCTCTTCGTACAGGCCTCGATCTCCTTGTCGAGCCGCGCGGTCTCCGCCTCCACGTCGACCAGATCGGCGAGATCGACGAACAGGTCGCAGCTCGCCGCCGGGGCCGCCACCGCGCCATGTGCGCCATGTGCGCCGGGTGCGCCGGGTGCAGCCGCCCCCAGTCCCGTCAGGTAGATCGTCGCCGACGAGGCACCGGGGGCACCCGTCACGTCGGGCCCGAGCCCGACGAGTTGAACCGTCGCCATCGACTCGAGCGCCCCGGTCAGCGGTGCGAGCAGGTCGGCGCTCTCACGCCCGGCGCGGATCGCCACCGACACCCTGGTGCGCGGGGGGACGTTCTGCCGAGCGCGGATCTCGCGGATGCCGCCGAGGACCGCGAGGAAGCTGCCGAAGCGGGTCTCGGTCGCGTCGTCGATCCACGAGGCAGGGGGCTCCGGCCACCGCGCGACCATGATCGACTCGGCAGGCGCCGCACCGCCATCCCAGGGGAGGCGTCGGTCGGGGAGGGCGGTCCGCAGGTGCTGCCAGATCTCCTCGGTGAGGAACGGCATGATCGGATGGAGCAGGCGGAGGATCGTGTCGAGGGCCACCACCAGCATCGCCCGCGCGCGGTCGCGGGTCGCCGGGTCGGCCAGCCGCGACTTGCAGAGCTCCAGGTAGGCGCTGCAGAACTCGTCCCAGGCGAAGGCGTAGAGCAGCCGCCCTGCCTCGGCGAAATGGGCGCTGTCGATCGCCGCCGTCACGTCGCGGCTCACGCTCGCCAGCCGGCTGGCGAGCCAGCGGTCCTCGAGCGCCTCCGGCTCGAAGGCCCCGGGGTGCGACCAGTCGGCGCCGCGATAGGCATTGCCGCTGTCGGTGTCGGCGAGGTTCATGAGCACGAAGCGGGTGGCGTTCCAGAGCTTGTTGGAGAAATTCCGCCCGGCCTCGAACTTCTCGCTCACCGCCGGCCCGCGGGCGAGGGCGAGGTCGGCATCCGCCTGGGCCCATTGGGTGCGGAAGGGCTTCGTGCAACGTGGGCATTCGACGCGTGTCAGCATCCGGTTCTGCACGGTCTGATCGATGCGGGCGTCGCAGGCGGGGCACTGAAACATCACCGGCATCCGCACGTCCTGCGTCTCGGTGGCCATGCTCACCATCCCGAAACGCAGCGCGTCGGCACCGAGCAGGTCGATGACGTCGAGCGGATCGACGCCGTTGCCCTTGCTCTTGCTCATCGTCTCGCCGTAACGGTCGAGGATCTTCGGATGGATCACCACCTCGGAGAACGGGATCTTCCCGGTGTCGAACAGGCCCATGATCACCATCCGCGCCACCCATAGCGTGAGGATGTCGCGGCTGGTGACCAGCGTGGTCGTCGGATAGAAACAGGCCAGCTCGGGGGTGGCCTCCGGCCAGCCAAGCGTGGAATGGGGCCAGAGCGCCGACGAGAACCAGGTGTCGAGGACGTCCGCCTCCTGCACCAGCTCGTAGCCGGCCACGCGCTCGACGCCGAGCGACTCACGCGACGAGCAGACAAACCAGCCCCCCGCGCCGTCGGGCTGCCAAGAGACATCGTCGCGGCCGGCGAAAGCAGAGGCCAGATCGGCCTCCGTCGCGCCGCCCACCTGCCAGATCGGGATCCGGTGCCCCCACCACAGTTGGCGGCCGACCGGCCAGTCGCGTTTCTCGGAGAGCCAGTCGAGGTAGCTCCGCGCATACCGCTCCGGCACGATCCGGATCACCCCCGTGGTCACAGCATCGAGTGCCGGTTGCGCCAGCTCCGCCATGCGGATGAACCACTGATCGGCGAGGTAGGGCTCGATCGGGGTCTTCGAGCGGTCGGAGTGGGCCAATTCGATGATCCGATCCTCGACGGAAACCACCTGCCCGGCGGCTTCGAGATCGGCCACCACCTTCGTGCGGGCCTGCGTGATTGAAAGCCCGGCGTAGGGGCCCGCGGTCGCCGCCAGGCGGCCGTCGGGCTGGAGGATGTTGACCATCGGGAGACGCTGGCGCTGTCCCACCTCGTAGTCGTTGTGGTCGTGGGCGGGGGTGATCTTCACGCAGCCGCTGCCCAGCTCCGGCTTGGCCCATTCGTCGGCCACGAGCGGGATCACTCGGCCGACCAGCGGTAGCCGCACCTGCCGACCGTCGCGGGCCATCGCCGCCAGGCGTTCGAGCACCGGCAGGATCCCGAGCCGCCGCTCGGCGAGTGCCTCGAGCTCCTTGTCGAGCGCCGGCTGATCCTTCGGTGCCGCTTCGGCGCGCTTCGCGCGCAGCGCCTGCTCCGCCTCGTCGAGGGCCCGGGCGGGCGACGGGTGCACCGCGACCGCCGTGTCGCCGAGCAGGGTTTCGGGCCGGGTGGTTGCCACCGTCACGCTCGTCGGCTCGCCCGGCCGCGGATCGACGATGTCGTAGCGGATGTGCCAGAAGTGCCCCTTGACCGTCTCGTGAAACACCTCGTCGTCGCTGATCGCCGTCTGCAGGAAGGTGTCCCAGTTCACGAGACGCTTCCCGCGGCGCACGAGCCCGCGGCGGAAGAGGCGGAGAAACGCCTCGCGGACGGCGCCTCCGCAGCGCTCGTCGAGGGTGAAGCGCGTCCGCTCCCAGTCGCAGCTCGCCCCCAGGTCGCGGAGCTGGCCGAGGATCCGCTTCTCGTACTGTTCCTTCCAGGTCCAGATCCGCGCGACAAGCTTCTCCCGGCCGAGATCGTGGCGCGAGAGTTTCTCCTCCTCGAGGAGCCGGCGCTCCACCACCGCCTGCGTGGCGATGCCGGCGTGGACGGTGCCCGGCATCCACATCGTCAGGAAGCCCTGCATCCTCCGGGTGCGGACAAGCATGTCCTGGAGGGTGTGGTTGAGCGCGTGGCCGAGGTGCAGCGCCCCGGTGACGTTCGGCGGCGGGATGACGATGGAAAACACCCGCTGGCCCGGCGCCGGGTGCGGCTCGGCATGCCAGGTGCGCAGCCCGTCCCAGAGGGTGCGGCAGCGGTCCTGGGCGGCGCGGTGGTCGTAGTGCTTGGGGAGCTCGTGCATCAGCGGATGACCCCGGGGAAAAACCGCTTTTGTAGCGTTTTTTCCCACTTCCGGGCAACGCGGCGCTGGCGGGAATCGGCCACGGTCCCCGCGTGGCGATCGCCCCGGCCGCGCCGCACCTCCCACCCCTGGTCAGCGCCCTGCGCGGCCGAGCGTCATCCCGGTGGCGAGAAAGGTGATCCCGCTCGACAGCAGATTCATTCCCACGAACAGCCCCAGCAGCACCCCCGCCTCCGCCGGCCGTGCGGCGACGAGAATCGCGCCGAGGAGAGTGGTGAGCAGCCCGTTGAAGAGGATCCATCCCCAGGGCATGTCGGAGGGGAGCCCCCAGGCGGCGGCGAGTTTCACCGCGCCCTCGACCAGCAGCATGATCCCGAGGAACGTCACCAGGGCGTGAACCCCCTCGACCGGGATCGCGAGCATCGCCAGGCCGCCGATCAGGGCGAGGGTGCCGCAGACGGCGGCGATCCAGAACCCGCGCCACGTGTAGGTCACGGTGGCCACGGCGAGCTGCGCCACCCCCGCCGCCACGAGCAGCCCGCCACACAGCCAATCGATCACCGTGGCCGCCGCCCACGGCGCGGCCAGCGAGACGAGCCCGAGGAGGGCCAGCCCGCCGCCGAGCATGAGCAGCTTGCCACGGATCGCGGCGACGACGTCGGAAGCGGCGGGAAGAGGGTCGGTGTGGTTCATGGCGGGGGATTCCGGGGAGGAGCACTCGATCGTCGCGGCACGCCGATGGTCGGCGGGAACCGGCCGGAGGGAACCGTCAGTGGCCCCGACAGGCCGCCACCGCGACGTCCACCGTACCAGGCGGACGGTGATCCTACGGCCAAAGTCCCTCCATGGCCTCTGGCCGCCCGACGCGCTCAGTGTCTCAAGGGCGCTGCGCGCCCGGCGCCGCGCTCCTCACCGCGGGGCCGAGGGCTCGAGCAGGTAGGCAAGGAGGTGGGGCAGGTTCTCCTCGCCGACGAGTTGCACCACGTTGGCCGGCATCGGCGAGAGGCGTGAGACCGTGGTCTCGGCGATGTCGGCAGCCGCGATCCGCACCTCCTTGCCCTGGGAATCGGCAAGGATCAGATCTCCCCCCTCGCTCCGCAGCTTGAGCCCCGTCACCACCCGGCCGTCGGCCGTCTGCACGATCGTCGTGCGGAACGCCTCGTCGACGTTGCGGTTGGGATCGAGCAGGTCTTCCAGCAACCGGTCGCGGCCGCGCTGGCCGATGCCATCGAGTTGCGGGCCGACCTTCGCCCCGACGCCGCCACGGGCATGGCAGCCGGCACACGCCTTCGTGAACAGGGCCGCGCCGGCTGCCGCGTCGGCCGGGCCGGCGGCGTGGCGCTGCGCCACCTCGGTGATCAGCTTCTGCACCGCCTCGTCGGCCGGTGGCAGGTCGCGGGTCAGCTCGGCGAGCCGGGCATCGAAATCGGGAAGTGAGGCGGCCTTGAGGCGCTCGACCACTGGCGCCTGCTGGAGGATCCGCGCCGAGGCCTTGCCGGCGGCGACACGTTCGAGGAGGAGTCGCGCCCCCTCCGGCGTGGCCGCGGCGACAAGTGCCAAGGGTTGTTCCAGCGGCTCGGGCGCCGTCGCCAGCGCGTCGAGGAGCGCCGTCGCGGCCGCGGCGCTCCGCACCGCTCCGAGCCGCTCCGCCACGCCGCGGCGCAGGCCAACCGACTGCCGACCGTCGGCCAGAAGCGTGCCGGCGGCGGTGATCCCGCGTGGCTGGTCGAGGCCGAGGAGCGTCTCCGCCGCCGCGGTCCGGGTGTCGTCGGCAAACCGACCGTCACCGAGGATCGTCGCCACCGGGTCGGCAAGCCCCGTGAGCCCGAGTTGGCGCACCGCAACGAGCGCCACGCCGAGCGTCTGCGGATCCCCGGTCGGCCCGCCCGTCGCCGCGGCGGCGAGCGCCTCCCCGGCGAGCGCCTCGGCCCACTGGCCGAGCGCCGTGCCCCGTTCGAGCCCCTTGCCGCGGCGTTGCCAGCCGTCGACCAGGGCGCGGAACGGCCGGTCGGCGGCCCCACTTCCCCGGGCGAATGTCACCGCCTCGTCGATCCGCTCCGGCGTGCAGCGCTCCGCCACGCTCGCCAGTGCCCGGGCGGTCGCCTCGGGGCCGAGGTCGTGCTTCCGGGCCGCCTCGAGGGCGAACCAGGCGGCGGCATCGCTCCCGGTCACCGCCGCGATGTCGGCGAGCCGTTCCCAGGCGGCATGCCCGGTGGAGCCGCCGTCGAGCGCGGCGAGGAGCGCCGCGGGGTCGATCCCGCGGAGGGTGTCGCGGAGGGCGATCCGCAGTGTGTGGATGAGCTGCACGTCGTCGCTCGCGGCCGCCTGCCACGCCGTCGTCAGTGGCAGCACGCTCGCCGGGTCGGGATGGCGGCCGGTCGCGGCAGCGGTGGCACGACGGACAAATGGATCGGCGTCGGCGAGCAGCACGTGGGCCGTCTTGCGGTCGGCGGCGGTCCACGCGGCCCGCTCCGCCAACACCCGCGCCGCCTGCACGCGGACGACCACCGCCGGATCGGCAGCCGCGCGCCCGATGACGCCGTCGCCGCAGCGCCCGAGCCGTTCGAGCCCCTGGATGGCGAGCGCCCGGCGGTGCGCGGCCGCATCGGCCGCGGTCGGTCCGGCGCCGATCGCCGGGCCGCCGGGCGCGTTGCCACGCGGCGGGCTGCCCAGCTCGGGGGCGAGCGCTCCCGCGAGCGCAGCGGCCGCGGTGGCATCGCCCGCGGCCCGCGACAGCAGGGTGTCGTAGGCCAGCCTGCGGACCGTCGCGGTGGCATCGCCGAGCCGCGCGACCAGACCCGCGGCATCGAGCGCCGTCAGATCGGGTGGCACGACGGTGGCCCGGTCAGCGGGGACGACGCGCCAGATCCGCCCGCGCTCGCGGTCGCGCCGTGGATGCTTCAGGTCGACCTCGTAGTGGCCGATGATGCAGTTGTAGAAGTCGGCCACGTAGAGGGCGCCGTCGGGGCCGATCTGGAGATCGACCGGCCGGAACCACCAGTCGTCGCAGGCGAGGAAATCCTCCGGGGCCTCGACCCAGGGGGAACTGCCGCGCCACTGGAGGCGGTCGCGGTGGACGACGTTGGTGATCACGTTGCCGACGAACACGGCATCGCGCTCGGCTGCAGGCAGGAGCGCCGATTCGGCGATCGCCACGCCGGCGATCCCGGTCGAGCCGTGGTCGTGGCCGGTGACCGGCGGCGCGAAGCCGAGGCCGTCGTGCGGCTTGCCGAAGCTCTCGTAGCGGCCACCGTGGAGCACGAGGGTGAGCGGCTTGGAGTGGCAGTCGGCGGTGAACTGGTTGCCGAGCGCGTCGAAGGCCATCCCGAACGGGTTCACCTGCCCCCACGACACCTGCTCGATCGCCGAGCCGTCGGGCTTGAAGCGGTAGGTGTTGCCCGACTGCATCGCGAGCACCACCGGGCCCTCGCCGCGGAGCTTCACCTTCGAGTCGTTGCGGAAGCCGTGGCAGGCGTAGACCCAGCCGTCGGGCCCGAGGCGGAAGGCGTTCTGATCGCCGTGGGTGTCGACGAAGTCGAACGGTCCGTAGAGCACCTCGCGCCGGTCGGCGACGAGATCGCCGTCGGTGTCGGTGAGCTTCCAGATGTGGGGGATCGACCAGACGATCGCGCTGGTGGTGCCGTCGCCGGGCTCGGGGAGCGGAAGCACGCCGATCGGGATGTTGAGGTCGGCGGCGAAGCGTGTCGCCTTCCGAGCCCGGCCGTCGGGGCCGAAGTCGGAGAGCACGGTGAGGCCGTCGTGGTGCGGCGCGTCGGCCGCCGCCGCGAACGGATAGGCCACCGAATGGGTCACCCAGAGCCGGCCGCGCGCGTCGAAGGCGAGGTTCATCGGCTTCTGGATGTCCGGCTCGGCGGCCACCAATTGGATCACATGGCCGGGGGGCAGGCGGAACTTCGCCTGTTGCTCGGCGGGGGTGAGCGCCTCGGTCGGTGCCACCGGCGGGCTGGCGGGGCAGGGGAGGTGAAAACCGACGGCGATCAACGCCGCCGCAGCGACACCCGCGGCCCAGCGCGCGACTGCCGCGCGGTGACATCGAGCGCCGCCCCCGCGGGCTACGCGAGTGCCGACCCCGCGCGGGCCCCCGCGAAGGGAAGTGTCACCAGGCCACGACGTGGGCCTGCCGCTCATCCATTCCGGCATCGGCATCGAGAAAGGCATGGGGGGCGACTCCACGGGCGACGGCGGTCACCGGCCGCCGTCAGGTGGATGGTAGCACCCACCGGCCGAAGGACGTGCCCCGCGACGTGAGCCCGGGAACCCCCGCCCTGTGCCACCGGTGCCGGGACGGCGTCGAGCCCGAGGAAACGTCCGTCCGCGGACGTTTGTCCCTCGGTTTTCGACTGCGGAGGTGGATGACCGGAATCGCCGTGTCAGCGTGGCGACGAGCAGCTTTCCGGTACACCGGTCACCCGCGGACCACTCAGCCCCGCCAATCCTTCCCGGGCATCTTGGCCGGCCACGGATCGTCGGTGAGCCACACCAATGACGTCGACGTGGCAGCAAGCCCGGACGCCGCCTTCGGCTGAACCGTATGGATGGCGGCCGAACCGTCGGCATCGACGCTCACCCGGACCTGCTCGAAGTCGGCGTCGGCAGTGCAGATGCTCTGGTGACGCGACGGGCGGAAACCCGCCGGCACCGCTCCCAGCACATTGTCGATCCGCTTCTTGCTCCGCAGACCGGTGAGCGAAAGCTCGACCGTGTCACCGATGCGCCGCAGCACCGCGTTGTCGAGGCGCACGGCCTCGGGGATCCGCAGAAGCGACGTGATTTCGCGGGCGCCGGACCGCTGATCGGTGCCTGCTGGTCCACGGTCGCCCTTCGGCCCGGCAGGGCCGGCCTTCCCATCGACACCGTTCTTGCCGTCTTTCCCCGCGGGGCCAGCCGGACCAGCCTTCCCGTCGAGGCCGTTCTTGCCATCCTTCCCCGGCGCTCCAGCGGTGCCGGCAGGGCCGGCCTTCCCATCGACACCGTTCTTGCCGTCTTTCCCCGCGGGGCCAGCCGGACCAGCCTTCCCGTCGAGGCCGTTCTTGCCATCCTTCCCCGGCGCTCCAGCGGTGCC
>SXGQ01400023.1_pt1 | contig 19785 bp, 13 predicted proteins | sample 3178371 | NCBI WGS metagenome assembly SXGQ01 (sample SAMN11356859, study PRJNA531348) | freshwater metagenome | isolation source: freshwater sample F1-20 | place: China: Fuxian Lake, Yuxi | collected 2017-12-25 | reverse complement strand
TGGTCTGGCTCGGACTGTTCGTGTTCGTCTACGGGGTGTGACGACGACGCTGGCAATCGCCACGCTTTGACAGGGCGCGACGGGCCGGGAAACCGGCCCGTTTGCGTTTCAGCGGCCTACGCCAAGCGGCTGGATGAGGCCGGCGGCCCAAGCCAGCATGAGTAGCAGGAACAGACCCACCGACAAACCCACCCGAACGGTGAGCGCTCGGACCATCTTTTTGGAATCGCCTTTGTCGGTCATGAGGTGGAACAGCGCAGAGCCCAGGCTGAAGACGATGCCGAGCATCACGAGGCCAACTAAAAGCCGAAAGAGTTCCACAACCGTTATTATAGGCGCGTGCCTTTCAAAATCGCCGTCGGCCGCAGGGTTTTTTCTCCCTCGTGGCTGATGACCGTCATCACCTTGATACTGCTCGTTCTCTTCATCGCCCTCGGCCGTTGGCAGTGGGGGCGCGCGGAGTTCAAGCAGCGCTTGGGTGCAGAGTTTGCGTCCGGCGCGGGTGAGATCGTTGCACTCGGTTCCAAAACCGCGGTCGAGTTACCGCGCTACGCCTACGTCGAAGTGAGCGGAGGGTGGGACGACGCTCGGCAATTTCTGCTCGACAACCGCACACGCGACGGACGAGCGGGGTATGAAGTGCTGACGCCCTTGCAGCTCGAGAACGGGCGTTGGCTGTTGGTGAATCGAGGCTGGGTGCCGTTCGAGGGTTATCGCGAGCGACTGCCCGATGTGGGTTTGTCATCAAGCGATGGCGCGGTGACGATCGTCGGGCGGCTCGATGAATTACCTACGGCCGGACTCGCAGGTGGGCGTGCCGCGCCTGCGATCTCCGGCGGATGGCCACGTGTGACGGCCTATCCGCTCCCGGAGGAACTCGCTCGATCGCTGGGAGTCGATCCAGAACGGCTTGAGTCGCGAGTGCTGTTGCTCGATGCTTCGGAGCCCGAGGGTTATCGGCGCGACTGGAAGCCCTACGCAAAGGGCCCGGAGCAGAACTGGTCTTATGCGATCCAGTGGTGGAGTTTTGCGGTGCTGCTGCTGGTGTTGTTCGTGGTCATGAACCTGAAAAAAGAGATGCGGAATGACGACTGAGACTCAAAAAGTTCATACCCGGGCGTCGGGTCACGGAGCCTTGATCGGACTCGCTGCGCTTTTTTTCCTCCCACTGCTCGGCGCCTTCTGGTTGTACTACGCCGGCGGCTGGCGCCCTGCCGGCAGCACGAATCACGGCGAACTGATTTCGCCTGCGACTCCGCTTGCCGAAACCCGTTTCGTCAATCTCGACGGGTCGACCGCTGATCCAGAAGTTTTTCGCAGCAAATGGACGCTGCTCTACATCGACGACGGCGCGTGCGATGCCGCCTGTCGCCAGACACTGTGGACGATCCGTCAGAGTCGTCTTCTGCTCGCCGAGGATATGGACCGCGTTCAGCGAGTATTCGTCGCCGAAGCGAACTGTTGCGATACGGTATTTTTATCCGGCGAGCATCCGGGCCTCATTACGCTCCAGTTCTCCGGTGAAGCCGATCAAGCCTGGCTCGGTCAGTTCCCGCGTGATGCGTCGGATTCCACGCCGTATATCTTCGTTGTGGATCCTCTCGGCAATCTGATGATGCGATTCGATGCCACTCAGAATCCGAAGGGCCTTCTCGAGGATATCAACAAACTTCTGAAGCTTTCTCATATCGGCTGATCATCCATGTCTAATAGTGTTTCCATCCCTCAAGGTGCAGTCGCCATTCGACGGCTGGCGCTGCTCGGCGTGGCGTTGTGCCTCGTGGTCATCGTGCTCGGCGCCTGGGTGAGACTGACCGATGCCGGTCTTGGCTGTCCCGATTGGCCGGGCTGTTATGGCCACGTCACGCCTGCTGGCGCGGAGCGCATCGAAGGAAAGATCGAGTCCTACTCTCCGGGATGGGAATACGACTCGGGCAAAGCCTGGCGCGAGATGATCCATCGCTATGCGGCGACCGGCCTCGGCTTCATTATCGTTCTCATTACGGCGATCGCCATCGCTTATCGGCGCGAACGCCCCGCAAGTATTCCTCTTGCGGTTTCACTACTCGTCGTCGTGGTGCTACAGGGTGCCTTGGGTGCTTTCACGGTATGGTGGTTGGTCAAACCGCTTGTGGTCGTGCTGCATCTCATCGGCGGACTCACGACGCTGTCGCTGCTCATGTGGATGTGGCTCGACATGCGCCGCAGAACTCGAGTCGTCGAGCCGACGCCGGGCGCCACGCGCATCCCTGCGCTCGATGGCGCACGTCGAATGGCAGTGGTCGCGACGATCATCGTCGCATTCCAAATCGTGCTCGGAGGGTGGACGAGTACCAATTACGCAGCCGTTGCTTGTCCGGACTTGCCGAAATGTCAGGGCCAGTGGTGGCCGGAAGGCATGGACTTCAGCGAAGCCTTCGTACTGTGGAGAGGCCTCGACATCAACTACACCGGCGGCGTGCTCGAACACCCGGCGCGTGTCGCCATTCATTTCACTCATAGGCTCGGCGCTATCGTCGCGACGTTGGCCGTGTTATTCGCTGCATGGCTTGCCATCCGCCGTGCGCCAACGGTACTCGTGAGTCGAGCCGGTTACTGGGCGATCGGCGCTCTGGGACTTCAGATACTCATCGCGTTTGTGATGATCCTCAAAGCATTCCCACTCTCCTTTGCTACGGCACACAATGCGGGCGCTGCACTGTTGTTAATGTCGATGATCCTCCTCAACCGTCGTCTGCGAGAGGCCTGAGATGTTGACTCCTGCAGGCGCTCTCGCGCACCGCCCGACGTGGAAGCTCTACCTCGAGCTCACGAAACCCAAGGTGGTTGCGCTCATCGTTTTTACAGCCATCGTCGGAACCTTGCTGGCGAGCCCCGGCATGCCACCCCTCGATGCACTGCTATGGGGAAATCTGGGCATCGCGCTCGCCTCAGGATGTGCTGCAGCAATCAACCACGTGCTTGATCAAAAAATAGACGAGCAGATGGCGCGTACGCAGAGTCGCCCGCTGGCGACCGGTACGCTGAAAACCTCTCAGGCGCTCGCATTTGCGTTTTCACTCGGTCTGCTGTCGATGCTCATCCTGTGGTTCCTCGTAAATCCGCTCACGGCAGTGCTCACGTTCGCTTCGCTGATCGGCTATGCAGTGATCTACACCGTGTTCCTGAAACGGGCGACTTCGCAAAATATCGTGATCGGTGGTGCGGCAGGAGCCGCTCCGCCCGTGCTCGGCTGGGCGGCTGTCACCAACTCGATAGAGCCGAATGCACTGTTACTGTTCCTCATCATCTTCATTTGGACGCCGCCGCATTTTTGGGCGCTCGCCATCGCTCGTCGTGATGAGTACGCGAAGGCCGGTATTCCAATGCTTCCCGTGACCCATGGCATTCCCTATACCCGCCTGCAAGTATTGCTCTACACCGTGCTGTTGGTGCTCGTAACTTTAATGCCTTGGATTTCGGGGATGAGCGGCCTGATCTATCTCGCCGCTGTGCTCGTACTGAATGCGCGATTTCTTTATTACGCTTTCGCGCTGAAGTTGACTGATCGCGCAGAGCTGCCGATGAAGATCTTCAGATTCTCGATTTCGTACCTGATGTGGCTGTTCGTCGCCCTGCTGGTCGATCACTACCTGCCGACCACCCAACTACACGCGATCTGAGAACAACCGGTCTGCAACAAACGGGTTGCTGCGACGCTCTGCACCGAAGGTGGACGTCGGGCCGTGACCAGGTAAAAAGGTCACGTCGTTGCCAAGCGGAAACAAGTTCTCGCGAATCGAGCGCAATAACTGATCGTGGTTGCCGCGTGGAAAGTCGGTACGACCGATGGATCCGGCAAAGATCACGTCACCGACGATCGCGAACCGTGATTCACGCTGGAAGAACACCACGTGCCCCGGCGTGTGTCCGGGACAATGCAACACCTCGAACTCAACCTCACCCACTTTGACCCGGTCGCCCTGTGCCAGCCAGCGATCGGGCGTGAAACGTTCAGACGGAGGAAAGCCAAACATCTTGGCTTGAGCGGGCATCTGATCGATCCAGAACTGATCGTCGGTCTGTGGCCCCTCGATCGGTAGCGAATATCGACGGGCGAGCTCGGCCGTCGCTCCTGCATGGTCGAGGTGGGCGTGGGTGATGAGAATCTTCTCGAGCGTCAGACCGTGACGCTCGACGGCTGCCAAGACACGATCGAGGTCACCGCCCGGATCGACGACCGCCGCACGTCGCGTCTTTTCACACCATACGATGCTGCAGTTTTGCTGGAAGGCAGTGACCGGGACAACTTCGATCTTCATACCGTGATGGCGAGTCCTCGATAGATACGCGCCCGATAACGGCTCTCTTGAGCTTCAACGATGGGCGCGGCAGCTAATAACACGGCGTGTGCGTAGCGTTGATATTCCTCGGCTTGCTCCGCCGCATCTCTCGGCTCTTCGCTCCGCATACGGCGCGTGAGATTCACCTGGTTTACGGGCACTGCCGTCGGCAGTCGCTCATTTTCCACACCGAGTGTCGCCGTGAATGCATGCAGCGTGGTCTTCACGAAGTTCGCCATCGCGAATTGCGCCAGAGTGCCGCCCGCCGGAACGTCTGGCGAAGTGAGGATGAGTCGGGCTCCCTTGAACAAGGATACTTTGCGCGCCACTCGAAAATGATGCGTCAGATTCATCTCGATGAGTTCGGAGAATTCCGGAGCGGCGAGATGATCCTTACCTTCGATGCCGAAGAGTGCGCGCGGAATCGGTGCAAATGGCGTCGACACCACAGCAGCTGGCGGGCCATGGTTGGCGAACGCCGTGTCCATGCCTTCTTCGAGTGCGTCGCCGACCGTCAAGTACGAAATGCGATCGTGCCCGAGGGCGCGCCCGAGCGCGAACCGGATCGAATCCCCTGCTTCGGCAGTACGCGTCAACATCACGATGCTGCCGACATGGCCCTCCGCCAGGAACAACTTCGCAGCCGCGGCGAGCGGTTCAGACATATGCTCGCCGATTAACCAGATCGTCTCGCCTTCCATGCGTCGTACACGTTCCGGCTTCGCACGGCCAAAAAGCTCGCGCTCGGTGATCGTGCGCTCTTGTTGCAAACCGCCAGAGGGCTCGAAGGTTTCACCCGAGATCGCACGATCTGCCATGAAAAACACGGTAGCGAGCGCCACATCGATTTCGGTGGGCATACGATTGAGATGCAACATACCGATCACACCTGTACGAATTTTTCCGGCTTCGGCGTCGATACGTTCAGGATCGATGAAAGGCTCCGGCGGAACAGGCAAATCGAGAATCCATCGTTCGGCAAGATCATGATGAATGAGCTGTGGCATCAGGCAGCCATTACGCAGGCGCGCGATGAGGCGAGTTGCCATGGCTCTCGTCATCAGGAAATGCAAAGACGAATACGTTGGCTCTTCGGAGCCGTTAGGCTCCGATTTCAGCTTGATACTGAGCTCACGTAACGCGGCTGGCACCTCGGGTGATTGCAGCAGTCCGATATCGTTGGAGCACATCGCGCCGAGGACGGCATCGAGCGTTGCGCCGTCGGCGAGGGCCTTCAGCACAGCGCCGTGCAGTTGATTCAAGCGCTTGTTTTCGAGGATCAGCTTGGCGCGACGATCGAAGAGCCCCGCTTTGCCATCTTTGCCTTTAAGACGCTGACCTTCGACGGGCCCGGGCGCGATGGCGTTGATCTGAATCTCGGGGCCTACGAATCGCGCGAGGTTTTCGACGAGCGCGCGCTGGCCGGCTTTTGAGACGGCGTAGTCGGATCGGTTCGGGTAAGGCACGGCGATATATTTCTCGCCACCGAAGTAAGAACTGACGTTGAGGATATAGCCCGATCCCTGCTGCTTCATCATCGGTACGACTTTTTCGATGAGCGAATAGTTCGATACCAAATTGGCATGCAGCGTGTTGCGCCAGTCTTCGGGCAGCAAATCGACGGCCATCTGCTCGGCGCCAGCGACTCCGGCATTGTTGATCAGATAATCTATGCGACCAAAGGCTTTGAGCGTCGCAGCAACCGATTTGACGAGCGCATTTTCATCGGCGACGTCGATGTCGGCGAGAATGCGTACTCGTTCATACGGTCGGTTGTAGCCGATTTCCTCGAGTTCACGCACGATGCTGTCGCGTAGATCGATGAGTTGATTCTCACGTCGAGCCGTGAGCATGACTCGAGCGCCGGAGATCGCGAGTAAGCGACCTAACTGGCCTCCGATGCCGGCAGAGCCCCCCGTGATCAGCACGCACTTGCCCAGGTGCAAGCCCATGAGCGATTCGATCCAGCCGAAGTTCGGGCGCGTGGAGCCCGTTGCATCGACGATCGCAGCGGGCATGTAGAGATTCACCTGCGGCACACGTCGCTTGGTATAGAGCAAACGAGCCGCCTGAGCTGCCGCGAACAGCAGCCCGTTCTCTTCGGTATTCGCCCATCGAAGAATTTGGTTCGACCATTCGAGCGCCGCACGGTCGCCGGATTTCACCTGCGTTTCACTCTCGTCGCGCCAGACACGGACGAGTTGCTCGATTCCTGCGCGCAGGATATCGGCATAGGTATCGCCCGCCTCGTCGCTGCCATTCGACATGAAGATGATCCGCGGACTCACGCCAGCCGGCGCAAGTCGGTGCCAAAGTCGCGAGAGTTCCCTCGCAATACCGATGGCGCCGGCAAGTTCGCCCTTCAAAAAGGCTTCGACGTCCGCATCGCTAGCCTCCGAAAGCGGCGCCTTGAAACGCCAGTTGCCGAATGCGGGAAGTACGACGGCGCCGTGCAGCGCTTGAGCCGGGTCGACCGATGCCAGTGAGTTCGCCAAGGTTTCGGGACGGTGACGATCGAAGAGAACGGGTTTGATGCGTCGATCGGCGTCACTGTTTTGCAGCGCAGCTGCAGCCGCCTGAACGGCCTCTTCGGTTCCGAGACCCAAAAGAACCCGGGCACCACAGCCCGCTTGGATACGAGCGATGGTCAGTGCATCGGCGACCTGATCGCCCGCCGCCACGAGTACCGTCGACCCAGTGCCGTCCACCGTCCGAAGTTCAGGTCGCGATACCCAGGTCGAGCGCGACTCTTGCATGACCTGCATGCCATTCGTGACTTCGAATCCTTGGGCACTGAACGCTTGAGATTCATCACTGCCGAGAAAGACGATCGTGTTGGCGACGTCCTCCACGGTCGGAAAACTGTGCGTCGCGCCGGTCTCGGGCGCCGCCCGCGACAGTGCCATCGTGGAGGTGAAATCGTTGGCCGTCGTTCCGTCAGACGCTTTTCGCAACTGGTCCATCGCCTTGAAGACGGTACGAATGCGCTGACTCTCGATGGGCCCCGGGTACACGGTGTTGACCCGGATACCCCGCTGACCCAGCTGCAAGGCAAGTTGTCGCGAGAAGGCATTGAGCGCCGATTTCGGGACGACGTAAGCCGCGCGTCCAAAATATTTGGTTCGCGAAAAAATCGTCGAGACGTTGATTATCGACGCACCGGCCTGAAGGTATGGCGCCGTCGCTCGAACCATATTCCAACTGAGACCGAGTAAGTTTCCGGCGGCGTCCGCTACCGTCTCGGTGTCGGTCGAGCCGGCCGCTCGTTGGGCGTCGAGTTCGTCACGCGACAACGGCAGTTTCTCGATCGGCGCTTTCGGACCGGCGGATCCCGCATTGTTGACGAGAACGTCGATACGACCGAAATGACGCATCGTCGCTTCGACACCATATCGGGCCTGCCCTGAATCCGACGCATCAAAATCGAGAACATAGGCGTGACTTGCAGGCGCGCGCGTTTTGGCGAGTAGTTTCTCACGCGCGGCTTCAAGCTTCGCGCGGTTTCGCCCCACCATCACGACGCGGGCGCCTTCTTCGAGGTAGCGCCGTACGATCACCTCACCGATGTTTCCAGCCGCTCCCGATACGAGAGCGACTTTTCCAGCGAGACGCATCGCTCGCGAGCGCGTCGGCTCTGCCGCGGGAAGCGTCTCTTTCTTCGATGTGCGCTTGGGTTTGGGTTTGCCTTTAGCCGCAGCGAGTTTCGACGCGGCAGACTTGGCTGCCGTTTTTTTCGGTGCCGCCACCTTGGTCTTCGATTTCTTGGCCTTTTTGACCTTGGTCGTCCTGACGATCATCGAGCCGCTCCCCATTCCTGGAAAAGTTCATCGCGCGAGCGCAGCCCGATCCGTGGCAGCGCATGGTTAACAACGTAATTTGCTCCCGCGTGAGTGTTGTCCCACATCGACTGGTGCACAGCAGGCAGCTCATTCCACGGAACGATGGTCGGCGGGCTGACCTCGAGTTGGCCAGCTGCGATCATGTCGTTCATGCGGGCGACTTCGAAGGCATTACAAAGATGCGTTCCTGCAATGGTCGCGGTGGGCATGATGATTCGTCGCTGCCGCATCCACACCTGCGGTGCGTAGAACGTGTAGCGACGTCCCGCCATCGACTCGCAGTACACCACACGGCCCGTGAAGGGTTTGACCAGTGATGTCGAGGCCGCGAGCGCATCATGTCCCGCACGCTCGATAATGAGATCCGGATAGCCGCGCGGATTGTCCGCTGAGCGTAACCACCGTCCGATCGCACCGCCGAAAGGCTTCATAGTGCGATCCTGAAATTGTCGAACGGCCTCCTTGAAACGCACCGTATCTTTCTTTGAGTCGGGCATGGCGGGAAGCGCCGACGGCCAATCGAAGTCTGCACCCTCTTTTCGACGGATCTCTTCGATAGATACGACACCGCGCACCGCATCGCCATAACCGAGCGACTGCACGAACTCTCGCTGAGCGTCGGTGGCCGTAGCAACTACCAGCCGTCCACCGGCTTTCCGCACGGCCTCGATCGCCTCGAGCCCGACCGGATCGAGCAGATCCAGCGCACCAACTCCGTAGTAAAGCAGTACGGCCTCGCCAGCGCGCAACCGCGACCGACGGAGCATCTCCTCAGGTGTCGCAGAACCTTTTTTACCGACGAACGAGAACCAGTAGCCACTTGTCGCGCCGTAGAAGGTCAGCGTGCCGTTCTCGGCCAACAATTGGAAAGAACGCGGGAAGGACTCCTGCCCTGCATGCGACACCACATAGTCCGCCAGTCGACCGCCCGCCTGTCGTCGCATGTCATCGAGAATGGGTTCACCCGCCTGCTCCCATGCCGCGATGTCTGCTGCACTCTCGGGAACGATGGTGAATGCCTTCGCCCAACGCGGATCGCGTCGATTGATCGCGCCCGCAGCACCGTATCCAGCAATGAACGACGCACGCTCTGAACTCGACACCAAGCCGACACTCGTGAGGCCGTTGCGCGCAGCGCTCTTGAGGGCTTCGAATCCGGTACCGGTCGCTGCGCCTTCGACGAACAGCGTCTTACCGCTCTCGATTTGCAGAGTGGTGAAGAGTGCTCTGACCACCGTACCGAGATTGAGTACGTAAGAGCCAGCCGCCTCGAGAGTGAGATCGGGAGGTAGCGAATGCAGCTGCGGTCCTTGCACGAGCAGAAACTGTTGATGACTGCCGGTGTCGGTTTCGTATCCTTGAATCGAAAATCCCGCATACATCGGATCGCGGGCTGCGAGCGGAGAGAGCAAGTCGCTTTGTCCCGAATAAACCGTGACGAGATCGCCGACTTTCAATCGACCTTCTCGTTTGACCTCGCTGCCGACCGCCGCGATCAGGGCGACGCCACCAGAGCCCGTCACTTGATAGTCGAGATCGTGATTGTCGAAAGGCGAGACCGGGATGCCGGTGATCGCCCAGATGTCGTTGAAGTTGACCTCGGACGCCAACACATACACGAGCGCCTCGTTCGGGCCGGGGGTCGGCACCGGAACGATGATCTCCCGCTCGGCGTTTTTCGGAAGGCCGTGCGCCGGTGCACCGGTTCGTTCGTCTTTGACGACCGCGTGACCGTATTGCCATTTCGGTAGTGGAGTCAGTCCAGGGAAAAATGCGGCGCCCACCGGCAGCAAATCGCCTCGTTTGACGAGATCTCCGACCTGTTCCGTTCTGGGTGTTTCATCGCGGCGCGTCGGCAACGGCGCGCTCTGCTTGTCGAAGAACGCTCGAATGCCCGCCTTGCCGCCTTGAGGATCAACGATCGCTTCGGCGAACAACTGCGCCTCGCGCGCGAGCCCCGCGCCGATACCTTGATGCCAGCCCGTCTTCACGGCATCGAAAATCCGCTCGGCCGTAGGGCCGCGACCGACGGCTCGCGCCTGCGCGAGCAGACGCTGCACTTCCGAATCGGTGAGGGCCGCATCGAAATCGGCGCGACCTGCCGATTGCCAGGCAGCGTTAGCCGCTCGGCGCGCCGCAAGGGTCTTCGCGACGAGATTGCGCCCCGCCGGTGCAGCGACATACTCACGAGCGAGCCGTGTCGCGAGAGCCAAGACGTCTTCGTTGTCGTCGGCTAAGGCATGTAGCAATCCATCGGCCTGCACTTCTGCGGCCTCGAGCGTTCTGCCACCCATGATGATCTCGAGAGAGCGCACGAGCGGTGACGGATGACCTGCCTGTTCGAGCAGCCTCGGTAATCTTTGCGTACCGCCGTATCCCGGCAGCAGATTGAGACGAACTTCAGGCTGTCCGAACGTGGCAAGCGGCTCGGCGACGCGTACGTGACAGGCCATCGCGAACTCCATCCCGCCACCGAGCGCAACACCGTTGATGGCGGCGATCGCGGGTTTGTCCATCGCCTCGATCTTGCGAAATGCGAGATGGGCATTGTTCGGTAATGGAAGCGCTTCGTCGAGCGTATGGACGTCTTCGTAGAGCTGGCGAATATCGGCGCCGGCGACAAACGCCGAGGTGCCCTGTCCGGTGAACACCACGGCCTTGACGTCATCACGTCGAGTCACGTGATCGATCACGATGTTGAGCTCATCGAGTGCGCGCTCGTTGAGCGCGTTCACCGGCGGGTTGTTGATCGTGATCACCGCGATACGCGGTGCCGTCTTCTTTGATCGGCGCTTGCCGACCGAGGGCGCAGCAAGCGAGTGGTAATGAATTCGGAAATAACGGAAGTCTTCGAAGAGCTGCTGCTCGTCCGCTACTCTCTGGCGCGCTTGCCACTCGGCGATCGCACGACGAAGCTCGTCGATCGACTCTGGGTTGCGCAGCGTCGAGGTATCCCCGACCTCTTGGCCTTCGACGAGAGCGCGAACCATGCGTCGCATGTACTTGCCGCTACGGGTCTCGGGGAACTGCGTGACTTCGACGAAGTCCTCCGGTATCGCAACCTGACCTTTTTCCTGTCGAACGGTCTCGGTGAGTCGGCGACGATCTTCGGCGGTAATCTTGCGGCCGGGGGCCGGTCGGACAAAAGCGAGCGGCGTCAAACCTTTTTGTGCATGCGGCGCACCGACCACGATGACGTTGCCGACGGGTGAGTCCGGATTCACCTGCTTATCGCGCAGGATTGCGCCTTCGATTTCTTCTGTGCCGAGTCGATGGCCCGACACATTGATGACATCGTCGGAACGCCCGTGAAGCGAGAAACCGCCGTCGGCGTACTTCACCGCGAAGTCACCCTGCGTGTAAGCCAGCTGTCCTTTCCAGCGAGTCCAATACGTTTTTCGGTAACGCTCGAAGTCGCCACGCCATTGACGAACGACTCGACGTCCCTCGACTTTGAAGTCTCCCTCGGCGCCCCAAATGGTCCGGCAGAGATACGGAAACGGCGCCGCGATCACGATTTCGCCTTTCTCGCCGGCATCTGCCGTACGCGCGACGACCGTACCCGACTCGTCAGGCTCGCTGTCTGCGAGCCAAACATCACCCATGATCCACGGTAGCGGATACGTATGTGCATCGGCGCGTAACGGGAAATCCGCATTGCCGAACATGTGCGTCCAGACGATGCCGCCGTGCTCAGTCGCCCAATACGAATTGGTATACCAAGGCGTGACGAGCTCCATGCCAAACTGTTGCACTACCGGCGAAGTGGGCTCGGCGCAGAAAGTTGCCACACGCAGGCTTGAGCGCGAGTACGCGCGCACGTCCTCGACATTCTGCGGATCGGTCATCACAGTCTTGAGGAAGGTGACGCCGGCCTTGAATATATTGACCTTCAACCGCTCGATGATGCTCGCGAAGCGTCCGGCGCTCGGGAAAACCGGCGCGCCTTCGGCGATCACCGTCGTCACGCGCGTCGTCAGGGCGCCGCAAATCATGTAGCTCTGTCCCGTGATCCAGCCCGGATCGGCGACCACGTACATCACGTCTCCGGCGCGGGCGTCGAACGCGACGCGCAAGGTGTAGGCGACTCCGCTGACGTAACCGCCGTGAACGTGTACGACGCCTTTGGGTTTTCCCGTCGAGCCCGAGGTGTAGATGAAGAACATCGGGAATTCGGCGTCGAGCGGCTCCGGTGGAACCGTCGCCCAGATCGCTGCGACGAAAGCGCGATCATCGAGCGCCAATAACTGCGCTTCGTTCGCGACGGCATGACCCGCCTTGCGTGCCCCGTCTAACAAGGTCTGCATCGCAGCATCGGTCAGCGCGTGGGCCCAACGATCTCGCTCCGGACGCCACACGATGTCGGCTTGTCCCGCATGTTTGACGACGACGACCGTATCGACTCGCGGCGGAGTCGTCACGAGAGCGCTGGCGATCGCCGTTCGAATTCGACTGGCTTCCGAAGGCGAAAGCCCTGCGATTCCCTCCAGTGCACGGCCAACACCGCGCATGACGTCCGAACGTTCGAGGGTGATTTCATTGGCCACGGCTTTGCGTGCGCCCTCGAGGATGGCGTTTGCGTGCGCTGTGTCGAGACCGAGAGACTCGAGCGCTTGGGTCACCGCTGCGATGGCAGTCTCGGCAGGTACATAGCCATCGAGAGCCGGGTCGGTATAGGCCTCTTTAAACGCGACGATTTGCGCGTTGCGGTAGCCGCCGTCAGCCGTGATGACGATACGAGCACCGGCATTGTGAATTCGATCTGATAACGTTTTATCGCTGAATCCGCCGAATACGGGCGTGTAGACGATACCGAGACGCTTGCAGGCCTCGGTCCAGTAGATCTGCTCGGGAATGTTCGGCATGTTGATCGCGATGCGATCGCCTGCCTTGAGACCGAGATCACGCAGCGCAAGCGCGCACCGTGCCACCTCGAGCAGCAACTGCTTACGCGAGACGCTGTACGAGACAACCGGCCCACCACGCCCGCCATCCTGCGACTGATCCCAACGATCACCTTCGAACCACAACGCAGCTTCGGCGCCATGTCCCGCGAGAACATGTCGATCGACCTCGTTGAAGCACGCGTTCGTCAGCGCATCGCTGAACCAGCGATAGAACGGCGCCTCGGAGTCATCGAGCCCGCGGCTCCATGGCAGATAACTTTGAGGCAGAGAAGGTTCGACGGGCTCGCCGGTTCGAGCATCGAATCCTCGCCAACGCCCCTCGGCATCGCGCGTGATCCAGGCGCCCTGCGGTCCGGCCTTGGGCTCGAACCAATGAATTTCGCGGCTGGCGATGTCGCCGTGAAACTTGCCTGGATCCGCCACGCACGCATCGCGCGCAGCCTGCCAAACAGCTCGGTGGACGAAGGGGTTTACGGAAGCCGACGGTGGCGTGACCGCCACGGGCGTCGGGGCCGTGTCCATGGACCCGTTGAAACTCGACATTGATGCCGCACTCCGACCCCCAAAGGCAGACTAGCACGGCGGTATGTGAAAAGATGCGTGTTAAAATTCACTGTCAAAATATGATCATCGAACGCCTTTGGCCGGCGAATGCGTGGCGTAACTACCACTATCTCATCGCCTGTACCGAGACCGGGGAGGCTCTTGCCGTCGACCCCCTCGATTGGCAGTTGTGCGCCGCCACGGCTCGGGCGCGCGGTTGGACCATCACCCAAATCCTCAATACCCATGAGCACGGCGATCATATCGGCGGCAACGAGCCGCTACGGGCTGCGACAGGAGCACGCGTGCTGGCTCATGTCGGGGCAAGCGGGCGCATTCCGGGTCTGGATCGCGGCCTGTCGCATGGCGACACGGTCAGGGTCGGACGCAGCGTGGAACTCGAGTGCCTGGATACGCCGGGCCACACGCGCTCGCATCTTTGTCTGCTCATGCGAGGAAGATCATCCAGCGCTCCGCCTGAGCTGCTTTGCGGAGACACCTTGTTCAATGCGGGCGCGGGCAACTGTCACAACGGCGGAGATCCGGAGCTGCTCTATCACACGTTCGTACAACGACTCGCGCCTCTGCCGGACGCGACCCGTATCCATCCGGGACACGACTATCTGGTACGCAACCTCGCCTTCACCCTCGATCGAGAGCCAGACAACCGCGATGCCTCGACCTTGCTGGCGAGTGTGCAGGGTTCTGATGGCGCGCGGGCGCCCGTCACGACGCTCGGTGACGAACGCCGCATCAACACATTTTTCAGACTGCAAAACCCGGCGGTGGTCGAGGGCTTACGCAAGGTTTTTCCGAATCTCGGCGATCGGCCAGAGCCTCGAGAGATTTTTTTGAAATTGCGCGAGCTGCGTAATCGCTGGTAACGCGTCAGCCCTTGGGCTGCTCGACGAGCAGCACCACGAGCCCGGCGGGCGATGTCAGCGTGGCCATCCGTGACTGGCCGAAAATCGTCTCGATCACGCCATGATCGCGAGGCGGCGCACGCATGGGGCCCGCTCCGCGTGATTGCTGCAGTGAGGCCGCCCGAAGGAGCACGTCGCCAATATCTTTGACGAAGAATGTCACAGACAAGAAGCCGCGAGCGGGAGGGGTTGCGCGAGAGTAAAGATCTTTGCTCTTCACGCCCTCGTACTGGACGATTTCGAGACGTCCGTAGTCGTAGCCCGAGTCGCCGAAAATCCGTACATCGAGCGCCCCACCCGGAGGTAACCCGATGGTGCGTTCGACCTCCGGCCCCGAGAAACGATGGTATGAAGTCTCATCTAGACCCAGAACCAGCTCGAAAAACGCTTTTTCGCCGAGGTTGTCGGGGGTGGTGGCGATCACCTGCGGTGCTACCCCGTAGCCTTTGGCGCTGACGTGCTCAGGCTTGCCCTCCATCTCGAGGAACACGATGTTCACCGATTCGGGGCCGTTCATATGGACTTCATGCACGACGATGCCATCGGTCTCGAATCGACCGATCTTCGAGCGAAATTTGAAGCCAGCCGCTTCGAGTTCGGAAAACCTCGAGCGAATGTCGTGAACCGCAATATCGACGCTTTTGGGTACGAGATCGGTGGGCGCTGCACCCTCGCGCACGGCAGGGCCCGGCTGACGAAAACGTACGAGATGGATACCGCCCTGTTGCCGACCCGGCGTGACGAGCAACGCCTGATCGAGGATATCGCTGTCTGCGAGGCCCCACAGCCGCGAGAGGCCAGGGTCATCACCTCGTCGTCGCACGATGACGTCCATGCCGAAACGCGTGCTCCAAAGATCAAGTGCTTGATCCATATCAGCCACGCTGATCAAGACGTACGCGAAAGCTTTGGGGTTGACGTTAAGGGACAGCACGGGCGAAACCTCCGGGATGTGCTAATTGAGTATAGTGATGTGCATGTCAGAGTTTTACCGACGAAGCGTTCTCGTCCTGAGTGCGGCCATTCTCGGATTCGCGGTGTGGCTGGTGCTCGCCCCCTTCTGGGGCGCACTCGCCTGGTCCATCGTGTTGACCGTGTTGCTCGCGCCGCTACAAGACCGACTGCTCGTGCGTCTCGGGAACCGCCCGTCGCTTGCCGCCGCAGTTCTGACGATACTCACGCCCTTGGTCATTTTCCTTCCGTTGTTCCTGCTCGGCGCCGAATTCATTGAGCAAGGGCGCGCCCTGATCGACGGAATGCAGCACAGCGATTGGCGGATCGACGGATTTTTCGTCAATCGCCTCGATGACTATCCGATCCTGGGTGGTGCGGTCGCCTGGCTTACCGAAACCCTCGATCTCGACCCGGCAGAGATCACAGGGTTCCTCGTCACCCTCGGTCAGACACTACTGCGCTACGCCGCAAGCGTCGGCAGTCAGATGGTGCTGGGTGCACTCAATACGACCTTGGCTTTCCTGCTGATGTTGTTCCTGCTGTTTTTCATGCTGCGTGACGGCCGTCATTTCCTCGCTCGCGTCACCCATCTACTGCCGATCGATCATGGACGACGGGAGCAGCTCTTCACTCTGATCGCCAATACGACCCGTGCCGTGGTGTACGGGTCCGGGCTCACCGCCGTCTTCCAAGGGGCGCTCACGGGGATCGGCTTTGCCGTGACCGGACTTCCCTCTCCCGTGGTATTCGGTGTGCTGGCAGCGCTGTTCTCGTTGCTGCCGGCCGGAGGAACAGCGTTTGTCTGGGCGCCGGCCGCGCTGGCACTCCTCGGCATGGGTCGAACGGGTGCTGCGCTATTCATGCTCGGCTGGGGTGCCTTGATCGCCATCTCGGACAACTTTTTGCGCCCCCTGCTCGTTTCGAAACACGCTCACGTCTCGACACTCGCCGTGTTCATGGGCGTGATCGGTGGCGCGGCGGCTTTCGGTGGCATCGGTCTCATCATTGGCCCCGTGTTGCTGACGTTGGTGTCGGCGCTACTCGGGTTCGTCGAAGAGGCGCGTTCGCAGGACTCGGGGAAAAATCCTTAAGCAGACCCAGCGATTCGCTCTAGAATCGCCACCCTCTTTTCGATCGCTGCCAACATCTCCATAGTCATGGACGTTTCGCCCATCCTCAATCCGCTCAACGACGCACAGCGCGAAGCTGTGACAGCGCCGATCGGGCCCGTGCTCGTACTTGCTGGCGCCGGCAGCGGAAAGACGCGAGTGCTCACGCATCGCGTCGCGTGGCTCATCGAAGCGGAAGGTGTATCGGCCCACAGCGTACTTGCCGTCACCTTTACCAACAAGGCGGCAGGCGAGATGCGGGCACGTATCGAAGCGTTGCTTGGGATGCCTGGCGCAGCGCTTTGGATCGGGACATTCCACGGCATCGCTCATCGTCTGCTGCGTCTGCACTGGCGAGAAGCGAATCTTCCGCAAACATTCCAGATTCTCGACGGTGACGATCAGCTCAGACTGATCAAAAAAATTCTCAAAGCTCAGGCGCTCGATGAAACACGCTGGGTGCCGCGCGACATTCAATACTTCATCAACCAAAACAAAGATGAGGGGATGCGCCCTAAAGCATTGAAGGATGGCAACGATCCGACACGTCGGCAGTTCATCAAGCTGTATCAAGATTATGAAGATGCCTGTCAGCGAGCCGGCGTCGTGGACTTCGCCGAGTTGCTGCTACGCGCATTCGAGTTGTGGCGGGACAACCCGGAGATGCTCGGCCACTACCGTCGCCGCTTCCAACATGTACTCATCGATGAGTTCCAGGATACGAACACTATTCAATACGCCTGGATGAAACTACTCGTCGGCTCAGAGGGTGCGCCCTTCGCCGTCGGCGACGATGACCAATCGATTTACCGTTGGCGCGGAGCGCGGGTGGAAAACCTGCAGACATTCCGGCGCGACTTTCCTCATGCGCGCCTCGTCAAGCTCGAACAAAACTACCGCTCGACCGGCACCATTCTCGATGCAGCGAATGCGCTCATCGCAAATAACAGCGGACGACTCGGTAAGAATCTTTGGACGAGCGGTACGCGCGGCGAGCCCATTCGTTTGTACGCGGCATTCAATGAGCGTGACGAAGCCGAATTCGTGCTTCAGCGCATCAAGGAGTGGACGTCGCGCGGCGGAAACCGACGCGACATCGCCATCCTCTATCGTTCGAACGCCCAGTCGCGCGTCTTCGAAGAAGTTTTTTTGTCGGCCCGAATCCCTTACCGGGTCTACGGCGGACTTCGCTTCTTCGAGCGAGCTGAGATCAAAGACGCGCTCGCTTATCTGCGGCTCGTGTCCAACCGACACGATGACACGTCCTTCGAGCGCGTCGTCAATCTGCCGACGCGAGGTATTGGTGCGAAGAGTCTCGATGCGCTGCGTGAGCAGGCCAGAGCGGCCGGTAGCTCGCTCTGGACCGTAGCCACCTCGACCGCGGGCGCGCTCGGCGCCAAAGCCAGCGCCTCCGTTCATGGCTTTCTCCAATTGATCGATCGACTGGCCGAAGACACGCGAGGTCTCGCGCTGCACGAAATCGTCGATCAGGTCATCAGCGCAAGCGGCCTCCTCGAACATCACCGGAAAGAAAAAGCAGAACGCGGCGAAGCACGAGCCGAGAACCTGCTCGAACTCGTCTCGGCGGCGCGTGGGTTTGAGCCCGAGAGAGTCGACGGAGAAGACCTCCCTCCGCTCGAGGCTTTCCTCGCGCACGCAGTACTCGAATCAGGCGAGGGACAGGCGGAGGCGTGGGAAGACTGCATTCAGATGATGACGCTGCACACTGCCAAGGGCCTCGAGTTTCCACTGGTGTTTCTAGCGGGGCTCGAGGACGGTCTATTCCCACATCAGCGTTCACTCAACGATCTCGATTCGCTCGAGGAAGAGCGGCGATTGGCCTACGTGGGTACGACGCGAGCGATGACTCAGCTCTTTCTGACCTACGCCGAACAGCGTCGGCTTCACGGTATAGACAGCTACGGGCAACCCTCTAGGTTCATCAAGGAAATCCCCGAAGAATTGCTCGAAGAGGTGCGTCCCCGGGTTCAATCCGGCCACGGGTACTCCGCCGGGATGGCTCGTTCTCACCCCTCGCCACGGCCCTCAGGACCCTCTGCCTTGCGCAGCGAACCCGTGGCGCCGGGACTTCGCCTCGGCGCCCGCGGACGTCACGCCAAATTCGGCATGGGTGTCGTGCTGAACATCGAGGGTCAGGGTCCGCATGCTCGCGTTCAGGTCAATTTCGAAGGCGCAGGCAGCAAATGGTTGATGCTGCAGTACGCCAACCTCGATCCCTCCTGAGTCGAACGCCCCCGTAAACGGCGGCTACGGTTAAACTGCCGTCCCATCATGAGTGCTTCAACGTTTCTGCAACGGCTCGATGCGGCGATGACCTCGACGCAGTCGTTCGTCTGCGTCGGTCTCGATCCTGAAATCGAGAAATTCCCAGCCCATCTGCGGCAACGGCCGAAGGCTATTCTCGAGTTCAACTGCGCCATCATCGATGCTACGGCGGATCTCGCCTGCGCGTACAAACCGCAGATTGCTCACTACGCTGCGGTAGGGGCCGAAGATCAGTTGCTCGAAACCATTCGCTACATTCGCCAACGAGCACCGGGGATCCAGGTCATCCTCGATTCCAAGCGCGGCGATATCGGCAGCACGGCAGAGAAATATGCGCGCGAAGCGTTCGAGCGCTACGGCGCCGACGCGGTCACGATCAATCCGTATCTAGGTCGAGACTCTGCCGAGCCCTTCCTGGAGTACGCCGATAAAGGTGTCGTCGTACTGTGTCGTACCTCCAACGCGGGCGCACGTGAATTGCAGGATCTCGACGTAGGTGGCCGCAAGCTCTACCAATTTGTCGCCGAGAAGGTGGCCAAAGAATGGAACTCTCGCGGAAATTGTCTGCTCGTCGTCGGCGCCACCTATCCGGATGAACTCGCTGATATTCGTAGGATCACCGGTGACATGACCTTTCTGGTGCCGGGTATCGGCGCGCAGGGCGGCGACATCGAAAAAGCCGTGCGTAACGGCCGGCGTACCGATGGTCGAGGTCTCGTGATCAATTCCTCGCGGGGCATCCTCTATGCCAGTCAGGGGGAGGACTTCGCGACTGCAGCCCGGCGTGCGACACTCGAGCTGCGCGATGCGGTCAACGCCGTACCTCGCTGAACCAAGGCTCGGGAGGGGGCTCCGATGCTGCGTTTGACCCGCTATCAGTGGATCGTGCTCTTTGCCGCCTG
>SXGQ01562979.1_pt1 | contig 19790 bp, 15 predicted proteins | sample 3178371 | NCBI WGS metagenome assembly SXGQ01 (sample SAMN11356859, study PRJNA531348) | freshwater metagenome | isolation source: freshwater sample F1-20 | place: China: Fuxian Lake, Yuxi | collected 2017-12-25 | reverse complement strand
GAGCACTCGCCGCGCGCTGTAACCGGGTCTGGGTCATGGAGGCGGGGCGTCTCGCCCCGGGCTGAACATGCTGCGTCGTTCCGCCATCCTCGGAGTACGTCTGCTCGGCCGCGAATGGAAGTCGGGCGAGCTCGGTATTTTATTGATCGCCCTCATCGTGGCGGTGGGCGCGCTCACCGGCGTGGGGTTTCTCGTCAACCGCATCAGTCAGTCGGTTGCGCTGCAGGCCAACGAGGTGCTCGCCGCAGACCTGCGCCTCGAGTCCGGGTCGGCCGCCCCCGAAGAGGCCTATGTCACCGAGGCGAAAAATCGCGGACTCCGCACGGCGCGCAGTACGTCCGTGCTCAGTGTCGTGTTCCGCGACGACCGTAACCAACTTGCGAATGTGCGTGCGGTCAGCGAAGGCTACCCACTGCGCGGCACCGTAGGCGTTTCAGACGAAGCGTTCGGTGTTCCGGTGGCGGTGGGTCGCGGTCCTGCGCGTGGCGAGGTCTGGCCCGACTCAAAACTACTCGCGGCTCTCGACGTCGCAGTCGGCGACACCTTGTCGGTGGGAGCGGCGACCTTTCGAGTCACCCGTGTGCTCATCACACGACCCGATCAGGGCGGTGGATTCGGTGAGCTCGCACCGTCGATGCTCATGCATGCCGAAGATTTACCGTCGACTCGTCTGCTTCAACCGGGTTCGCGATCGACGCATGCTTTGCTTTTCGCCGGAGAGCGCGATGCCGTCGTGAGTTTCAAGGCTTGGCTCAATATGACCAAGCAGCGTGGGCAGCGTCTGCTCGATGTCAGTGAGGCGAGTCCTCAAATCCAGAACGCGATCGATCGTGCAGGCCGCTTCTTGAGTTTGGCGAGCCTTGTTGCAGTCCTGCTCTGCGCGATCGCTGTCGCGATGGCAGCGCGACGCTATGTGCAGCGTCATCTCGACTCCGTGGCGCTACTCAAAACCGTGGGCGCGACTCGTGGATTCACGCTTTCGATGAGTCTCGTGCAGCTTTGTATCATCGCGATCGTCGCTGCGCTCATCGGATCGGGCGTCGGGTATCTCGCTCAAGAGTGGTTGCTGCGCGCCCTCGAGGGTTTGTTGCGGGCCAATCTCCCGCCACCCGATCTTCTGCCGCTCGGCCTCGGGTTCCTGACGGCGATCGCTTTGCTGGCCGGCTTTGCATTGCCACCTTTGCTGCAGCTGTCTCGAGTACCCGCTATTCGAGTGCTCCGACGAGACATGGAACCGCCACCACCCGTGGTTTGGCTCGCGTTTGGTCCTGCGATCGCTGCTGTCGTGTTTCTCGTATGGTGGGTCGTGCGCGATGTGCGACTCTTTGCCGGCTTCACCATTGGACTCACGGTCTTCACAGCAATTCTCGCGCTAGCGGGCTGGGCGATGGTTCGACTCGCCGGCTCGATGCGAGGTTCTGTCGGCGTATCTTGGCGTTACGGTATCGCCAACTTGAGTCGTCGTCGTGCAGAAAGCGTCGTACAAATCGTGGCTTTCGGTCTCGGCATCATGGTCCTGCTACTGCTGGCGGTCGTACGTAACGATCTACTCACCGATTGGCGCCGCAGCCTTCCCGAAAACTTGCCGAATTTCTTCTTCATCAATATCCCGCCCGATGAGCGTATGGCGTTCTTCGAGTTTCTCGATGAGCAAGGCGCCTCGAGATCTCGCGCTCTACCGATGATTCGAGCGCGTCTCACTCAGATCAACGGTGAGTCGATCCAGAATCTGCAGTTCGTCGACCCTCGGGGCGAGGGGTATTCGCGCCGTGACCAGAACATCACCTGGCAAGCCGAGCTCGGCGATGACAACCAGATCGTTGCGGGGCGCTGGTGGACCCAGGCGGAGCACGGACGTCCGATCGTATCGATCTCCGACGAATACCAGGAAGGTCTCGGACTCAAGATCGGTGATCGCATGACGTTCGATATCGCCGGTGAAATCATTGAAGCCGAGGTCGCCAGCGTTCGGAAGATCAAGTGGGATAGTTTCCAGCCTAATTTCTTTATCGTCTTTCCGCCGGGACTTCTCGACGAGCTTGCAGGTACCTGGATGACGAGCGCCTACTTCAAGCCGGGCGATGGGCGCGTGATCTCCAATTTGGTTCGCCGATTCCCCAGCGTTTCGGTTTTCGATCTCGACGATCTGTTGTCACAGGTTCGCTCTGTAGTCGATAAGGCCGCAATGGCGGTGCAGAGCGTCTTCGTGTTCACGCTGTTTGCTGGGCTCGTCGTGCTGCTTGCAGCCGTACAGGCCTCTCGCGACGAAAGGCGCTATGAAAGCGCGATGTTACGTACCTTGGGCGCGAGTCGTGGAACGGTAGCTCGTGGCATCTTGGCCGAGTTCAGTGCGCTCGGTCTCCTTTCGGGTTTACTTGCCGCGACGGGAGCGTCGATCGCCGGGTACTTTCTCGCGCAGCAGATCCTGCAGGTTTCCTACTCCTTCGACCCTTTGCTCTGGTTGTTCGGATTGTTGGGCGGTGGTGCTCTGGTTGCTGCGAGCGGTTGGCTCGCGACACGCAGCGTCTTGAAGCAGCCGCCGGCGAGCACCTTGAGGGGCGGATAATTGCGAGGCGGATGGCTGCGTAAAATTCGGAGGCCGATATGACAAGACTCCTTCGTTGCAAAGCTTCTCTCGGGCCTTTGACGTCGCTTCTCTTTGCTGCCGTTGTCGTCCCCGGCGCCCTCGCCGATACGGGACTCACCATTTACAGCTCCGCCGAGCCGGGCGCAGTGCCTGCGGAGTTGTATCGACCCGTCAATGGGTCCAGCACCATGACGGGGCGTTCCGTACCGGGGTTTGCCATCGTTCGTGACGAACGCGAACTCGACCTTCCCGCTGGACGCTCGCAACAAAGATTTTCGGACGTGGCGGCTTTCATCGATCCGACCACCGTCAATTTCGTTTCGCTGACGGAGCCCTCGACACGAGTCATCGAACAAAGTTTTCAGTTCGATCTAGTCAACTCAAGAAAATTGATCGAGCGACATATCGGCAGGCCGGTGACCGTCGAGCGTGTACAAGGGGGCCAAGTCAACACGACCTCCGGGACTTTGCTCTCTGCGAGCGACGGTCTCGTTTTACGCGCGGCGGATGGAACGATTTCGACGCTTCGAGATCACTCGGCGATCCGTTTCACGGAACTGCCAGGTGGTCTCATCACCAAGCCGACGCTGGAGTGGACGCTCAATTCACCGCGCGCGGGGAAACATCGGACGAGGGTTTCGTACGAGACGGGAGGCATCACTTGGTGGTCGGACTATAACCTCGTCTTCAAGCCGGGCCGCGATGCCAATAGCGGCACGCTCGACTTGTCTGCGTGGGTCAGCATCGTCAATCTTTCGGGGGCGTCGTATCGTGATGCGCGGCTGAAGCTCGTCGCCGGCGATGTGCAGCGCGCCGCTCCGCAAAATCGATTGCGATCTGTCGCCGCCGCGGCGATGGTCACCGCGACTTCAGATGAAGCGGGGTTCTCTGAAAAGTCGTTCTCCGAGTATCACCTCTACACCCTGGGGCGGCGTACAGATCTGCCGGACAACTCGACGCGACAGATCGAGTTGTTCGAGCAGGTTCGACGGATCCCAGCCAAAAAATTATTGGTATACCGAAGCGCCGACGCGGGATTTGGGGGTCTTTTTCTTGATCGCGATTTCGGAGCATCCTCGAGTCGCTCGGTCGATGTATTTTTGGAATTCAGAAACGATCGTGCCAACGGACTCGGTGTGCCCCTTCCAGCGGGTCGAATTCGAGTGTCGCAGCTCGATGACGCCGACGGCAGCCTCGAATTCATAGGAGAGGACCGCATCGACCACACGCCGCGGGACGAGCGTGTACGTATCAAGCTCGGTACGGCGTTCGACGTTGTGGGAGAGCGACGTCAGATCGATTTTACGATCGATACCCGGGCTCGATGGCTAGAGGAGGAGATCGAACTCAAGGTTCGAAATCGGAAAAACGAAGCAGCCGAGGTGATGATCGTCGAACCTCTGTTTCGTACGACCCAATGGAAGATCGTCAAGCAAAGCCAGGAGTCAACCAATCTCGACGCTAGGCAGATTCAGTTCGTCACCAAGCTCCCGAAGGACGGCGAGGCGGTGGTGCGTTACCGGGTTCGTTATACCTGGTGACCATCGCGTCGGTAGGCGCGAAGAAATACTTTGATGTGCTCGTCGATGAGCGTCGGTAGCGAGAGCGGACGACAGCGCGCGCCCTTCAGGTCGTGCTGATGCAGCAAAGCGAGTAGGAGCGGTGAGAGCAGCATGAGAGCGGCATGCCTCATGTCACCTTCGACGATCTCTCCGCGAGAGACATAAGAGCCGAGTCTCGTCTCGAGTGCCTGAAGGGTCGGCTCAAGGACATCCTGCAGGTAATCGAGCGCTGTGCCCTGGTGTCTCAGCCCCTCGGCGAGCCCGATGCGGTGCAGCGACCCGATGACGCCCTCGGTCCATCCTCGAACGATACGGGTCAGGAAATCTTTAAGAGACGCTTCGAGGTCGATCTCGGTGTCGTCGATCTCACGCGTGCGCTGGAGATGCCGTTCTCCTGCCTTGACGTGATGAGCGAAGACGGCCTTGATGAGGGCCTCTCGCGTCCCGAAATAGTGGCGAAGGGTGGTGACGCTGACCCCAGCCGAGAGGGCGAGCTCCCGGAAGCTCGGTGGTTCGCCCGTCTGCATAGCCAGTCGCTCTTGCGCCTTTAAAATCAAGGCGTTACGACGCTGTTCGAATTGAACGTTACGGGCTCCGGCAGGTCTGGCCATGTCAGCCTCCCCAATCGCGACTGGATAAATTAGATCAAATGATTTAATATATTTCAAGCCTGATTTTCAGGCGGGCCAAGGACTGGTATCGACATGGCTTTCGACGAACCTCAACCGAGTTTTATTTCGCGTTACCCCTCGCCTGTGATCGCGGCGCTGGTCGTCGCTCTTGTGGCGTTCATCGCGTTCCGCAATTCGCGGCCAACCCCTGTGGGCGTCGTCGAGGCTCGGCAAGGCCTCGCCGAGCGCGTACTCGCGATTTCCGGGCGCACTCGACCGCAGGTAACGGTCAACATCGTCCCGAAGTCACCTGGTCAAATCATTCGTCTGACGAAAGAAGAAGGCGATTCCGTCAAAGCCGGTGAAATCCTGGTTCAGCTGGACTCCGAAGCACCGCGTGCCGCCGTCGACGAGGTTCTTTCCAAGATCACTCTTCAGCAACGCGCCGTCGCCGAGGCCGAGAGAAACTTCCGCCGCATCGAACAACTGCGAGCGCAAGGGCTCGCCACGGTAAAAGAATTCGACTCTGCGAAGTTCGAACTAGACCAAGCCAAAGTCTCGCTGGAAGGTCTCGCTGCCACGCGCCGCGAAGTCGCCAGTCGCCTAAGCGACAATACGATCACCGCGCCCGTTTCGGGGGTCGTACTGTCGCGTCCGGTCGATCCGGGTCAGGTCGTTGGCACAAACACGGTGATCTACGAAATCGCCCCGCTCTCCGACGTGGAGATCGAAGCCGACGTGGACGAGCGTTACCTGCCCGAGATCCGCGAAGGTCTAAAAGCCGACATCCTGGTCACCGGTCAGCCGAAGCCGATCAGCGCCACGCTGTATTACGTGTCGCCCAAGGTCGACCCGCGAACGGGGGGCGCCCGCGTGAAACTGAAACTCGATCAGCAGATCGAAGGTTTGCGTTCTGGTCTCACGGCTGATGTGAACATCATCGTCGAGCGCCGTAACGACGCCATCACGGTATCGCGCAGCGCCATCCTAGGTCGCGATGGCGAGGCGCGAGTGCTCTTGGTCGCCGACGGCCGTGTCGTTCCGCAACCCGTGAGTTTCTTGGAGTGGCCCAGCGAGCGCGTAATCGTGCTCGCCGGATTGCAGCCGGGTCAGCAGGTACTTGCGAGTCCGAGGGCTGACCTCATCGGAGAGCGGGTAGTTCCGACCACCGACTACTCAAAGATTCCTGCGGGCGAACGCCCCCGCGGCTCCGAAGCGCGCAAGTCGCTTTGACTCTAGGGGACGATACCGTCATGCCATTCGACTACACCATGCGATTCGATCTGAAGGTGGCCTTGCGCTACCTCACGTCGAATCGGTTGCAATCCGCGCTGCTCATCGGCGGTGTGGCAATCGCCGTGACGGTCTTTACCTTCAACGCAGCGCTCATCAACGGACTCGCGGAGTTCCAGATCGATCGTGTCGTCGGTAGCTCGTCTCACGTGACGATCGAACCGGCGACGCCGAGGCCTGCCGTAGCGTCCGCACCGGAAGGCACCGAAAGACTCGTCGTCTCGCAAGCGGCCCTCGAACGCCGCGAGCAAATCAAACAGTGGCGTAGCGTGGAGCGCGTCATCGAAACACTGCCGGGCGTGACCGGAGTGTCGTACAACATCGTCGGCACAGGGCTCGTCACGCGTGGAGAGCAGACGCTGCCGGTGAGCCTCAAGGGCGTCGAGCCGACGCGATTGTCGGCCATTGCGCCGATCGACCAAACGCTCGTCGAAGGCGAAGCACGCCTCGGACTCAACGACGTACTCATCGGTCGCAAACTCGCTCTCGATCTTGGCATCGGAGTTGGGCAGCCCATTTTCATCACGAGCAATCAGGGTCGCGAGCGCACGCTCACGGTACGCGGGCTTTACTCGACGGGCGTCGACAGTCTCGATGGTCGGCTCGCATACGTGAATCTAGACACGGCTCGAGTGATGTTCGATCTGCCGGAAGGCTTGACGGAGATCGAGCTCAAGCTCGCCGATATCTATGCCGCTCGAGACATCGCGCGACAACTCGCCGATACGACGGGACTCGAGGCGGTTGCTTGGATGGACCGCAACCAACGCTTGCGTGAAGCACTCGAAGGTCAAGGAAACTCGGGCAACATCATCAAGATGTTTACGCTGATCACTATCGTCGTCGGCGTGGCGAGCGCCCTCTTGCTCACGACGTTCCGTAGACGTCCTGAGATCGGCATCATGCGTAGCTTCGGCATCTCGCAGCGGTTCGTGCTCTCGGTGTTCATGCTGCAGGGCGCCTTGATCGGAATCATCGGATCACTCGTCGGTTGTTTCCTCGGCTGGGGGTTCAGCACGCTGCTCGCGAACGCGGGCGATGGAACTCGCCGTCTGCCCGTCGATCCGAGTCTCGGCCAGTACGACGTCGCACTCTTGCTCGCAGCCGCTGCGAGCATTGCCGCAGCTCTTTGGCCCGCGCGTGCCGCATCGCGCATCGATCCCGTAGAGGCGATCTCACAATGACCCTGCCAATGAATGCTCCACTCTTAGAAGTGCACGACGTCCGCAAGGTGTTCGTCGATCGCGACTTTCAGACGTCTGTGCTCAAAGGCGTGAACTTCACGCTGCAACGCGGCGAGATGGTCGCGATGCTGGGCCCATCAGGCAGCGGCAAGAGCACCCTGCTCTCGATTCTCGGTACGTTGATGCGTCCGACCTCGGGCAGTTTCCGGATGTTAGGCCGCGAGCTGACGACCCTTGCCGAAAAAGAACTCTCCGATTTTCGTAATCAACAAATCGGCTTCATCTTTCAGTACCACCACCTACTCCCGGACTTCACGGCGCTCGAGAACGTGATGTTTCCGCATGCGGGACGTCTCTGGCGTGAGACCCGGGCGGGTCGGGAGCGGGCCGCCATGCTGCTCGAGCGCGTGGGGCTCAAGGACCGCATGAACTACCGGGCGACCCGCCTATCGGGCGGTCAAAAGCAGCGTGTGGCGATTGCTCGGGCGCTCATGAATCAACCCGCCTTGGTGCTGGCCGATGAGCCGACCGGTAACCTCGATCGCGAGAACGCCGATCAGGCCTTTGGCCTGATGAGCGAGATCCAGCGCGAGACCGGGACGACCTTCCTCCTGTCGACCCACGATCGCGAGCTCGCCGAGCGTTGTGAGCGACGCATCTACCTCCAGAGTGGCGTGGTCGTCGACCAGCCTCCTAGCGTTCCGGGCCGCTCGCCCTTACGGGTCATCGCGGGGGATCCGTCCGTGGTCATCGACCGGACTCAACCGCCGAACTCGGGTGGCGACCGCCAGCGGGCCTGAGTCGGTCCCAGCCCCGAGTTACCGTCAGACCCCCCCGAGGAAGTCCTGCTTGCCGACGTCGACCCCTGCCTGCCTAAGCAGGGAGTAGGTCGCGGTCACATGGAAGTAGAAGTTCGGCAACGCCCAACGCTGGATGAAGGGAAGGCCGTCCATCTCCAAGGTCCGTGTACGCAGGGGCACCACGATGTGCCGGGTCTCGGCGCCCTCGAGTTGGGAGGGCTTCACGGTTTTCATCCAGTCGATGGTCTTGTGGACCCTCGCGATCAGCTCGTCGAGGGTCTGTTCTTCATCCGGAAACTTGGGGGGCTCGAGCCCGGCCAATCGTGCCGTGCTGTTCTTCGCGAAGTCCGTCGACAACTGAACCTGTCGCTTGAGCGGGAACATATCGGGCGCCAGACGCAGGCCCTCGAGTACCCCCGGTTCCAGCTTCTTCGCTTCGGCATGGGCCTTCGCCTTCTCCAAAATCTGGGCGAGGTTCTGAAGCATAGGGATGAACAGTTCGGACGTGCAGGCGTGAACGCTGAGCGACATGTCGGTCTCCGTGGGCGGGTGATTCTTCGTTGATCGAGCGGCATGGTAACCGCAGGCGATGCGCTTGGGAGCATCCCGGCGCTATTGCCATTTTGATTCTCCTGAGAAACAATAAGTCTCAATCAGCCTCTCGGAGTCTCACCCATGTCGCAGTTCTGGTCTCCGGCGCATATGGCGACCTTCGCTAAGATCATCGATCTGAACGGATTTTCCGCAGCAGCCAGAGCACTCGGCGTACCGAAGGCGGCGGTCAGTCGTGCGGTCGCAGAGCTCGAAGATGAGCTCGGGGTGAAGCTCATGACCCGCACGACTCGACGACTTAAGTTGACCCCGGCGGGTGAGCGCCTGCTGCCGGCTTGTCGGGCGATCCTGCAGTCGACGGACGACGCCCGTCGACTCGCCGCCGAGCTCATCGAGTCGCGGGGCGGGCCTCTTCGAGTCTTGGCCGAACCAACCTTCGGGCGGGTGTTGCTCGCCCCCCTGGTCCCCCGCTTTCTCGAGCGCTATCCGAAGATCCCGCTGGACGTCGAATTGGGGGATCTCTCAGCGGGACTTCCTGTCGAACACGACCTGGTCATCCAGATCGGCGAGGACCCTTCGAGCGATCGGGTATCCCGAGTGCTCGGCGCTCCGCCTGCCATCCTTTGCGCGACCCCGACCTACCTTCAGAAGGCTGGGGAGCCAGCGACCCCGGCCGACTTGTCTCGGTTCGACATGCTCACTCCGGAGACGCCGCCCGGCTCACTGTTCGTGCTCCGGCTGACCCATGGCAAGCGTCGAGAGGAAGTCAGCGTCAGTCCCAAGTTGGCGGTGAACGACCCGGCGCTGTTGCATGCCTCGGTCGCGGCGGGTCTCGGAATCGGCGTGTTGCCGGAGTTCCTGTGCCGCCAGGGGCTCGCCTCGCAGCGCCTCAAGAAAGTGCTGCCCGATTGGCGCCCGCCGGAGCAGGCGCCGCTCTGCGCGGTCTATCCCGGGCGGCTCGCCGAGGACGAGCGGGTCAAGGCCTTCGTGGATTTTCTGGCGGCCAACCTCGTTCCGGCCCTAGCGGGTTAGAATTCGCCATCCCCCGTTTTTCAACGTGTCCGGTCCGTACCGGGCAAAAGGAATTTCACGATGTACCGCGCTCCGCTCAAAGATCTGCAGTTCGTCATCCATGAGTTGCTCGACGAGAGCGTCCTACCGGCTTGCCCGGCCTTCGCCGATTACTCGCCCGAAGTCGCCGACGCGATCCTCGAAGAGGCCGGGAAGTTCGCCGAGAACGTGCTCGATCCGCTCTACAAGAGCTCTGATCGAGAAGGGGCGCGCTGGACGCCCGAAGGTGTCGTGACCCCGAAGGGGTTCAAGGCGGCCTATCAGCAGTATGTCGAGGGTGGCTGGGCTGGACTGCGCGCTTCGCAAGAAAGTGGCGGCCAGGGCGCACCCACGATGATCGGTACGGCCGTCGAAGAAATGTGGGCCGCATCCAACTTGTCATTCAAGTTGTGTCCGATGCTGACGCAGGGTGCCGTCGAAGCGCTCGAGCATTACGGTACCGACCATCAAAAAAATCTCTTCCTGCCGAAAATGGTGAGTGGTGAGTGGACGGGCACCATGAACCTGACCAAGCCGCAGGCGGGTTCGGATCTCGCTGCCATCCGCTCGCGTGCCACACCCGAGGGTGATCACTATCGGGTGTTCGGTCAAAAGATTTTCATCACCTACGGCGAACACGATTTCACGCCGAACATCATTCATCTCGTTTTGGCGCGCATCGATGGCGCGCCGCCGGGCGTGAAGGGCATTTCGATGTTCATCGTGCCCAAGGTGCTCGTGAACGACGATGGATCACTAGGCGCGCGGAATGACGTTCAGTGCATCTCGATCGAGCACAAACTCGGCATACACGGTAGCCCGACTTGCGTCATGGCCTATGGTCAAAAAGACGGCGCTATCGGTTACCTCGTAGGCGAGCCGAATCGCGGGCTCGAATACATGTTCGTCATGATGAACGCGGCACGCCTTTCCGTCGGTCTCGAGGGTTACGCGGTTGCGGAACGTGCGTTTCAACAGGCCGCCGAGTGGGCCCGCACCCGTGTGCAGGGCAAGCCTCCGGTTGCCTTGCCTCCCGGACCCGCTCCGATCATTCATCATCCCGATGTGAAGCGCATGCTGTTGACGATGCGCTCGCAAGTTGAAGCGCTGCGCGCCGTCGCGTTGTACGGAGCCTACCAACTCGACGTCGGCGGAAAGCATGCGGATGAGGGCGTGCGTCGTGTTGCGCAAGCCCGGGGTGATCTACTCATTCCGGTCATCAAAGGATGTAGCACCGAAGCGGGCATCGAGTTGGCATCGCTCGGCGTGCAAGTTCATGGCGGTATGGGGTTCATCGAAGAGACCGGTGCCGCACAGGCTTATCGAGATGTGCGTATCACGACCATTTATGAGGGTACGACGGCGATCCAGTCCAACGATTTCGTCGGACGTAAGATCGCGCGTGATCGAGGTGCGGCGATGGCCGTGCTCGTCGCCGATATGCGTCGCGAACTCACGGCAATCAAGGGTGGTGACTCTGCCATCGAAGCCGTTCGCACCGCAACGCTCGAAGCCATCGACGCGCTAGAGGCGGCGGTTCGCCAGATTCTCGAGTCGTTCGCTCAAGGGCCCGAGCGTGCTTTGGCCGTTTCGGTTCCGATGTTGCGACTCACCGGTTACGTGCTCGGCGGTTGGTTGCTTGCGAAGTCGGCGGACATTGCCGCGCGCAAACTGACGGCGGGTGCCGGAGACAAGGACTTCCTGCGTTCCAAAATCGCCTCGGCACGTTTCTATGCTGCCCACGTGCTACCGCAGGCCCAAGCGTTGGCCAAAGTCGTGACTGCTGGAGCTTCGAGTGTCCTCGAAGCCGACGCATTAATCATCTGACGGGGTGCTCGCAATGAACCACTCGCTTCAAGCGGTCACCCGGCGCGATTTTCTCGTCGGATCCGTTTCGGCGATGAGCGTAGCGAGCGGGGCGTCTTTTGCCTTACAGCAGGGTAGCGGCTTGATTCAGAGACGCATCCCGTCGTCTGGCGAATCGATTCCCGTCATCGGGCTGGGCACCTCGGGTCCGTTCGAGGTCGGCATCGACCCGAAGGAGCGCGACCCGCTATCCGAGGTGTTGTCCGGTTTCTTTGATGCGGGTGCGACCATGATCGATACCTCGCCGATGTACTCCTCGGCAGAGGCCGCACTCGGCGATTTGCTCACGGCTGATATGCAGGCCAAGGCGTTTATTGCCACCAAGGTCTGGACTCGCGGCGAGCGGGAAGGCCTCGTACAGATGACTCGCTCGATGGAGTTGATGCGCCGCAAGAAAGTCGAACTCATGCAGGTGCATAACCTGCTCGACTTCGATGTGCATCTGAAGACCCTGCGACAGTGGAAAGAAGAAGGGCGTATTCGATACATCGGAATCACGCACTACACGGTCGACGCTTATCCCAAGTTGATGGACATCATCCAGCGTGAGCCCATCGATTTCGTGCAGTTCAATTACTCGGCTACGACCACCGCAGCCGAAGAGCAGCTGCTGCCGCTCTGTGCCGACAAGGGCGTGGGCGTGATCGTCAACCGAGCGTTCGACGATGGGAAGATCTTTGCCCGACTGAAAGACAGGCCGCTTCCCTCATGGGCCGGTGATATCGATTGCAGTAGCTGGGCGCAATTACTGCTCAAGTTCGTGATCTCGCACCCCGCCGTGACCTGCGTGATCCCGGCGACGGGTAAGGTGCGCAATCTAAAAGACAACATCGGCGCTGCGCGAGGGCGACTGCCCGACTCGCGTCAGCGACAGATGATCGTCGAGGCGATCGCCTAAGGATCGAATCAGTTCGTTCGAGCGATACGGAAGCCGCGGGTGCTCGTACGCGCTTTCGTCTCGTCTGACGCGCGAGCTGTTGCACGAATTGCGTCGACGCCGTTGAACCAAGAACCCCCGCGAACCACGCGACGATCGCAATCGCCCGATGTGTTGGCGATACCGCTGTTGGGCGCGTTGCGGTAGGTCTCGCTCCAGCAATCGAGGACCTATTCCTCGGCATTACCGAAGAGATCGTGCACGCCGAAGGGATTCGGTTGGAAACTCGCCGCCGGCGCCGTTCCAGCGAAACGATCACGACAATCGAAAACTGATTCGAGACCCAGCGATCCGCGACCCGTCGCGTCTGCGACGTTCGCAAAGCGACAGGCATCCGCAGGATTCTCGCCCCAGAAGCGCTCGCTCTTGGTGCCGGCACGGACGACGTATTCCCACTCGGCTTCGGTGATCAGTCGATAGTTGTGGCCAGTCTTCACGCCGAGCCATTCCGCGTAGGCCTTTGCGTCGTCCCAACTGATACACACGACGGGATCATTTTCCGTTTGCGGAAAGCCTGGGCTATTCCAGGCTGCTTGGGGGTTCGGCCGAAATCTCTTGTTGGTGTAAGTGTCGCAGCCCATTCCGCTCGTCCGACTCGTCTCGCGAACGAAGCGAGCGTACTGACTCCAGGTCACCTCGGCCTTTCCAATCGCAAACGTGCCGGGGATGACGACTTCCCGAGCGGGGCCTTCCGTCGGACGCCGCGCCTTGCGGAAATCGGCGAGACCCATTTCGAACTTACCGGCGGGAATCACGACCATCTCGGGGCAGTCGGCACAGTCTCTGAATACCGTACCTGCGCCAAGTTTCTGTAAATCTCCGATCGATTGGCCGCTCGCCGGAATAAGCACCGATACATTCGCGGCAGTTGCTGCAGCGGCTGCCGCTGTCGTGACCGTAGCGCCGCCCGTACTTACGGAGGCGGGTTTGGCCGCGGTGGGTGCAATTGAGGTAGGCGCCGCTGGGCCACCGCCCATCAGCGCACGGAGGCGGACGGCCGCAACGCCTGCGAACAAGCCCTGCGGAAACTGGTTGAGGTACGCCTGGATTTCATCCGGATTCTTTGAGTCACGAACGGACTCCCAAAGAGCCCGGTCATCGGTCGGCATCGCAGCGGCGAAAGCCATCGGCGCCGCAACTTCCACAGGCCGCGCCATCTGCGGACTTGCCACCGCCGGAATGAAATAGAACTCTCCGACCGTTTGGTCGTAGAGAGCAGGGACCTGTTCGTGACCGATCGACTTGGCGAGCGCGACCACTTCCTGACGCGTACGCTTCAATACTTGGTCGACCGGCAAGCCGGGCCGCGTCATTTCTCTGAGCAGCACACGAGTGAAGACGCCGTTCGGGTTAGGATCATCGGGACTCAGGTTGTCGAGAGCCGTCTGACCTGCGCCGGCCGAAAACAGAATCATCTGACCTGTTGCGGCTGTGGTGGGTGCGAGACCTCGCGTACTCCCGATGCTGCGAGTTCCCGTTTTCGGGAACGGATTGTCGCGACAGGCATCGACGATGGCGACGGAGAATCGGACTTTTTGCTCACTGAGATCGTCGAGAACACGCTGCAGCATCAGTGCATCATCTTTGACCTGCTCCTCGCTTTCCGGACTGATATTGGTCGGAAGCAAATAATTGGCAGCGCCGAGCTGAACCCCATGCCCCGCGAAATAGAACACGGCCTCGCTACCGCCATCGAGCTTCGATTTGAAATCGCGCATCGCCTGACGCAGCGCGCGATCATCGAGATCAAGGCGCAACATGACTTCGAACCCCAGTGCGTCGAGTGCTGCCGCCATCGCTTCGGCATCGGCACGGGCATTTCGGAGCGACGGGACGGTCGTATAGGTTTGATTACCGATGACGAGCGCTGAGCGCATTCGACCGTCGGAGGAGGGGCGCGGCACCGCAGCAAGCTGGGCGCTTGGGGTATCCATCGCCGGAGCCGGGGAAGTGCCCGGCGTAGGACTCGCAGCCGTTGCCGAAGTTAACGCCGTCGCTGTCTGTTGTACGGGAGCGGAGACGGTCGTCGGTGAAGGCGTGGGCGATACAGCAGGTGTCTGAGACGAGACGCTTACCGGCGTCGTCGAGGTCGATCCCGATCGTGAGCCTGCGACCATAGCGGGCGAGGCGACGGTGGGCTCGCTCGTCGTGACGCCAGCAGAGGACGTCGGCGTTGTCGAGGGTGCTGGTGTCGGGACGACGTTCACGGGAGGACCGGGTGACTGCGCAGGTACCGAAGTAGAGACCGTCGGCGTCGTACAAGGTTCCTGCGCCCCAGCGCTTGCTTTCACGAAATTCGCCGACGTACTCGGTGCCATCGGGCATCGTCTCAGAGCCTTGCCCGTCGCGCTCATCTTCTCGGAACTGACCGATGTACACCCGGCCACTCGGCCACGTGTAGGTCCCTTGCCCGTGCTTTTCGTCATCGCGCCACTCGCCGACATATTTCATGCCGCTCGAGCTGGTGTACGTACCGATACCGTTGAACTTTCCTTCCCTGAACTCGCCAACGTAAACGAAGCTTTTCTCACCCGTGTAGACACCCTGACCATGAAACTGGTCGTTGAGGAATTCGCCGACGTAACGATCACCGTTGGGCCAGGTTGCAGAGCCCTTGCCGTTGTACTTACCTGATCGAAACTCACCGACATACACCGCGCCATCGGTCGACGTATACGTTCCCGCGCATTTGTTCCAGGACGCCCGAGAGGTTCCCTTACAGGCGGGTAGCGCTTTCTTTGACGCGTCCGCTGACGGCGTCTGCGCGAGCGCAAGGGGACCTGCGCCGGCGAAGACCATCGCTGCTGCTGACAAAATCAGGGAAGAAAGTCGAGCGGCAAACATACGAATGCCTCAAAAAAATAGCTCTTGCGTGACCTTTCAGTGTGCCGAAAGGACGCCTATCTGGGAAGTCCGGGCGAGCCGAAGCAGCGCGCTACGAGTGACTGCCTAAAATTAGGGAGGCACTCCCCGCTCAAAGAATCAGTCCAGAACGAAGTAATCCACCGATCTGCGCTCGATGGCACGGGCTTTGACTTCGGGGACGACTGCCAAATGCAGAGGGTGGGACTGGTAGGTCTCGAGGGCGGCGCGGTCAGCGAACTCGCTGTAAAGCACGACGTCCGAGGCGTTGGCGTCCTCGATGAAATTGATTCCGACCTTGATTTTGAGCAGTCCGGGGATCTTGCCCGCGAGACCCTCGAGTAAATTTTTGATTATTTGAGCGTCGGCGGTCTTGGAAGTGCCTTCACGAATACGCCACATCACAATGTGTTTAACCATGTTCACTTCCGCAAAGTCTTGAAGGCCGCGAGCGCCGACTCACGCGAGGCTTTGAGATCGACGATCGGGGCTGGGTAGCTCTTTGATCCCTTTCCAGAGAGTTCCGGGATCCAACGTTTGATGTATTCCCCTTGCGGGTCGAACTTCTCCGCTTGGCTTTCCGGATTGAAGACTCGGAAGTAGGGCGCTGCATCAGCTCCGCAGCCGGCAGCCCACTGCCACCCGAGAGTGTTGCTCGCAAGATCTGCATCGACCAAGGTGTCCCAGAACCATCTCGCGCCGTGCAGCCAATGCATGCGCAAATTCTTCACCAAGAACGACGCCACCACCATCCGAACACGGTTGTGCATCCAGCCGGTTTCCCAGAGCTCCCGCATCCCGGCATCGACCAGCGGGATGCCGGTTTGTCCACGCTGCCAAGCCGCAAGCTCGCGCGCATCGTCGCGCCAGGGAAATCGCGAGAAATCCGAGCGCAAGGGTTCGTTGGTGGTTCGCGGAAAATGGAAGAGCAAGTGATGCGCGAATTCTCGCCAGCCGATCTCTGCCATGAACTGACTGCCTCGCCACTTGGGCGCCGCATGCCAGACCTGTCTCGGCGAAAGTTCGCCGAAGTGCAGATGAGGAGAGAGTCTCGAGGTTCCAGTTTGTGCTGGAAGATTACGAGTCTCTCCGTAATCTTTGACGGGTCCATCGAGAAACGCGTCGAGGTTTCGGGCAGCGCCGCGCTCGCCAGGTCGCCAGCTTCGAGCCATTCCCTCGTACCATGGAATTTTGGGAATCAAACCTAGAGTGTCGAGCTCGACGCTAGAAGGCCACTTCGCGGGTGCGGCTATTTTCTTCGGAGCGGGTAGCGGAGAAGGGGGTTCGAGGTTCCCTGTTACTTTGCGCCAGAACGGCGTAAAGACCTGAAAAGGCTTGCCGCTCAGGTTTTGGACGTCACAGGGCTCGACGAGCAGCGCCGAGTTGAAACTGCGTACCTCGACGTCCGATTCGCGTAAGGTTTCCTTGATGCGTCTATCGCGCTCGATGATGAGCGGCTCGTAACGCCGACTCCAATACACCGCGTCAGCCCCGGTTTCACGCAGCAATTTTTTGATTGCCGCAAGCGAATCATCGACTTGACGAATGACGAGTTTGGATCCTGCTTTCTCGAGATCCTTCGCGAGCGACGCTAACGACTGATGTAACCACCAACGCGAAGCGCCCCCAGGCGCCCACTCACCTTCTTCTTGCGGGCACCAAAGAAAAACAGGGATGACCGGCTTTTCCCTAGCGATCGCGGCGCGTAAGGCCGGATGGTCGGTGAGGCGAAGGTCCTGCCGGAACCAGAGGAGGGTAGCGCTCATGTAATCAATCCGCGTGGTCAGCGATCACGCGAGCGACAGCATCAATGGCAACGGCGCGCGGCGAGCTCTTGCGCCAGATCGCGCCGATCGTGCGCGTGGGTACGGGTTTCGCGAAAGGCTTGAACACCAATCCTTTCGGCGCTGCATGATTGCCGCGAGCTGCGAATTCCGGCATCAACGTGAGTCCCGCTCCGGCAGCGACCATTTGGCGCAGCGTTTCGATACTGGTGGCTCGAAAATCCTGTTTTTCGTGAACATCGATCCGGTTGCAGACATCGAGTGCCTGATCTCGTAAGCAATGACCGTCTTCGAGTAGTAACAGCGTTGCGCCCTTGAGATCGTCCACTTTGACTTGTTTGCTCGAAGCTAGAGGATGATCTTCGGGGGCGGCGACGACAAAAGGCTCGTCGTACAACGCTTGTGAGGCAAGGCCTTCGAGATCTACCGGAAGCGCGAGTATCCCCATATCGATGTCGCCCGCGCGTAATCGTTCGAGCATCGTTCCTGTTTGGTACTCGTAGAGCATGAGCTCGAGTTGTGGAAGCGCTTTACGTAACTGCGGAGCCACGATGGGTAGTAGATACGGGCCGATCGTCGGAAGAAAAGCAATTTTCAACCGACCTGCGAGAGGTTCGCGATGGGCTTGGGCGATGGAGACTACCTCGTCGCTGGCTTCGACGATTCGACGAGCCCGGGCGACGATCTCGGCGCCTGCAGGCGTCAGCAGGGCCTTACGGGGCTGACGCTCGACGAGCGGAACGCCGAGATAATCCTCGAGCTTCTTGAGTTGTGCCGAGAGGGTCGGCTGACTGACGAAGCAACGTTCGGCCGCTTGTCCGAAATGACCCGTGTCGGCGACAGCGACCAAGTAGCGCAGGTCCTTGAGTTTGATGTCGGCCATGGGGGTGATTCCGATGAATCGATATACGGCGTCTATCGAAATGATTGCATCAATCGACGGGATTGTCGAGATCGAGCCCCACACCATGACCGCTCTCAAGGCCTGCGGCTAGGCAACGGCTTCCGCGCGGGTCAGTTCGCGTTCTGTGACCCGTTCGCCTCTGGTGGCGTATTGCCCATCAACCGATCGACGAGCCGGGTGGTGTGGCTGCTCGAGCGGGTGCGCCGTGCGACGAGCGAGTACACCGCAGGAACGACGAGCAAGGTCAGGAAGACCGACACCAACGTGCCATAGAACACCACCACGCCGATGGGTTCACGCTGTTCGGCGCCCGCGCCCGACGCGAGTAGGAACGGGATGGCGCCGAAGGCGGTGCAAAGACTGGTCATCAACACGGGCCGCAGACGCACGGCAGCAGCCTGTACGACAGCTTCCTTGAACTCTATTCCGCGCTCGCGAAGCTGGTTTGCGAACTCGACGATCAGCACGCCATTCTTTGCTGCGATGCCGATCAGCATGATCACGGCGATCTGACTGAAGATATTCACGCTCATGCCGTGTAGTTGCAGTCCGAATACCGCACCAAGCAGCGCGAGCGGTACCGTCACCATGATGATTGCAGGGTGTACGAAGCTCTCGAACTGCGCGGCCAACACCAGAAAAACGATGATCACAGCGAACAGTAACGTGACCCAAAGTTGACCGCCGCTGCGCACGTAATCTCCCGAGTCGCCATCCCACATGAGCGTCGCGCTCGGCGGCAGCTCCCGAGCGACGGTTTCCTCGAACCATTGGATCGCCTCGCCCATGGTGTAGTCCGCGTTGAGTCCCGCGCCGATCTCGACCGCTCGAAGTCGGTTGAATCGGCTGAGCTCAGTCGCTCCTGCGGTTTCTGTGAGTCGCACTACGCTTGAGAGAGGAATGAGCTCGCCCGATCTATCGGAGCGAACCATCAGATTGGTGAGGTCCGTTGTGGTGGCGCGCTCGTCCGCGCGACCTTGCAGCACGACGTTGTACTCACGACCGCGATCGATAAACGTCGTCACGATGCGCGATCCGAGCATGGTCTCGAGCGTACGGCCTACAGTCTGTAGCGACACACCTAAATCGGCCGCCTGATCACGATCGATCGCAACGCGAATTTGCGGCTTGCGAGGCTGATAGCTGCTATCCACGCCCGTGAGACCTGGATTTTGTTCAGCGAGCTGGACGAGTTTTTCGGACCACTCGGCGAGCGTCTCGTAGTCGGGGCCGCCGAGAACTGCTTGGACGGGCTTGCCCCAACCACCACGCATGTTACCGGCTGCCATCGTATTGGCGCGGACGCCTGGAAGGCCGCCGAGCTTGCGTTGCAACAATGCGGCAACCTCCTGAGCCGAGCGATCGCGTTCACTCCAGTCGTTAAGTACGAGAATGAGGCGAGCGGAGTTCACTCCGCCTGCGCCGTCGAACCCAGCGGGAACGCGTAACGTCACTCGACGAACATCGCCCGAGTCGACTTCGCTTTGAGCGATCGCTTCCAGCCTACGCCCATACTCTGCGGTGTACTCAAAGCTTGCGCCTTCCGGCGCCTGCAGCATCACGAATACTCGGCCGACGTCTGCTGCAGGCATGAACTCCGAGGGCAGCGCGCGGAAACTGAGCGCACCAAGGAAACCGAGCCCGAGTACCGAGCCGACGATCAGCCACGGTCGGCGCATGAGTTGCCGCAGTCTACGCTCGTACTCCGCCGAGAGTTTGTTGAAAAACTTCTCAATGAAAAGCGCGAACCGCCCATGCTTCGTTTCGCTTTCCGGAGGCAAGCGCGAGGCCATCATCG
>SXGQ01217452.1_pt1 | contig 19790 bp, 26 predicted proteins | sample 3178371 | NCBI WGS metagenome assembly SXGQ01 (sample SAMN11356859, study PRJNA531348) | freshwater metagenome | isolation source: freshwater sample F1-20 | place: China: Fuxian Lake, Yuxi | collected 2017-12-25 | reverse complement strand
GGACCATCTAAACATTTTAAAACAGCTTTCTCACTACTTTGCGCTAAGGCGTATTTGGACAAATATGAAGATGCTATTGTTTTGTTTTACGATTCTGAGTTTGGTAGCCCTCAGTCTTATTTTGATAACTTCGGTATCGACACAGCCCGAGTTCTTCATACACCGATAACCGATATTGAACAGTTAAAGTTTGATAGTATGCAACAAATCAACAACATTGAACGTGGAGATCACGTAATGATTGTAGTTGATTCAGTAGGCAATCTAGCATCGAAGAAAGAAGTTGAAGATGCTTTAGAAGGTAAATCGGTTGCAGATATGACTCGGGCTAAACAGATGAAGTCTTTGTTTAGAATGGTTACGCCTCATCTAACAATCAAAGATATTCCTATGGTTGTAGTTAATCACACCTATGCAGAGATTGGTTTATTTCCTAAGCAAATTGTTTCAGGCGGCACTGGCATTTACTATTCTGCGGATAATATTTTTATCATCGGTCGTCAACAAGAAAAAGATGGTAATGAAGTTACAGGATTTAATTTTATTATGAATGTAGAAAAGTCTAGATTCGTACGAGAAAAATCTAAGATTCCTATTGAAGTATCATTTGAGGGTGGTATTAGTACATGGTCTGGTCTACTTGATGTCGCAATGGAAGGTGGATTCGTTGTCAAGCCAAGTAATGGTTGGTATGCCCACAAAGGATCAGAAAAGAAATATAGACAAAAAGATACTTATACAAAAGACTTTTGGATGCCTATCTTGACTAGCAAAGAGTTCCGAGATCATATAGAATCAAAATATAAAATTGCCGGAACAGAAATGCTACAAAAACAATTAACAGACAAAGATTTTGATGAGGAGTTTGAAAATGCCGGCGAAGTATAAACCATGGCATATAAATGAAAACCATTGGGGAATAGAAATTATTGATGGTGAATATAAAGATACCGTTATTAGTATCAATAATTTTGAATTCAATGATAAAACTGGTAATGAAATGACGTTAGATTATAACTATGTTCAAATGACAAAGGGTAAAAACGACGATGACTATAAAAGTGAAAAGTTTAGTTTAATCCTTAACGAAATTTTAAATGATATTTTACTAAAAGCAGTTACTGATTACGAAAATGAAAGAAATAATTCTGCCACCACCACTTAAAACTGCAGTATTATTTACTATGCTTGGCCTAGGTGACAACATATCTTGTAATGGTATGGCAAGATATTTACTAAGAGAACATAAACTAGATAAAATTATAGTTATAGCCTGGGCACATTATGCAGAACAAGTACGGTATATGTACAGAGACGATCCTAGAATTGAAGTACATTCTGTAAATTCAGGTAATGAATATAATGATGCAATAGGAATTATTAGACATGCATTACCTTCCTATTTGTATCTAATAGGTCATACTATTTATCCCGGTAAAGATTTTAAAGAAGCGATTTTGCCTGAAACTGAATACTATCAATATAGTTACACGGATATGATAGATAGGTATCCAACATTTGATTGCCATCAAATGTATTATGATTGTATCAATATTCCTTTTCAAAATAGATTTGACGATTTTTATTTGGAAAGAGATATACAAGAGGAACAACGTGTTTTTAGTAAATTAAATCCCACGTGTGAAGATTATATTTTTATACAAGATGATTCAAGTAGGGGTTACAATATTAACATAGATACCGACCTTAAAATCATTAGAAATGATACTACTGAATCTATTTTTCATTATTACTCAATTATACAATATGCGAAAGAAGTACATGTAATGGAAAGTTCTTTCAGGTGTTTAATCGAAACTATACCGACTGATCATGTAAAATTTTATCTGCATGAATTTAGAAATACTCACAATTTAACCTTTGGTAATCAAATAAACAAAGGTGCTACTAGAAAGGACTGGATAGTTATTAAATGAGTTCAAAAATAGAAACAGTAATTCTACAGAATTTAGTTAACAACGAAGAATATATGAGAAAAGTGATCCCGTTCTTGAAGCGGGATTATTTTACTGATAATAATGAGCAAAAGATATTCGATGAAGTAAAAATTTTTATTGACGAGTATAATACTTTACCTAATAGAGATGCTTTAATAGTTGCTTTTCAAAATAATAAAAATTTAAACGATGAACAGTATCAGGAAATAATTTCATATGTGAATGCATTAGAGCCCACAGAACATAATAAGGATTGGCTTTTAACTGAGACTGAAAAATTTTGTAAAGATAAAGCGATTTATAATGCGATACTTAATTCTATTTCTATTATTGATGGTAGGAATAAAGGCTTGTCAACCGACGGAATCCCAAGCCTACTACAAGAGGCCCTTGCAGTATGTTTTGACAACAATGTAGGACATGATTATATTGAAAATGCTGATGCAAGATATGATTTTTATCACAAGACAGAATCAAGAATACCTTTCGATCTAGATTACTTTAATAAAATAACCAACGGTGGACTACCTAATAAAACACTAAACGTAGTATTAGCAGGCACAGGTGTTGGTAAGTCTTTATTCATGTGCCATGTAGCAGCATCAATTTTATCCCAAGGTAAAAATGTTCTTTATATTACTTTAGAAATGGCAGAAGAAAGAATTGCAGAAAGAATAGATGCAAACTTAATGAACATTACGATGGATCAATTAAAGGAATTACCTAAGCCGTTATTTACTAACAGAATTGAAAAAATACAAAATAAAACTAATGGTAAATTAATAATTAAAGAATATCCTACTACCAGTGCCCATGTAGGTCATTTCAAATCTTTATTAAATGAATTACAGTTAAAACGACAATTTAAACCTGATATTATTATTGTTGACTATCTAAATATTTGCGCATCATCTAGATTTAAAGCTGGTGCAAATATTAATTCCTATACTTTAATAAAATCTATTGCTGAAGAATTAAGAGGACTAGCAGTAGAAGAGAACTTGCCTATCTTATCAGCAACGCAAACTACAAGGGGCGGTTATGGTAACACTGATGTTGAACTTACAGATACTTCAGAATCATTTGGTCTTCCTGCTACAGTTGATCTCATGTTCGCCCTTATTGCAACTGAAGAACTAGATCAACTTAATCAAATAATGGTTAAACAACTAAAGAATAGGTATAATGATCCAACAATAAATAAAAGATTCGTCGTAGGTATAGATAGGGCAAGAATGAAACTATATGATTTGGAACAAACTGCACAAAAAGGCTTGTCTGATTCTGGAGTAAAACTCGACGAAGATAAACTTGAACAGTATGATCTAAGTAATGTGTTCAAAAAATCCAGAGATTTCTCTGGAATCAAAATTTAGGAGGCATTATGCTTTTTCCTCATCCAAATAAACAACCTGTACAAGAACAAACTGAAGAAGAGAAGATGCTTCTAAAAGAAGTTCTTAATGATCAACCTAAAAAAATAAAGAAGATAGAAGAAGAATTATTTAATCACGAGCCACCTGCTTTTACTGATTAAAATGATAGTTAGTGTTAGAAATGCTAGAGATAGATATCTAACAGCCACACTGAAATTGGCGGCTAATGCTTACGCAGAAATGCTCTTGTCGTCACAAATGATAAAAAATATTAGTATAAAAATTTTTATTTATGATAAACTAGATAAAAATGCTTACGGATATTGTTTACCTGAAGAAGCAAGCGGAAAACTAAGAAATTTTGAAATTGAAATTAAACGTTGCAGATTGAATAAAATGCTTAAATTCTTAGCGCATGAAATGGTCCATGTAAAGCAATTTGCGAAAAATGAGTTATCTGCTAAGAATAAAAATGGTGAAACAATCACTCTTTGGCATGGAAAATTATGTGATATTGAACACTACTGGGATCAGCCCTGGGAAATTGAAGCATTCATGTTAGAGGAGGAAATGCTAAATTATTTACGAAAGGGGTATCAAATTTGAGTTAAGAAAGGATTCGTATGAACTCAATAACATTTTCACTACTGGATCTTGCACAAATAGGTCTATTGCTCGCAGCGTGCTACGCATGTTATTTGAAAGGTATAAACAAAGGAATAGGTGACACGTTAGAGTTTTTTGAAGAACAAGGAATACTAGAAAAGGAAGAGGTCAACGAATAATCAATGACTTACTAGTGTTGTGAAAGAACAACACCTAAATAACCCGAGCATTTGACTCGGGTTACTTTTTCTATTATAATTATGATATGAACTTAGAAATCGGACAATTTGTAGAGCTCAAGACACGCCGTTATTCTTATCTTTATAAGAAGGAGGGTTGGGTTGAGAATACTCTAAAAGGGCAAGTCGTTCCTAACCCTAAATGGTTAGATGATGACTATGTTAGTATTTTAACTGACAATCCAATGCTTCCTGTTTCAATGATATTTAAGCAAAATATCGTTGGACTAGATATGGCAAAGGGACGTTCTGCTAGCAGAATTTTTAATGTCAAATCAAAGAAAACGGGTAAGCAGTATCAAGTGATCTCCAGAAATGGATCAGTTACTTGTGATTGTATCGGGTTTCAGTATCGTAAAACATGTAAGCATTCAACTGCAGTTAAGAAATTTATCCAAAATGCTTGACAAGATGTACAATTGATTTTATAATTTCGGTATAGTAGTTAATTTAATTCAATTATGAGAGGTAATTATATTATGTCAGATTCATATTTCACAGTAGCTGGTGTTTCTACTCAACATGGCAATACTAAAGTTCGTTTCGCTAATGATCTAGCATCTCGTGTTAAGTTGCTGTCCAAAGGTGGACATGATCCTTTGGAACTTGTTCAACTTCCAAAAGCTATGACTAAGGCAGAAGCATGCCAATATCTAATTCAACTTGGTGGTGTTTTTACACAATGGCAATCATTGATCACCGAAACTATGGATAAAAAATCAGGTATTCCGGCTGTACAAAAAGCTGCAGCAGTACCTAAAGCGCCGAAAGTTGCTAAGGCGCAAGCTTCTACCGATGCTCCAGCTAAGGTTAAAGCTGTTAAGCAACCCAAGATTGTCGTAGCTCCTAAGGCTGAAGACGAGGATCTTGAGATTACCGAGCTCAAGCAAATAGCTAACGGTTAAGCGTCGGGAGACGATATAAATAATGGGGGAGTGAGCAGGACATGAGAATCTGCCTACTCTTAAACGACAAGTATGCGCCCCTGAGGAGATATCTATGGCAACTAAAATAAAAACTTCCAAAACTCGAGTTAAAAAAACTGAAAAGGTGTTACCTTCTTTAACTACACCTGAGGCTAAATCTGGCACCGTTCAAGGAGTGTACAGTACTTCAGTATATGCCAACGGAGAACTAGTAAGTTTTGAAATAGACTGGGATAAGTTAAAAGATCATTTAAAAACCGTTTAATTATAGTAGGTAGCACTGGTGTGCGGCGGAGACTTATAAACTCTGGAGACTGGTCAGATGGGCTAGAACGGTAAGGTTCGATTCCTTAACCTACTACCATATATATGAACAAACAAGAAAAAGAATTACTTTGTATTTTACAAGAAGAATGTGCTGAGGTGATCCAAGCTATTTCAAAAGTATTTAGATTTGGAATAGACAACTATAAACCCGGACAAGATAAAACTAATAGACAACATCTAGAAGAAGAGTTAGGCGATCTGCAATGTATGATTAATTTACTTATTGAATCTAGTATGGTAAGTGAAAATAATATTATGAAAGCAGAAATCAAAAAACATATAAAACTAGAAAAATGGTCTAACCTAAATCAAAGCCCGAGTGGCGAAATTGGTGAAACGCACAAGACTTAAAATCTTGCACATTAGAAACATTGCCGGTTCGAATCCGGCCTCGGGCACCATTTGCCCCCTTAGCTCATGCCTGGTTAGAGCAGCAGACTCATAATCTGTTGGTGCGCGGTTCGACTCCGTGAGGGGGCACCAATTTATTTTTAATAAATGCGAAATAGATGAATATACTTTCTATATATGGATTAAATACATTTAATGGAGTTGATCCAAATGATCCCTTAGGGATTCAAACTAAAGAGGGTGGATATCTTGATACATGGGTGCATGATGCAGGGTGTGCAATTATTAAGGATGGCATTCTGGTGTCAGCAATTTTAGAAGAAAGATTGACTAGAATAAAAAGTGAAGGCAGATTTCCAAATTTATCTATAGACTATGTGTTAAAGGATGCTAATCTTGATTGTGATGAGATAGATTTAGTTGTTATGCCTTCCTGCCCTGTTAGTCCTTTTTATAAGCATATGTGTGAAGGTTTTATTAATGAACATATAAAAAATATGTTTCCAAATGCCATGTTGCATTTTGTGGATCATCATTTATGCCATGCCGCATCTAGTGTATTAACTTCTAACTTTGAAGATGCTGAGTTTTTTGTCACGGATGGATCAGGTACGTTATTCCATATTATGTATGAACCTATGCAAGGTATATGTAGTAGTTTAGGATTTTATCAAAAAGATAAAAAAGTTTTTAGAATTTATGATGCTAGCCCTTCTCATGATGGTAATAATTTTGGGGGGTTTTACACAAAAATTTCAGAATTGCTACTTAATTCTAAATATAGGGAATTGAATAGAAGTGTTTCAGGAATCGGAAGAGAAACAGCACCAGGAAAAATTATGGGGCTATCTGCTTATGGTGAAACTAAACGAACAAAAAAATATTTAAATAATTTATTTGAGCAATTAAAAAGATATTTGGAGAACAAAACTTTATCCTTTAATATTTTTGCTAAAACTAGACACGAAACCATTGGATTACAATCAATTTACAATAATTTCTATAGACCAGGACTAACTACCTTTTTTAGTTTTAGAAATACACCACAAGAGATTGTAGATTTTAGTGATTCTTCTATAGAAGAATCTTCTTATCTTTTACAAGGTGTTTTTGAAGTAGGTATGTTTGCTCTTATGAATTTACTAAAAAAATCAGAACATCTACAAAAAAATGTTTGTTTTTCTGGCGGTGTTTTTTTAAATGTTTTATCTAATACTAGAATAAGAAAGTCTAATATATTTGAAAATATTCATATTCCCCCATATACTTCTGATAGTGGCATGGCCATAGGTGCGGCCTTGTTTGCATGTTTTAAATGGGATAGAATGCCCATAATGCCAAAAAATATAGCATTATTGGGTCGACAGTATTCAGAATCAGAAATACTACAAAGTATACAAAACAGCAATTTACGGTATATAAGATTCGATAATTTTAAACAATTATGTGATGAAGTATCAAAACTTTTAAATAAAAATAAAATTGTAGCCTGGTTTCAAGGTAGATCTGAATCTGGACCTAGATCATTAGGATCTAGATCTATTTTGATGAATCCTATACATGCAGAAAATAAAGATATTTTAAATTCCCGGGTAAAACATAGAGAATACTGGAGACCATATGCTGGCGCTATTCTAGAGGAATATCTTACAGAATATTTTGAAGAAGATTTCGATTCGCCTTATATGTTATATTCATACACTTCTAAACCTGATAAAAGAGAATTTATACAAGCAATTAATCACGTTGATGATACTTGTAGAGTACAAACCTTGAACAAAGAACTGTATCCAGAATTTTATGAGTTAGTAGATAGCTTTCATAAGATATCTGGAGTTCCAATAGTTTTAAATACTTCTTTTAATGACAGCGGAGAACCTATTGTAGAAACTCCAGAACATGCATTAAATAGTTTTATTAAAATGGACATAGACGCATTAGCAATAGGAAATTTTTTAATTACTAAATAAGGATAGAAAATGAGTGTTACAACTAAAATTACGTTTAAAGATTTACCAGAAACTAATATCACAGGTGTTACTGGATTAGGTAGTGCTAATTTTGTTGGTGATGGCCGCATGGATATTTTGATTGAGGTTACTGGTACATCTGAACTTGATACTATAGATTTGACTGTAAATAAATCAGATATTAATGTTTATAAAGGTGCAGAATCACATATCCTAACCCATAATGATTTGCCTGATGTTGTGCTTTCAGCTAAGAGTGTTGAGAGAATTAATTTTAAAGATAAGTCATTAGCTTTAGATGTTAAAGGTGCGGCAGGTGAAGTGTACGCCTTATTGTGTACAGCGTTTGGTAAAACAGATGTTACACCTGCAATGATAGGTAGTTATCTTTTTCAGAAAGATACTTATACAAGATTAGGTACTGCTAAGGTTGATGAACTACTTGCTAAAAATATTCTTGATAGTGCAGCTTATAAACAGGATGCTATGGGATCAAGTAACGAAACATTCGTTAAACAAGTTTACAAGAATGTTCTTAATCAGACTCCAAGTTTTGCAGACTTGATGTATTTTGTCATGGAATTGGATAAAGGTACATTCACACAACCACAATTGTTAGAAGCAGCTAGTAATTTAGAATTGACAAGAACTAATATTGGATTGGTTGGATTAGAATCTACAGGAATCGAATTTATTCCTCTGGGAATATAAATGAAACTTAATTTAGAACATGTAAGACAATTTATAGAAAATCAAAGTCCAGAAACTAAGATTTACATTGGTTGTGATTCTGAAAGATATCGCAGAAATAATGTATGGTACGCTGACTATGTTCTTGCAATTGTAATACATATCGATGGTAAACATGGATGCAAAATATTTGGTGAAGTAGTAACTGAACGTGATTATGACCAAAAAGCATCCAAACCAACATTTCGTCTAATGAACGAAGTATATAAGATCAGTGAATTATATTTAAAATTACAAGAAGTATTAGTAGACAGAGATGTTGAAGTACATCTTGATATTAATCCAGACGATGATCATATAAGTAACATAGTTCTGTCTCAGGCTGTAGGTTATATTAAAGGAACTTGTAATGTTATTCCTTTTGTAAAACCAAATGCTTTTGCAGCTAGTTACGCTGCAGATCGTCTAAAAGAATTGAGGATTGTATAATGGCCAGAATTACATCTGAAGCAGCAGCGTTGAAGATTGGAAATATCTATGACATGTCTTTAATTGCTGCCGCGAGAGCAAGAGAAATTAAACGAGGCAAAATCTCTATGCTTGGAGATAAGAACAAACCTATTGTTACTGCTATTAGAGAAGTAGAGCAAGGAATGATAGGTAAAGAATATCTTAGAAAGTTGAGAACAAATGCTACTCCAAAAAGAAAATAGACAAGTAATCATTACTAAAAGAATATTGGGTGGACACAGAGTGGTCTTTTTGGATAGTTATTTTGAAAATCAATATGAAGAATTTGTAGATTCAGAAGAATTAGCTTTAGAAAAAGCTAACAAATGGTTAACTTTAGACTTGACTTTCAAGCCAAGTTAATTTATAATATGTTTTTATGGTGATAGTCGCACACCTTTATGCGACAATTTGATGGAGTAGTTATGCTAAAAACTCGTGTATTAAATGTTCTTAAATCTGGTCGTCAGTTTACCCCTGCCCAACTAGCAGGTTTGGTTGGTTCTTCACAGGACAGCATTCGTCCTCGTATTAGTGAACTTCGTTCTGAAGGACATGCAATTTATACCAATACTACAAAAAATGGTAAAACTGCATATCGTCTTGGCAAACCAAGTCGCGCAATGGTTGCTGCTGCATACAAGCAAGCAGGTAGCGAAGCTTTCTCAGCGTAATTGACATACCAGGCACAGCCTGATCCTATAATATGAATACATTTGATTTTACCGATAAAGCATTAGTTAAAGAAGCCCGTCGTCTTAATCTTGTTAAGAAAGTCGGTGAACGTAATTTAACTGAAGATGAAACTACACTATTGAAAGCTTTTACCAAGTATGAGTATCAACTTAAGAAAGAAAAGCTTAAGTCGTTACCAGAAAGTAAACTTCGAAAACTAAAAGAAAAGCATGGGGCTAGTTATCGCAAACGTAAAGCTGATCCATTGCGCTTTGGTAAGATGGAACATACAGCTCTTAAAACTAGGGCTAAAGGTAAAGATCTTAAATTTGATCTTACCCCTGAATATATTCAAAAGAAATTCGATGAATGTGAAGGAAAATGTGCCATTACAAAGCTTCCTTTTAGTATGGAGATGGGAACCAAAGGTAAACGCAATCCATACAGACCCAGTGTAGATCGTATAAATTCAAATAAAGGATATATCAAAGGCAATATCCAAGTAGTACTAGCAATAGTTAATACTATGAAAATGGATTATACCGACGATATTCTACATCCTGTTGTCAAAGCATGGGCAGAAAATATTAAAAACTAATATTTTTCCACTCAGAAAGGGCCTTCGGGCCCTTTCTTTTTGACTTTCTAGAACTAATAAATATAAAGAAATTCGTTCTAATGGAGACAAAATGACCTCTCTCTTTAAACAATTCAGACTTAAACTTGATGAAGCCCGAGGCTTTATTAAAAGTTTTGGTAATGAAGCGGAAAGACATAAGAAAAAATATTTAGATCCTTATGTGGGCTCTAAAGAAGTTACACATGAGGTTGGTACCTCTCATGACAGTCTAGAGGCGGGATCTAAAGTAAGAATTCATTCAGTGTATACTGGAAATGATAATAAAAATTATGCTGTTGTATCAGGTGAAGATAAGAAACAAATCACTATTCCGGTATCTAAACTTCACAAACCTGGCGAAGAACAAGTAAATCTTGGCACCAAGTACGAATCTGATTTCGTAGAAAGAATGCGAAAACATGGTCTTGTGCCTAAGAATTTTACTGCGGCAGGCTCTACTGCAGGCGCAGATGTAGTTGTGATCAATAAGAAAAAAGACACAGTTCACCCCGGTAAAGTTATGGGTGAAAATAGTGTGTTTCAAGGTGAGGTAAAACAAGATGTCACCGCTGCAATGGGGCAGCTTACCATTAGACATAGTAAAGAAAAAGGTTGGCATATCCCTGAAGATGCCAGAGCTAAAAGGCCTAAATATGCAGCTGAAATAGAAAAAGCTGGGATTTTAGAGCACATGAATAAAAATTTACCCGATCCTTCGCAAACAGAAACCACTGCCAGCGGTAGAGCAAAAAATATTGTTTTAAAACATCCTAATCTTAGTCCAGCAGATGCTTATCTACAAGATCATCATGCGCATTTTGTTCAAGTAGGATCGGGATTTGGTACCTATAAAGTTGGTGATAAAGACGAAACTGAACATGGATTACCAGGATTATCAGGTAACGGAAAATGGACAAGTAGAGAAAAACAAGCAGGAAATAAATCTTCTAGAACAGTTATGTTTCAACCAGACGGTAAAAAGGGACTAAATAAAAGTCATGTAAATTTAGACGATGACACTCATTTGTCTGAATTTAAGAAAACTTTAGGTCACATTGAAATGGAAAAAGCAAGAAAAGAATTTCTTGCTGCTAGAAAAGAGACTTCGAAAAATACAAGTACAACAACTAAAAATACTACTGGAAATATTGAATTATCTACGGAACCATCACACATTACTATACATGGTGGCCAAACAAATAAAAAAGTAAGAGTTAAATAATGTTTTCATTTAAAAGTCATCTTACAGAAGCAGTAGCAGATGAGGAAAAACTAACTCATTTGGAACATCTCGAAGATCATATAATCAATGCTGGTTCAGAAGGTTTTGATCATGCTTTTAATAATCTGACGCAGGTACATAGTTTATTGAATGGTAAAAAAACTGATGCAACTATTACTACTAAATTTGATGGGTCACCTAGTGTAATATTTGGACATCATCCAGAGACAGGTAAATTTTTTGTAGCATCAAAATCTGTGTTCAATAAAAATCCAAAATTAAATTACAATATACAAGACATAGTTAAAAACCATGGACATGCCCCAGGTTTAGTTTCAAAATTAACTCACGCTTTAATTCATCTTCCAAAAATTACTCCCCCAGGCAAAGTATATCAAGGGGATCTAATGTATAGTAAGGATGATGGAGATGTAAAAGAGGATAGAAATAATCTACACTTTAAACCGAATACAATAACATATTCTGTTAAAAAGGGAACTGAGGAAGCAAAGAAAATTAATAATGCTAAGTTAGGAGTCGCCATACATACTGCATATAGTGGACCTAGCCTAGATCAAATGAAAGTAGAGTATAATGCTGACACCGGACATTTAATCAATAATCCTGATACACATATTTTAAAAGCTAGTTTTGATCCCAAAAAAGCTACACATACCCCTGAAGCTCAAGAAAAATTTAATGATCATTTAAGTGCAGCAGTAAAAGAACATAATAAACTTATAAACTATGAACATCAGGTTGGCCATGAAGATAGAATGAAAGAATATATTAATCAAACTGTTAGAAATAGCACAACACCTAATACTGCAGATTATAGAAATTATTTAAAAGACTGGCATGGTAAACAAATAGATAAAGTTAAAACAACTGCAGCTAAAGAAAGAAAAACAGGTGAGATGAATAATATGATCAATCATGTAGATGATAATAAATCTCAGTTTGATTCTAGTTTTAAGATTCATCATCATTTACAAAAAGCTAAAGATGCATTAGTTCAATCAATGGCAGGTTCAGATTTTGACTATAAACATAGTATAAATGGTAAAGCAGCCAAGCCTGAAGGGTTCGTTGCTGTTATCAATAATAGACCTACAAAATTTGTAGACAGAGAAGAATTTAGTAAAGCTAATTTTCAAAGATGAAATCCTTTAAAGAATATAATAAACAAAAAGAAATCATAAAAGATTTCGTAGAATATACTAGTAAGGAATTAGGTTTAAAATCTCCACCTAAAGTTGATTTTAGTGATTCTAAAGAAGAAGCTTTAGAAAACAGAAGTTTTGGATATTATCATCCTGGAGAAAATAGAATTATGGTAAATACTGCGGGAAGGCATTTAGCAGATATTTTAAGAACATTGGGGCATGAGATGGTTCATCATAAACAAAATGAGGATGGTCGTTTGCATGCAATGGCAGGTGAAACAGGATCTTCATTTGAAAACGAAGCTAATGCTCAAGCTGGGGTATTATTACGTAATTACGGTAGAACTAATCCTACAATATATGAAGACTATGAAAATCCTTATCGCTTCGACTGGGGAACTCCTGCGGGAACAAATTATATGACTAAATTAACTCCAGGGCAACCGTTCAAACCTCAAAAATTATTGAAGATTAACGGTAGAATATTATCTAGACTTAAGAAAAGTAAATAATCCTATCATCTAGGCTCATAGTAAATAATAACACCTTGTCAATAGAATGTCTATAAAATCTATCAAAGAAAAAGAACTTTTGGTAAACTTGGCTAAATCTTTTGGTCAGAAAGTGGATCCAATTCTTTTATCCGAAGTTGAGCAGCATAAAAAATTTGAAAACAATATTAGAGAATCTATTCGATCTAGTGTATTTGAAGATCTATCTAAAGCATTATCCGATCTAAAACAAGAAGCAGATAGAGTTAGTATAGAATATAATTATCCATTGCCTCCATCCTTAGAGGATTTGGATAATATAATAACGGAGGAAGAAAATGACTTGGATAAGACGGAGACCGAAAAAAATGCCTCCCCCGTTACCCGAACCAATACCCTCACCGAACTTGCCTCAGAAGCAATCTCCGCCAGCGCAAAAAGAGATTCTTTCCAGCAACCTGACCCTTTGTTGGTAGCACCTGACATAAATTCTATTCAAAAGAAAATACGATTTTTAGAGCAATGGATAGCAAAGATATCAATAACGGGTCCTGGTGGTGGATCGCATAGTGAACATACATTAGATAGACCAACTAAGTTAATAACCAATAGCAGTTATACTCCTACTACTAAGGATTACTATATTGGTATTAGTTATGCAGGAAATGTTACTATAAATTTACCAATGTATGTGCAAAACGGAAGAATGTATATTATTAAAGATGAATCAGGAAATTGTTCCTCTCATCCTATAACTGTGTCAGGTACTGTGGACAACGATCCTGGAGGATTTATTCTTGCTCAAGATAATGGTGGTATTCAACTTATATACAGAGATGGTTGGAGAATAGTATGACGTATTTGTTTAGTAACGGTGTTACGATTAATAATGAAATAGAAGTTAAAAATGATACTGGAAATGCTCTTCCTATTAGCAAAAATACTAGTGTCAATTCTAATGACAATCCTATTTTTGTTAAAGGGACAGCAGATACTAGCTTCTTTGCTCCAACGCAAACTGACGCATTTGGTAGATTAAGAGTCAGTAATCCTTACACTATTTTTGATAATTATTTTGCCATTGGTGACAATATCAGAAGATGGGACACAGCTAATACTGCAGGAACAAGTAAAACTTACGAAGCAAATACTTCCTCAGTGTTAATGACTGTAAATAATTCGTCAGGTAGTTATGTATATAGACAAACTAAAAGATATTTTCAGTATCAACCTGGTAAAAGTCTTTTATCTATGCATACCTTTGTGATGAACTCAGGTAAAGCAAATCTTCGACAACGAGTTGGATATTTTGATACTAGAAACGGTATCTTTTTTGAAAATGAAAGTAATGTAAATTACATAGTAAAAAGAAGTTATGTCACTGGTACTGCAGTAGATACTAGAATAGCGCAAAGTAATTGGAACGGCGATAATTTATTAGGCAACGGATCTAGTGGTTTAAATTTAGATGTATCTAAAGCACAAATATTTTGGACAGATATAGAATGGTTGGGGGTTGGCTCGGTAAGAGCCGGGTTCGTTATAGATGGTAATTTTATAGTTTGCCATCAGTTTAATCATGCAAATGTAGAATCCAATGTATACATGACTACAGCCACATTGCCTATAAGATATGAAATAGAGAATACCGGGAGTACCACTGAATCTAGTACATTAAAACATATATGTAATACTGTTATTAGTGAAGGAGGATATGCTCCAGCGACGGTAACTAGATCAGCATCGACAGTATTAGCTGGTCTGGATATGTCTCAAACTGATTTTAGACCGTTACTTTCTATCAGATTAAAAGATGGATATGCTGGACAAGTTGTAGTACCTACTAAGTTTGATACATTTGGTTTACAAACTACTCCTTTTGTTTACAAAGTTGTGCAAAGTGCAAACGTAATAGGAGGTTCTTGGTTAACTACTGGCACTGATAGTGTCGTAGAATATAATGTAAATGCAACTACTTTAGGAGTAGGTGGATTTGATCTTTTGCAGGGTATGTTTGTTGGAGGAACAGGTGCACAACCGATTACTGTGCATCTTAAAGAATTTAATCATGCATTTCAATTAAAATCTAATATAACTGGTAATTGTGAAGTATTCACGATTGCAGTAAAATCAACTACCAATAACGATAAAGCATTGGGCTCTTTAGCATGGGAAGAGTACACATAACCAAAATTTCACAACTTATAAATAAATAGACAACTATATTCTAATGGATAAACATGGCAAGTAACGAATCAAAACACGGGGATCATGCTTTCGCAATAGGTGGATTCTCGCCATTTACTTTGGGTCACCAAGCTGTAGCACGGGAAATGCAAAAAAATCATCATGCTTCTGTGAATTTGTATACTACTAAAGCTACTACTAGACCTATTCCTGCCGATAAAAAAGTAGAATATATCAAAAAAGCTGTAGCACCTTCCACCCATGTGGGCGCTACAGTTACACCACTTCACGCCTTATCTGATATGCACTCTAGAGGTCTTAGAGGTGAAGTGACTTTCTACGGTGGTTCAGATAGAAAACCTATAGCTGATAGATTAAGACAATATAACGGCAAAGAAGGACCACATGGTTATTATAAATTTGATGCTATTCATTTTAAACAAGTAGGTGGGGAAAGAAAAGAAGGTGCTTCTGGTTTGGCAGGAGTATCAGGTACTGCAGCAAGAGCATCTAAATCTCCTGAAGAACTTAAAAAGTTTATACCCAAAGAACTTCATAAGCATGCTACTGAAATTTTCAATCATATACAAGATAAAACATCACAAAAGAAACCTATTAGAGAACGATATTTAAACGAAGAATTGTTTAATCTTCTTGATATAGTACAAACTAAAGACGGGCAAGTCGGAGAAATTGTATATAGAGGATCAAACTACGTCACCATTCAATTACCTAACGAGCAAACTACTAAATCTTGGATCTATGAAATAAAACAACTAAATACTTTTAACATTCCAAATCAAATAGTTAAAGACTTGCCCTCTACTAAAGTACAAGAAACGCCTAAAGTAAATTATAAACTAAAACTTAATGAGAAAAAAATTCCAGCACTACTAATTCCTAGTAAGAATTTGTTAGAGGAAATGGGTGAAATATCATTTGATGGATACACTACAAAACATTATGATATATGCCCTTCAGCCTATCAACATATAAAAAAATTAGTTGAAAGAAAAGATTTAAATCCAAAGTATGTAAAACAAGCAGTCATGGCTTTAGATAAAATGTTTGCTTTGGAGAAATTAGCCGAGAAAGAAAAATCCGCAACTTCAGAACAAGTACATGATTTTTCTATGTACGCTTCTATTGCACATGATACTTTAAACTTGTTAGGTATACCTGATAGTGATATCAAATATATTCAAGATCATTATATTAGATATTCGAAATTAATTAGACACCATGATTATTCGATAGGTGATGAACCATCGTCTCATACAGTGATGTCACATCAGGGCGAAATAGATGAATGGGTCGACCCAACTCAAGATCAAGGTAGATTCGTCCAAAGGGGTAGAGCATCGCCGGGTATGTTTAAGAAAGTTACAAGTGCAGATTATGAAGTAAGAACATCACCTGATGGCAAAAAATATAAGGTGAAGAAACAAATTATATCTAAAGGCCATCAAAAGATAGATAATAAAGATCAAGGTCAAGCTAGCGCCCCGCCATTTGCTGGGTTATCAGGAATGTATGAACAAGAGAGAAAAATGAAGATAAGAAAAGAAAATTATGAAACTCCCATTTCTAACCAAACCCATGATACTACCAAACCTGGTAACAGAGTAGGTGTATTGCCATTTGGTGAGTTTATAAAAACCGTGGATGTTGTACCGGTTAAAAGAGTTCCTATTGAAGGTGATCAAGATAATAAACAAATTAATAATGCAGGAAAAACTACACATGTAAAAACAGCACAAAAATTGAAACAAATGGGACTTGATTAATGGAACAATTACAACTTGCTATTAATAAAGTATTAGCTGATACTTTTGTGATGTATTTTAAGGCACATTCTAATCATTGGAATGTGACGGGCCCTGATTTTAGTCAGTATCATGATTTTTTCGGTAAGTTATATGAAGAACTTTGGGGTGCGGTAGATACTATTGCAGAACATGTTAGAGCTATAGATGGTATTGCTTTAAGTTCTTTAGATCTGGTAAAACAAATGGCAACTGTTTCAGAATCTAATAATCCTGCATCGGCAATGGAAATGTTTAATGATATGTTAATGGCAAACAATTTAGTTTTGGTGTCGTTAATGAGGGCATATCAATTAGCAGATGATGCAGATGAACTAGGCCTAGCTAATTTTTTACAAGATAGAATAGATATACATCAGAAACATGGTTGGATGTTGAAGGCCACTCTCAAATGAAAAAATATTTTCTTTTAAGACATGAATTATATGAGGCAGCTATACCAGAAGCTATAAAGGATATTCATGTAAATTTGAAAAATAGACAACATGCTATTGACGAATACATGTATGGCCCAGCCAATCCAAATGAACCTGGTGAATATTGGGATGATTTAGGGGAGGTGTGGGATATTTCTGCGGATGAAGCAAGTACAATGAGGTGTTCTAATTGTGCCGCATTTAATGTCAAACCTGCCATGAGAAAAGCTATAGCAGATAATATTAGCGACAATGGAAAAGATGTTGTAGATTTAGCAAACTTAGGTTATTGTGAGTTATTTCATTTTAAATGTGCAGGTGATAGAAGTTGTACTGCTTGGTTAACTAATGGACCACTTAAATGAAAAATTTTAACGAATTTTTAGTAGAAGGTAGAATAAAAGAAGAACAGTTAAATGACTGGATTTCTATTTTCACTTGGGAAGATATTGATGATCTATACGAGGATGAGGAGTTTGAGCCTGAACCTATAACTTTATCTGAAAAGATATCTGCTACATCTCGTTTAAGAAAAGGTCAGCAGATGAAGGGGAAATCTGCTAGATTGCAGACTTCTAAAAGAATGGTATTACAAAGGGCATCTTCTCCGCAAGTTTTAAATAAAAGAGCTAAAGCTGCTGCTAGAAGAATGTTAATGAAAAAGTTTTTACAAGGTAAGGACAAAGGTCAATTATCAGCACAAGAACGTGATAGAATAGAACAAAGAGTGTCTGGATTGATTTCTATGCAACCTGCTATGGTAACTAAAATGTTACAAAAAGTTAGAGAGCTAGAGCGTTCAAGGATGAAAGCAAGAAAATAATGAAATTACCTGTAACCAATGAAGATCTACGTACCTGGTTTCGACAGAAATGGGTACGAATGGATACGAAAGGTAATATCAAAGGAGACTGTGCCAGAGAAGAAGGTGAAGGTAAGCCAAAGTGTTTGCCCTCCGCCAAAGCACATTCAATGAGTAAAGAAGACAGAGCAGCTGCAGCAAGAAGAAAAAGAAGAGAAGATCCGGTGGCAGATAGACCAGGTAAAGGTGGAAAGCCAATCAATGTGAGGACAGAAGAAATGAACTTAGAAGAAGGTAACAAGCCAACTAATCCTGCTCTGTGGTCTAGAGCAAAGGCTATGGCTAAATCTAAATTTGATGTATATCCTTCTGCGTATGCTAATGGTTGGGCTGCTAAATGGTATAAATCTAAAGGCGGTGGTTGGAAATCTGTTAGTGAAGGAACAGATGACGAAGGGGGAATGGCTAAAGGTGAACTAGAAACTATAGCAGCTAAGGCTAAAGATCTTTCCAAAATGATGAAAAAGAATAAACAACTTGATGCTTGGGTACAATCTAAGATTACTAAATCTGATGACTATATTGGTTCTGTATATGATTATCTTAAAAATAGCAAACAGGAAGTTGATGAACAAATGCAAAAGAAAACATTCTTTAAGTTAAGAGAACAACTTGACTCAATCTGTGTAGATTGTGATGATTCTATATATGGATCAGTTGAAGAAGATTTTGAGCCAACTGGCGATGAACAGTATGAGGATTGGGATCTTGAGGAAGCACAAACACCTTTGCAATTTATTCTTAAAAATCCTGGTAAAGAATACCCACCTTTTGATCCAGATCCTCCAAAGAAAAATCCTGGATTTGTTAAGGGTAAAAAAAGTTTTAGTGGTTTAGCTAGACATCTAGCTAAAACTGCTATGAATAAAGCTGCAAATGTGAAAGAAGAAATAGATTTAGATGAAGCCAAAGATACTGACAAGTATACATATATAGATCAGTCTAAAGGTCAAGTAATAAAGGGTAAATCTGGGACATATGTAGGTTATACACATTCTGCTACTAAAGGTAAGGGTGCTAACATATTAAAGCATAATAATACTAAAAAGTATTATGCAGCAGGTGGTTCTTCCACTGCATTTACTCAGAAAACTACTCTACACGATACACCTGAGGATGCAGCTAGAGCATATCACAAAGGTAATCTAGCTGAAGCCATCAAGAAACCTAATGCTACTACTCGTCATTTGAGAGACTATCCAGTTAGTGATAAGGATGTGGCCAAGCCTGTTAAGCAGTCAGAGTATCAACATCATGTAGTATCAAAGTTAGATGGTAATGTTTTGGCATCTTATAAATCAAAAGAAGCTGCTCATAGAAATGCTTATGGTAATCCAGTTGTTTCCGGTTCTCTAGAAACCATTGGTGATCGT